>ERZ1048068.1794-NODE-1794-length-16013-cov-139.005765_pt1 | contig 16013 bp, 20 predicted proteins | sample MGYA00383098_ERZ1048068 | MGnify/ENA primary metagenome ERZ1048068 (study PRJEB29581, sample SAMEA5548368) | metagenome | biome: marine; feature: coastal; material: water | depth 1 m | study: Short-term variability in the microbial, nano- and picoplankton... | reverse complement strand
TGGTTGTTAGTATGACGATTGACATGAGCAGCGCATTTGACATGATGGATGAGCTAGAGCGCGATGCCTTTCCCCTGGCACTTACATCAGCTATGACTCGTTCCATGTTTCTTATATCAAATAAATATCTAAGAAAAGAAATTGACCGCTATGTTGATGGCGGTGCTGTTCGTTTTAGTAAGTCGGGTATCCTGTATCAAAAAGCATCATTGTCGAATGTTTATGCTGCAGTGTATTACAAAAAAGATAGGCACTACCTTGGAACAATTACCTTTGGTGGCAAGGTTAAGCCACATGACAGTGCCAACGTGTTAATCGAGCCAGTTAATCAAAAGGTCAATAAGTACGGAAACATTCCCCGTGGGAGCTTGAAAAGAAAGAAAGGGCAAAAGCACCTGTATTTTGTAGGTAAACCTGGTAACAGACCTTACGGCTTATACAGACGATATAAGAAGAAAGCACCATCTTTAGTTATAAAGCTAGATAGAAAAGAAAGACACCAAGAAGCAATCTTCCCTGCACCACAAAGATCAAAGCGCATCTTCAATCGCATCTGGAATGATGTGTTCTATGAAGCAATGAAATACCGATTAAACAAATCTAGGTACAGACACCCGACTGGCTTCTAAGGCTATCCCATAGATATTTCCCTGGCTAAGGCTATCCCACGGATATTTCCCTAGTATTTACTATCCCATAGCTATTTTGGTAAGCGCATCCAGGGCTATCCCACGGATATTTTCCCAGGTATTTACTATCCCACGCATATTTTGGTAAACACTTATACCAAAGGCTATCCCATGGATATTTCTTTGAGCAGGTAAAGGCTATCCCATGGCTATCCCATGGATAGATTGTGGAGCGATTTTAAAGCGAAAAAAGGGCAAAAATTTGTGCGGTGAACGGGTAGTTTTTAGCGGTGAATGAGAAGCTAAAAAGTAGATAAAATTTGATAGATCATTAATATAGACAGCGTTAATTAATCAAACAGGAGTTAAAAAATGCAATTTATTAAAAATGAGATAAAGCGGTACGGCTTAACAGTGGCTTGTTTGGGTTGGCTTACTATTAGCGTTGGGGCTTTCTTTTGTCATATTGCCCTAATGCATTTTCTAAAATTACTTTTATCTATGGGGGTTTAATCATGAATAAACTAGTATTTAAAAATTCAGTAAGTCTAAGAAACCTAGCAAGCGAAACACTAAACAATAGCGAATTTTCAATTCCTTATTTTGGCAAAACAACGGAAATCAAAAGCATTACTTTAGTAAAGGATCGCGGTATTTATGTAATGAATGCTTTCAAGAATCCTGAAGTAAGCCCCCTGAAAGCTAATCTTGTATCTTATGCGCGTGGTTATAATCCTGAGAAAAACCCTGATTGTTGGGAAGATTGTTATCAGGTAAGTAATGACGATTTCGCGGAAAATATTCCGCTAAGTGAAGAGATGCTACAACGCATTAAAAACGGGGGCGATCTAACAATCACCCTTGAAAATGAATTAATCAGAATAGGAGCGTAAAAAATGAAAGCGATAAAAGAAAAAGACTTATTACAAAACAACGTGGATTCAATAGCTAAAAATCTTGAGTGCGGTTTAACTTATGATGAATGCGGAATGACTCCTGATTGCGATAGCTTGAAAGGATCAGATCAAATAAGCGGTTTTGAATATCTAGAGGATTGTCTCGATATACAGTGGATAATAGACGGTGATAAGGACTTTATTGGAGCGCGGGTTCTAGTCGCTTTTGGTGGTCCAAATATTTGGATTGATACATTGCGTTGCACCGTTGACGGTCATTGGTGGGGTGATTCCTATTTATGTAATTACAATTTTGATGCTATGGGAATTGAGGATGCTTTACGCGAATTGTGGGAGTGCACAAAATGACTCTATTAATTGATGAAGTAGAAATGCAATTCTATTTTTACGGGTTTATTGCGCCCCCATTAACTAGGAAACGAATCGCCTCTTATCTAATAAGGGGCTTTTCATATGATGAAATATATTCTTTAGGTTGTGACGCATATTGCCACAACAAATATTTTTAGGGGGCTTTATGTATTTAAAAGAAGATCACATGATTCCCGTTATTAATAGGCTTGAACATTTAAAGCAGATTGATAAAGAAAGCAGAATTATAAAGCGCGATGAATGGATTACCGCCCTAATAGGATCAACGTGCGCTATAGGCTTAATATTTATATTAGCCAAATTGATCAGCTAATAAACAACCAACCAACGCCCGCTTAAACGCGGGCTTTTTTTTGTCTCTAATAAATTGCTGCAATGTGTACCTGGTATTCATGCTGCACTGTCTGACTGGAAAAAAATATCCAGTCTAAGCCACTTTATTAATTACCTGTAGGGATATACCCTAAAACAAAACTACCCCCCTAACGATTAAATAGACCTATTCCAGGCGATCTAGTATTAATCCAATATAAGCCCTTTTTTAGCCGTTTTGAGCCGTTTTAGCGTAAAAGCTATATTGGCAGTTTGGGGCTGAGATCGTCCATCCTGAATGATCGTAGGTACTTTTAGGGGTATCATCCGTAGGTTTCGCGCAAGCGCTTTTTGTGCGTAGAGACAGAATATTCAAAACCTAATCCTAATTGTGTATATTGTGATATTATGTAAAAAAACCAAAGGGAACTAGCATGGCATCTACAGGTGGAGTTAAGATAGGATCTAGCTATGACGAGGCTCGCACGAGAAAAGTTAACGCAGAAGCTGAGATAGCAGAATTAGAACTGGCAACTGTTCACGGAACTTTAGTTGTTGCAGAAGATGTAGTTAAAGCGTGGGAAGAAGTGCTTGGTGCGTTAAAAGGCAAGTTGCTGTCTATACCGACTAAAGCCGCTCCTATTGTTTCTGCGGAAACTGAAGCTGGAATATGTCAGGACATCTTAGAAGACTTAATGAATGAAGCATTAGAGGAACTGAGTAACTATGATCCATCGGTCAACGCGACAGAAACGAAAGGAACTGAGGAAGCACCTGAAGACGGCAATAAAAACACTAAAGCCGCCACCAAAGCTAACCGTAAGTCAGTGGGCAGACCAAAAAAGACGACTAGACTCCCAAAGTAGTTCTGAGCCTGGTCGATGGCATACTGCTCGCGCTGAATACCAACGTGGCATTATGGATGCTTGCTCTAACCAAAACATACGAGAAGTTGTCGTTATGGCAGGAGCGCAGCTTGGCAAATCAGAAGCCTTGTTAAACATTATCGGGTATCACATAGATAACGACCCGTCACCGATTTTGTGTCTACAGCCTACCTTGGAAATGGCGCAAGCATTCTCAAAGGATCGTGTTGCTAACGGATTGCTTAAATCTACAGTCTGCCTAAGAGGTAAAGTAAAAGACCCTCGCGCAAGAGACAGTGGAAATACTACATTACATAAATTGTTTCCTGGTGGCAGTTTGACGCTTGTTGGTGCTAACAGTCCATCAGGTCTAGCATCTCGACCTATTCGCCTTGTACTTTGTGATGAGGTGGATCGGTATCCCGCGAGTGCTGGCTCAGAAGGTGATCCTATACAACTAGCCCGTAAAAGGGCAGCTACGTTTTGGAATCGTAAGATTGTTATGGTTTCGACTCCCACGAATAAGGATGCAAGTCGTATTGAAGAAGCGTTTGAAGCATCTGATATGCGTTACTACAACGTACCGTGTAAACATTGCCATCACGAGCAGAAGCTAAAGTGGTCTAACGTACAGTGGACTGATGACGACCCAGATACTGCAAAGTACCTATGCGATGGTTGCGATACGTTATGGTCTGACTCTGACAGAAGATGGGCTATTCGTAACGGAACATGGAAAGCAGAAAAGGAATTTAAGGGTATAGCAGGATTTTCTATTAACGGTCTTTATTCACCGTGGACACCATTGTCTGATGGCGTAAGGGATTTCTTGTCCATGCGTAAGAACCCAGAACAACTTAGAGTGTGGACAAACACTTACCTAGGAGAAACGTGGGAAGATCAGGGTGAGACTATTGACGATTACTCTTTGGCAGAAAGAAGAGAAGCCTATGGCGAGGGAATACCTGATGAAGTTATATTTCTTACCTGTGGGGTGGATGTTCAGGATGATCGATTAGAGTTATCTATTATCGGTTGGGGGAGAGATGATGAGTCTTGGGTGATTAACCATGAAGTCCTGTGGGGTGATCCTTCTACTCCGCAATTATGGACTGCACTAGACACTAAACTGTTTACTACTTACCTATGTAACGATGGTCGTCAATTGCCTATACGCGCTACCTGCATTGACTCTGGTGGACATTTTACTAATACGGTATACTCGTACGCAAAGAAGAATTATGCCCGAAGAGTTTTTGCTATCAAAGGTGTTGGTGGTGAAGGCAGGGCGATAGCGGGCAGACCATCTAAGAATAACATTGGTAAGTGCTTGCTATTTCCTATTGGCGTTGATACTGCAAAAGATTTACTATTTGCTAGATTGCGGATTAGAGAGGAAGGTGCTGGTTATATACACTTTCACGATGACTTAAATGACGAGTATTTCCGTCAGCTAACCGCAGAGAAGATTGTGACTAAGTTCACTAGGGGATACAAAAAGCGTGTATTCCAAAAGATTAGACCAAGAAACGAAGCATTAGACTGTTTTGTTTACTCTATAGCGGCTTATGCTATATTGAACGTAGATATTAACGCTTTAGCAGATAACAGAGACAAGCAGCCACAGCAAACGGCAGAAAGTCCAGTTAAGCAGAAGCAATCATTTGTACCCAAGACAGGGAAGAGTTTTGTTAATTCGTGGCGATAAAGGTGTAAATTAATGGCGAATCTATTTGATGCTGCTAACGCTCCAGAGGGAGAACCACAGGAAATTGTTGTAGGGGACTTTATACAGTGGAAGCGGTCAGATATTGTCGCTGACTATCCTACGGATACCTACACAGTAAGATATATCGCTAGAATTTCTGGTGGCGGTGATAATGAAATACTTGTTACTGGCACAGGTCAAACATCTCATTATTTATTCACAGTCCTAAACGATGATACTGGTCACGGCAATGGTCTAACTGTAACTGGTAGTTCAAACTTTGTGCCAGGTCATTACTTCTACCAACTAGAAGTAGAAAGAAACTCAGACAATGAAAGAGTAATTGTTGATCGCGGTCATTTTGTAGTCGTTCCTGATTTAGACGTGAACCAAGCTGACCCAAGAAGCCATGCTGAAATTATGCTAGGCAAGATAGAGAGTTTACTGTCTGGCAAAGCTGATTCTGATGTGGCAAGCTATTCCATAGCTGGTAGATCATTGAATAAGATGACGTTTGAAGAGCTAGTTAATGCTAGAGACTTCTACAGACGAGAAGTTAAGCAGGAAATGAACGCAATAGACATTAAGCATGGGCGTAAAGGCTCAAGCACTATAAAAGTGAGGTTTTAAATGGCTCTTTTTGACATATTTAAGCCAAAAGCCGTAAAAAAAGACAAAATGTTTAAGAGATCGTATTCAGCAGCTAATGCTGGCAACTTATTTAACGATTTTAAGGCTTCTGAAAGGTCTGCTGACTCAGAGCTAAGACCAGCACTAAGATCAATCAGGTCTAGATCAAGAGACTTAGCTAGAAACAACGAATATGCCAAAAAATACCTTAGTTTGCTTAAAATTAACGTAGTTGGCGAAAAAGGCTTCACTTTGCAGGTAAAAGCAACTGATTCCATAGGTAAATTAGACAGAGATGGTAATCAAAAGGTTGAAACTGCATTTCGTAAGTGGGGCAAGCTAGGTAACTGTACTGTTGATGGCGGTATGTCGTGGATAGATGCACAAAAGTTAGCTGTTGAATGTCTAGCCCGTGACGGTGAAGTGTTCATTATCAAGCATCGTGGAGCTTCATTCCATGATTCATTTGCCTTAGAGTTTCTTGAGCCAGATCAAATTGATGAGCAAAAGAACGAAAGACTGTCTAATGGCAACGAAGTCAGAATGGGCGTTGAGCTAAATAAGTTCCGCAAGCCTGTTGCGTATCATGTTTTGACGTATCATCCAGGTGATTACGATTATACGACTTCTGGTAAGTCGCCTAAGCACGTTCGTATACCCGCAGACAGAATGATCCACCTGTACGACCCTAATCGTGCAGGACAGTCTCGTGGTGAGCCTTGGATGGCATCTGCTATCTCTGCAATGAAGCAGTTAGGCGCATTAAGAGAAGCTGCAGTAGTAAATGCCCGCATTGGTGCTAGTAAGATGGGCTTTTTCACGTCTCCTAGTGGTGATGGCTTTGTTGCTGATGACTTAGATGGCAATGTTCCTATCATGGAAGCGACTCCAGGCTCATTCCACCAGTTGCCTAACGGTGTAGACTTTAAGACGTTCGACCCACAGTATCCTAATAATGAGTTTGATTCGTTTCACAAAGCAGTGCTAAAAGGCATTGCCTCTGCGTTAGGGGTTAGCTATTTTGCCTTATCTAATGATTTAGAGTCTGTATCTTACAGTTCTATCCGTCAGGGTGCGCTAGAAGAGCGTGATGCGTATCGTAACCTACAGAAGTTTGTTACTGATCACTTTGTTCGCGTAGTTTATGATGATTGGTTAGCTGCTTCTATGGAAGTTAACAGCTTTGGTATACCTTTACGTCAATATGACCGTTTTTGTGATGCCGCTCAATTCCGAGGCAAGGCATGGAACTGGGTTGACCCGCAGAAAGAAATGAATGCAGCGATCACAGGGCTTAAATCAGGCGTTCTAAGCCTATCTGACGTTGCTAGTCAGTATGGTAAGGATGTAGAAGAGTTAGTGTCTCAGATCGCACGAGACAAGGATATAGCGGAACAATATGGCATATCCTACGCATTAGAGCCATACGGTGCTAGTTTTAACAGTGTTGACCCTGAAATAGCGGGAGATGACGATGCCGAAGTTCAAGGGTAAAGATATAAACACTAAGCCTACCGATGGAATGGTAGAAGAGGCTGTAAAGGGCTTAGACTGGCGCAAAGAACATGGTCGTGGTGGCACTGAAGTTGGTGTAGCTAGGGCAAGAGACATAAAGAATAGAAAAGAGCTATCATTCGATACAGTAAAAAGAATGTACTCTTTCTTTAGTCGGCATGAAGTAGACAAGAAGGCTGAAGGATTCCGACCTGGTGAAGAAGGTTATCCAAGTGCAGGGCGAATAGCCTGGGCATTGTGGGGCGGTGATGCAGGGTTTTCTTGGTCTAGGAAGATTGCTGGGCAATTAGACGATGATAGAAACGAAGAGGCTGTAAATATGGACAATGAAGTAGAAGTAGAAGCTACTGTTGAGTCTGTTGACGAGGTTCGTACTGAAGAAGTAGTTGAAGAGACAGTAGAAGAAACTGCTGAAGCTGTAGAAGAGACTACAGAAGAAGTGGTAGAAGAAACTGATCGCTCGGCTAGTCCTGAAGTGCAGCATCGTGCAATGGAGATGGAGTTTTCTCCCATTGATGAAGAGACAAGAACAGTTAAGATGGCAATATCGAGTGAAGAGCCTGTAGGTCGTTCATTCGGTACTGAAGTATTAGACCATACGCGAGAGTCGATAGATTTATCGTTCTTAGCATCTGGTCGCGCACCATTGCTTTTGGATCACGATCCAGAGAAGCAGATTGGTGTCATTAAATCGGTAGAGCTTGACGAGAATGCGCGTAGACTTCGTGCAGAGGTACGCTTTGGAAAAGGCGAACTCGCTCGTGAGGCTTTCTCTGATGTTGTTGATGGAATTAAAGCTAACATTTCCGTTGGTTATTCTATTGGCAAAATGGAAAGAGACAAAGGCGATAAGGAAACCTATCGTGCTAAGTCATGGAAACCCGTTGAAGCAAGTTTGGTGTCTATTCCTGCCGATATGACAGTTGGCGTTGGGCGTTCAGGCAAAGCTGAAAATAAACCCGTAATTAAAACTTCCCTAAAAGAGAGAAATATTATGTCAGAAGTTAATATCGAAGCGGTAAAAGCTGAAGCCCAGCAAGCCGCACAAAAGAATGCCGCTCAAATCGTTGAGTTAGGCGCACGTCACAATAAGTCAGATATGGCTCGCGATGCTATTGCAAAAGGCGAATCAATCGAATCTTTCCGTGGCGCATTACTAGAATCAATCGGTTCTGAAACTGCACTAGAAAGCCAAGACATCGGCATGAAAGATGCTGAAGTTAAACGCTTCTCTATGGCTAAAGCTATCCACGCTCTAGCTAACCCAACTGATCGTAGAGCGCAAGAAGCCGCAGCATTTGAATTTGAATGTTCACGAGCTGCTGCTGACCAGTACGGAAAAACTGCACAGGGCATTATGCTTCCTGCTGACGTTCTTCGTAACTGGAAGCGTGACATGAACGCTCTTACTGATGACACTGCTTTGGTTACTGAAGACTTCCGTGGTGGCGATTTCATCGATGCCCTACGCAACCAATCTTCTGTAATGGCGGCTGGTGCGCGTATGCTTGGTGGTCTAAGCGGTGACGTTAAGATTCCACGCAAATCTGCTGCATCAACTGCTGCGTTTGTTGATGGTGAAGGTACTGCTGTAGCTGAATCAGAAATGACTGTTGGTCAGGTTTCATTGACTCCTAAGACTCTAGGTGCATTCACTGACGTAACTCGTCAGCTTCTAATGCAATCTAGCTTAGACATTGAAAGCCTAATCCGTGATGATCTTGCTAAGTCTATTGCTATTGCAATCGATAAAGCTGGTCTAGAAGGTTCTGGTGCTAACGGCAACCCAACTGGCATCTTAAACACTGCTAATGTTGGAACTGTAACTGCATTTGGTGGTGCTAACCCAACTTTTGCTGAAGCTGTAAGCCTTGAAACTGCTGTTGCTGGTGCTAACGCACTTAACGGCAACCTTTCATACATTCTTCCTGCTGCAATGAACGGTAGTCTTAAAACGACTTCTGTTGACGATGGTTCAGGTGTGTTTGTATCTCAAGGTGGTCAGATCAATGGTTATAACGCTATTGTATCTGCACAAGCAACTGCTGGTAACTTGTACTTTGGTAACTTTGATGACCTACTAATCGGTATGTTCGGTGGTTTGGACATCGTAGTTGACCCATACACTGCTTCTACTACTGGTACTGTTCGCGTTGTTGCGATGCAGTCTGTAGATGTAGCTGTACGTCACGCTGCAAGTTTCGCTTTCGGTAACGATGGCTAATAAGTAACACTGTGAGGGGGTTCGCCCCCTCCTTTACTAAAGGCTATTCCGTGGCTATCCCATAGTAGCTTTTACTAAAGGAGATAAGTATGAAAGTTAAATTTGTAGAAAGATGCAATATTGACTCAGCACTTTATAGAGTAGGAAGTATCTTAGACCTGCCAAAGAAAGTAGCTGACAAGCTAATAGACTCTGGCAAATGCGTTGCTGTTGAATCTAAGAAGAAAGCAAAGAACAGAAGCGTTGGGCTTGAGGCAAGTGAATTAGAAACTAGAGTGGAAACAGATGCCAGTTGAGACTGCTAACGATAGAGCTTTGATGATAGCTGACTTTGGTGAGTCAGTTACTTATATGCCAACAGGTAGAGTAAAGAGTACCATTACGGCTATATTTGACAACCAATACCAGTCTGTTGATGCGGGTGGTACGGTTAGCTTTGCAGTTGTTCAGCCAAGACTTACAGTTAGAACGGCTGATATACCGAATGCGGAAGAGGGTGATTGCTTCCTCGTTCGCAGTACATTGTATGCTGTTACTATCTTAATGGATGATGGCACGGGCATTACAGAGATTGCACTAGAGGCGCAGCCATGAGTCATGTCAGAAAGAGTATAAGGGATAATATCAAGACAACAGTTACTGGTCTTGCAACAACTCGAAGCAATGTGTTTCAGAGTCGAGTCTATCCCATGCATGGTTCAAAGCTACCAGGTATCTTGCTGTATAATAGGTCTGAGGAAACATCCTATGAAACAGTTAGCACACCTAGAACGCAAATCAGAAGTTGCGAATATAGACTAGAAATTTATGTCAAAGGAGTCGCTAATTATGATGACACCCTTGACCAAATATGCCTTGAGATAGAAGAGGCATTGTATACAGATTTAACTCGTGGCGGTAATGCTAAGGATACACGCATTACTAGCTTCGATGCAGATTTTGACGGTGGTGGAGATCAGCCCGTAGCTGTTGCAACACTGACTGTTGAAGTAATGTATCAGGTAAGAGAAAATAACCCTGATATTTCAATTTAATGGCGATTACGCCTTTTTTATATATTTGAGGTAACTAAAATGGCAACACACACTGGACACTCAGGCGTAGTCACAGTAGGCGGAAGTGAAATGGCTGAAGTTAAAGACTTTTCGATTGAAATTACTGCTAACACAGTAGATGCAACTACAATGGTTGGCGCAGGCGATGATGATGAAGGCTGGACTAGAACTAAAGTCACTAACCGTTCTTGGACTGCAAGCATTAACTGTTTCTTTGATGACGCTGCAACTAATGGTCAGGTTGAGGCGACAAACAACATCAATCAATCTGTTACTGCTATGCTTGCTAATGCAGGAGTAGCCGTTGTTCTTGAAGGTGGTGGCGATACTTACACTGGAACTGCTCTTGTAACTTCAGTTTCTAAATCAGTTGCTGGTGACGGACTTATTGAAGTTTCGTTTACTGCAACGGGTATTGGTGCACTAGTAGTAACATAAAAGGAATAAAACCATGGGAAAATTAATAGATAGTGCCGTAGCGCACTTTAGTGGGAAGCAAGTTAGAAGTATTCGGGTAGATGAGTGGGATACTACTCTCTACTCAAAGAACCTATCTTTAGAAGATAAAGCCAGATGGTATGCTAGAGCCGATGGCGATAATACTGATTATCTGGTATATGCTTTAATATTTGGCATTACAGATGAAAAGGGAGAGGCTGTATTTGATCTTTCTGATAAATCTAAGCTACGAAAGAATGTTGATCCTGAAGTATTAAGTAGAGTGGCAGACTTTGTTCTTGATGTTAAGAATCAAGAGGAAGTTGAAAAAAACTAATAAATGATCAGGGTGAGCCTACTGAGATTTATGCTATGTTTCAGTTGGCAGAACACCTTGGTCAGCCCCTCTCGACAATTTTAGCTATGACTGATGATGAGTTTAATCATTGGTTCGCATACCTACGTCTCAAGCAAGAAAGGATGAATACAGAAAATGGCTAAAACCGCACAAGCAGTAATTGAAACTAAGGTCAAAGACGGAGCTTCTGCTGGCTTCCGTAAAGTTGATAAGGCAATGAAAAATACTGCGAAGCAGGGTAAAGTCCTGAATCAGCAGTTTAGGTTCATGCGTGGCGGTTTAGGTCAGGTAGGTCATCAGGTACAGGATGTCGCTGTACAGCTTCAAATGGGTCAGAACGCTATGCTGGTATTCGGTCAGCAGGGTTCACAGATTGCCTCTCTATTCGGTCCTGGTGGTGCAATGTTTGGTGCTGTGATTGCAATTGGTGCTGCTCTTAGTATGAGTTTAGCCCCTGCTTTCTTCGGTGCTACTGAAGCCGCCAAAGAACTAAAAGATGCTACCAAGGGTTTGATTGATAATTTTGACGACTTAGGACCAGCACAACAAAGGTTTGCTAGAATTTTAGCTACTAAAAAATTAAAAGAATATGAAGCAGAGTTAAAAAAACTTAATGAAACAACAAGAGAGCAGATGACAACTGTTCTTACTGGCTCATTTGGTATTGTTTATGGTCGTAAAGACCTAGAAACACTTGAAGAATATAATGAGCGTATTACTAAACTAGACAGTGATACTGAATTTTACAAAGCAGCACATGCTGCACTTAAAGAAAAGGTTGATAACACTACGACTGCTTTTCAAAAGCAAGATGCTGCACTTTTAAAGCAAATTGAAACATACGGAATGTCATCTTTAGCAGTTAAAGAATATGAGATTAGACAGCAAGTATTACGAGATGAGTTAAGTGCAACTGAAGGATTGCAGCTTTTGATGCATCTTGCTGAATTGAAGCGACTTGAAGAGATAACTAAAGCAAGAGAAAAAGCAGCAAAGGCAGGAAAGCCTGAGACAGAAAATCAATTTATGGCAAGAATCACTCCTGAGTTAGATGATGAAGCATTTGCTATACAAATGGATTCGATTAAAAAGAAAGCTGAAGATATGGGCTTGACTGAAGCTATAGGGAAAATATTTACAGAATATAAAAACATGGATGCTAGTCTTCAGGCTTCTATGATGAATACAGCATCAACAATAACAAGTCAGTTTGCAACTACCTTTGATACTATGAGTGGCTTTTTCAAGAAAGGTTCTAAAGAAGCTAAAGCATTTGCTCTTATATCCAAAACCCTAGCGGCTGCTAACGCTCTTATACAAGGTCATGTTTCAGCAGGTCTAACTATGACTGCTTATGCGGGGATGGCAGCAGCGGCAGCAACAAACCCTGTTACAGCTGTTACAGCTCCAGCAATATTAGCTGCTGGTAAGGCTCACGCAGCAACTATGAAAGTAATGGGTAGTATTAATGCAGGTATGATACTGGGTACTGCTTTGGCTGAAGCATCATTTGAAGGTGGTGGGTTTACGGGTCGTGGATCGCGATCTGGTGGTGTTGACGGCAAAGGTGGATTTCCTGCTATACTACATCCAAATGAGACTGTAATCGACCATACGAAAGGCGGTAGTGTCGGTGGTGTAGTTGTTAACCAGGTTATTAACATAAGCACTGGCGTTCAGGATACTGTAAGATCAGAGATCAAGAACCTAATGCCGCAGATAGCAGAGGCAAGTAAGGTAGCAGTCGCACAAGAGACTCGCAGAGGCGGTTCTTATTCACAAATGATACAAGGTAGATAAGATGGCTTTAACATACCCTTTAACATTCCCTACTGTAAATGGTGAGTCTATAATTAAAAGCTGTAACCTTAAACTGTTACACAGTGCGGCTATGACTCAATCAGCTACCAACTATAAGCAGTTGATTACCAATTACACAAACGCTCGATGGCAAGCTGAGATAACATTAAGACCTTTAGATAGAATTGAGGGCATGGCTTTCTCTGCATTTATTGCCGCTTTGGGTGGCGTTACGCAGAAGTTTCAATTTGGTAATCCTCTTATGGTGCAAACTGGTAGAACAGCATCACATAGTGGAGCCACAACTATAGACGTTGGATCAACTACTATGGGGATTGCTCTAGGTGATTCCAATGGATTACCTGCGGGCAGTCATTTTGAAGTTAATAATGAGCTTTATATGACCCTTGAGGATATATCTAATGGTAGCGGTTCTGTATCTATTGCTCCTGCATTAAAAACAGAAGTGACAGCCGCCCAATCGTTAACCATTGATTTGCCTAAGACATCTTGGCGATTATCCAGAAACGATATAGGTTGGGATATAAATCAAGCAGGTTTCTATGACTTCAGCTTTAATTGTATTGAGGCACAGTAATGTCTAGAGGTATACATTCAGATTTTGAAACTGATATAGAAGATGGTAAGTATCAGTTCTGCATGGCTGTTCAGATTTTTGGTATTGATGGTAATGATAATCTTTTGCTAAGTAATAGCATCAAGGAATTACCTTCAGGCTTAGCACCTTATGTTTACACGCCCGCAGGTAGTTTGTTATCAATAAGTTCCGTAGATGAAAATAGCGACTTAGGAACTTCTGGCATAACCATTCATCTATCAGGCTGTGATAATGATTTAGTTACTATTTCTAGAGATGCTGAGTTTCAAGGATCTGAGATTAGAGTATGGATTTTTCAACTTGATGAGAACTTAGATCGTATGGAACCATCAATTCGCTATTTCACTGGTATATTAGATAATATGGTCTATCGACAGTCAGGCAATGAGATTATTATCGAGGTATCTTGCGAAAACTTTTTAGTAAGATTAGATGATCGGAATATTAGAAGATACACACAAGAAGACCAAGACGATGCAGTTGGACTTGGTGTAGATAGGGGTTTGCAATTTGTCGAGGATATAGCGGAACAAAAACTAGTCTGGGGAAAGTAATGAAATATCAAATAGAAAAAGTAAAAGACTGTAGGAAAGAGGTACAACCTTTAATTGAAAAGCATTGGGCAGAGATAGCACTTAATCAAGACGCAATTAAACTCAATCCCGATTGGGATATGTATAACAAGCTCGAAGGTCTAGGTATGTTGTATGCTTATACTGCTAGAGAGGGTGATAAACTAGTAGGCTATTTCACAGTTGTAGCGACTAAAGGCTTGCATTACGCTGACCATGTTTTCGCGTCTTGCGATATAATCTACATACTGCCTGAATACCGAAAAGGTCGCGCAGGATTAGGTTTGATTAAGCACGTAGAAGAAGACTTAAAGTCAAAAAATATATCCAGTTTAACTATCAATACTAAGTGCCATTCTCCGTTTGATAGTTTGTTAGAGCATTTGGAATTTCAATTAACTGAAAGATTATACAGTAAGTATATAGGCGATTAGATGGCATTTACAGCAGGTGCAATAGGCGGGGCAGTAGCAGGAGCAATTACTTCAAGTGTAGCTGTAGGTGTAGCTGTAGGTATTGGTACGGCATTAGTAATGGACTACACTATTGATGCAATGGAAGAAGCTGCCCTAGATGACATTCAAGGCATGCAAGACACGATGGGTGGTCGTAATGTCACAACTAAAAATGCTACTGCTGTTAGAGATATTGTTTATGGGACAACTAGGAAAGGCGGAACAATAGTTTATCAATCTGTTTGTGGTGTTAACGGTAGATATGATAACTACCTTAATACTTCAGGCACTGAAAATGACTATGTTAGTAGGCTTAATTATGTTATTTGTTGGCATCATACTAAGGTTAATGGAATACAAGAAATTTGGCTAGATGATACTAAAGCTTGGAATCAGGGTTATTATCAAAACCAATATGCTACTACCCATCAAAATCCTCAACCATATAAATTTTATCTTCAAAATAGATTTGGTGATGCTTCACAAGCGGGACTTGATATTACCTATGATACTGTATGGAATATTACAAATAAGGAAAAGCTCGACTACATTGCATATAGCATAGTGACATTTGTACACGACCCTGATTTGTATTCTAGTGGAGTTCCTAAAGTAACCGCACTTATAAAAGGCAAAAATGTTTACGACCCAAGAACAGGTTCTGTATATTCTACTAATCCTGTAACATGTTTACGTGATTATCTAACTAATAGTGATTATGGCGCAGGTTTAAGCTCTTCTTTATTTGATGCTAGTCAGATTGAAGATGCGACTGATTTCTGCAATGAAGTTGTTAATGTAGCTGGTGTTAGTAGAGCCAGATATTCGTGCAATGGTGTTATCTCTACAGCAGATTCTGTAAGAACTAATATCAAAAAAATACTATCCTGCATGAAGGGCAAGATGGTTTTTGTTAATGGTAAATTTAAAATACTCCCAAAAAGATACCTAGCTCCTCACGCAACAACCTTAAATGAAGATATGATAATCGGTGATTTTATTGTATCTAACAAAAATCCGAGGCAAGTTGCATACAATGAGGTGCGCGGTAAATTTGTTAGCAAAGAAGCTAATTATATTACCATAGAATACCCTCCGCAGAGAGACAGCACTTATCGCTCTGATGATGATGATAGGTATAGAAAAAACCTAGACCTACCAATGACAACAGATATTCATCAGGCGCAGAGACTGGCAAAACTTACCTTAATCGATTCAAGGCGAGAAAGAACGATAAAAACTACTATTAATGCCAGAGGCTTGGATTACGCTGTAGGTGATACAATAAATGTAACTAATTCTGCTTTGGGTCTTACTAGTGACAAATATGAGATTACTAGTCTAAAGATAAATATTTCAGATGAATCTGGAATCACTATAGATCTAGAAGGCAGAGAGACTAACGAGTTTATAGACAGGCAAGATGGGTTTTATTCAGACTATCAAAGAGGCACTTCAACTCTCCCTGATAAAAGCGCAATCAGTAGTGCCGTAAACTTCAGTGCTGACCCAGTTGTATATTACGAAAACAACATTGCCTATA
>ERZ1048068.1791-NODE-1791-length-16021-cov-9.154453_pt1 | contig 16021 bp, 11 predicted proteins | sample MGYA00383098_ERZ1048068 | MGnify/ENA primary metagenome ERZ1048068 (study PRJEB29581, sample SAMEA5548368) | metagenome | biome: marine; feature: coastal; material: water | depth 1 m | study: Short-term variability in the microbial, nano- and picoplankton... | reverse complement strand
GATTGTCACAAAGAGCTGTTAAAAAAAACAGACCCGTAACATGTAGAAAATAAATTTAGATATACTTTCTAGATTTATAAAAAGCTGGGGTCATTCCTGTAATTGACTTAAATACTCTTGAAAAGTGATAACGATCAGAAAACCCTAAAATATAGGATACACTACCTATCGTTTCATTCGTATGTTCAAACAACTCACATGCTTTCGCTATTTTTCTATTTTGAACATAACTATGTAGGGTGATTTTCATTTCCTCTTTAAACAATCTCGCAAACGAATTTGGTGCCATATTTACAACAGATGCCAACTCTCGGTTGTTTAGTTTTTTCCCTACACTGGCTTCAATGTACCGATGCACTGTTAAAACACGTGAATCAATGTTTATCGTTTTCCATAATTCAGAACCTATATTTGAAAGTACATCTTTTACAAATGATTGTAACTTCATATTAAAAGTCAATTTAAAATCTTGATTTTCAATTTTTAATCTATTGATCAAGTAGCTCAATTTTTCTCTGATACAATCGGTCAATTCAATTTTAAAAATACCGGGAAACACGTTGTCAAAAGGAGTTCCTAATTTAAAGTGACTAAAAAAATGAATCAAGGAGTTTTCTTCATAGTTGGATTCATTATGGTTTTTTGACAAGTTTTTACCTGAAACATGTATCCCTGAACTGAACTTATGATTTTTTGTAAAACTTGTTGAAAATGATGTAAAAGGAGAAATGATATAAATGCAATCAGGAGTCATTTCGTACACATCCTCCTGAAGTTTTAGCACCCCTCCTTTGTTTTTATTCCAGTAAATTCTCCAAAAAGGAAAAACCATATCGTGACAATCCCATAAGTCCAAATACCAATATCTACAACATAGCAACTTTAATTTTACATCAATAAAATTTTGTTTGTTCGAAGATGGGTCTCCTAATGTAGCATTTTTCACAAATTTCATTTCAAATAGCATGTTTGAATTATACACAAATATACAAATTTTAACTATTTATTTAATTCCTCAAAAAGTACACTTTTGTAGCATCGTAATTCATGCTAGAAAAAAATGGGTAATAACAAACTTCCAAATAAGGTAAATGAAGAGTTGCAAAGCATCTCTAAAGTAGCTCGTTATTTATGGCAGAGGGAATGGGTTGAAAGAAATGGCGGAAACATTTCTTTCAATTTAACATCCTATTTTCAAAATGAAAACTTTTCAGAAATTTCAAATTTCACGAAAATGGACTTGCCTAAAAAAGCAGGAGGTTTGTTTCTTTTTGTCACAGGAGCGGGTTGCTATTTACGGAGTTTGATTGATGATATGGAGGCGGCTTCTTGTATAATTTATATCAATGAAGAGGCAACAGGATATTCTATTATATGGGGGGGAGAAAAAGAAGGATTCAAGCCAACATCAGAATTAATTTCTCATTTAAATATCCATTTCTTTAATAGGGACAACAACCCTGAAAACTTATCGGTATTGCATGCGCATCCTATAGAACTTATCGTATTGAGCCATCACCCTATATTCCAAGACGAAAAAAAATTAAACCATTCCATCTGGAAAATGTGCCCAGAAGTAAGGGTATATGTGCCAAGAGGAATCCATTGTACGCCTTATGCGATGACACAGTCGGACGAATTGGCTAAATCAACCATTGAAGGATTTGCATACCGAGATATTGCCCTTTGGGAAAAACATGGTGCCACGACAACGGCCCCCGATATTATGCAAGCCTGGGACTTGTTGGATGTAGCCAACAAAGGAGCCAAACTACTACTTGGCTGCTGGAAAGCAGGTTTTGACCCCAAAGGACTTTGTGAAAATGAGATCAAAGATTTAGAAGAACTATTTAAACTATAAAACATGAACAGACTTATAGGTAGGTTACCAAAAGTAGGCATACGACCTGTTATAGACGGACGCGAAGCGGGAGTAAGAGAGTCGTTAGAAGATCAATGTATGGATATGGCGAGAGCTGCTGCCAAATTGATTGAAGACAATGTACGTTTTCCTAGTGGAGAAAAAGTGGAGTGTGTTCTAGCAGACACTACTATTGGTGGTGTGTCAGATGCTGCCATGTGTGCAGATAAATTTCAGCAAGAAGGTGTAGGCGTGTCTTTAACGGTAACACCCTGTTGGTGCTATGGAACCGAGGTGATGGATACAGACCCGTTATTACCAAAAGCAGTTTGGGGGTTTAATGGAACAGAACGTCCAGGAGCGGTTTATTTAGCAGCAGCCTTGGCAGGGTATTCTCAAAAAGGATTGCCAGCCTTTGGAATCTACGGCAGAGAAGTTCAAGATGCAGGAGATGTGAGTATTCCTGTCGATGTGGAAGGAAAACTGTTGCGATTTATAAAAGCAGCGTTGGCAGTTGCTCAAATGAAAGGGAAATCATACCTCTCTATAGGTTATGGCTCCATGGGAATAGCAGGGTCTATGGTGGATGTGAATTTTTTGCAAGATTATTTTGGAATAAGAGCTGAGTTTGTTGAATCTACTGAAATCTTGAGACGTATTGACGAAGGGATTTACGATAAAAAGGAGTATAAAAAAGCTTTAGCGTGGACCAAGAAATATTGTAAAGAAGGAAAAGATCACAACAGTCCTAAGGCACAAAAACCTGCTGAAACCAAAGAAGAAGAATGGAAGAAGGTTGTGAAAATGACATTGATTTGTCGTGATTTAATGATTGGAAACCCCAAACTAAAAGCACTTGGTTTTGGAGAAGAAGCCAAAGGAAGAAATGCGATTATGGGAGGTTTCCAAGGGCAACGTCAATGGACAGATTATCAGCCCAATGCTGACTTTACAGAGTCAATTTTAAATTCATCATTCGATTGGAACGGCATTCGTCAAGCATTTACATTTGCTACCGAAAATGATTGTTTAAATGCTGTTTCTATGTTGTTTGGACATTTGCTGACGAACAAAGCACAATTGTTTTCAGACGTTCGGACCTATTGGAGTCCAGAATCAGTAGAACGCGTTACAGGCAAAAAGCTAACAGGCATCGCTAAAGACGGCATTATTCATCTCATAAATTCAGGTTCTACAACCTTAGATGCCACGGCACAACAAGAAGACGCTGAAGGCAATCCAACCATGAAACCTTATTGGGAAATTACAAAAGACGAAGTTCAAAAATGCTTAGACAATACCAAATGGCCGGCAGCTATTGGAGAATATTTTAGAGGAGGCGGTTTTTCCTCTCAATTCAAAACTAGAGGAAGCATGCCTATGACCATGTGTAGATTGAATTTGGTGAAAGGCATAGGACCCGTACTTCAAATCGTTGAAGGATGGAGTGTAGAATTACCGCAAGAGATTCATACCGTATTAGATGAAAGAACAAATCCTACATGGCCTACAACTTGGTTTGTTCCTCGGATCACAGGAGAAGGCTTTTTCAAAGATGTTTATACCGTAATGGCAAAATGGGGAGCAAACCACGGCGCTATTTCTCATGGGCATATTGGAGCCGATTTAATTTCGCTAGCAGCCTTATTACGCATTCCGGTAAATATGCACAACATAAATAAGGAAGAGGTATTTAGACCAAGTGCATGGGCTGCCTTTGGAGAAGGTTTAGAAGGATCGGATTATAGAGCCTGTAAAAATTACGGTCCATTATACGGATTCAAAAACTAAGTAAAATTAAACACGATTGAAAAATGAAAGCTGAAACAACATACAACCATGTAGATTATTTGTGGGATAACAAAAAAGCAGCGGCATTCGGAGACGACCAAATTGCACTATTTTTATACAGGTCTAACCTTTTGGGAGCAGATTTAAGAATTACGAACTATGGAGGAGGAAACACGAGTTGCAAAACCACAGAATTAGACCCACTTACCAATGAAGAGGTAGAAGTGATGTGGGTAAAAGGTTCAGGCGGAGATATAGGAACCCTTAATAGAAGTGGCATAGCAGGGTTGTACACAAGTAGATTACGTGATTTAAAGAACGTTTATAGAGGTTTAGATGATGAGGACCGTATGGTTGGTCTTTTTGATCATTGCATCTATGATTTAGACAGTAAAGCCCCCTCTATTGACACACCATTGCACGGACTTTTACCTTTTGAACATATAGACCACTTGCATCCAGATGCATTGATAGCAATAGCAGCAGCAAAAGACAGTGAGAAAGTAACCAAAGAAATTTGGGGAGACACTATGGGTTGGGTGCCTTGGCAAAAACCTGGTTTCGATTTAGGCTTACAATTAGAAAAATGTTTAGCAGACAGTCCTGGAATCCGAGGCATCGTTTTAGGTTCACACGGTTTATTTACCTGGGGAGACACCTCCTATGAATGTTATATCAATAGCTTAGAAGTTATAGAAATAGCTTCGCAGTATATAGAAGAGAAAATTAAAGAAAACGGAAGTGTTTTTGGAGGTCAGAAAATTGAACGTTTACCACGACATGAACGCCAGGAAAAAGCCGCACAAATTATGCCTTTATTACGCGGGCTGTGTTCTTCGGAAAATAGAATGATCGGGCATTTTTCAGATACCGACGTGGTTTTAGAATATATCAATAGCCATGATTTAGAACGATTGGCTCCTACGGGAACCTCATGCCCAGACCACTTTTTAAGAACTAAAATCCAACCATTGGTATTGACATTAGATAAAAATGAAGACTTGTCTGATGTAGATGTTGTGTTGAAAAAGTTAGAACCCGCGTTTGAAGCCTATAGAGCAGAATATGCAAACTATTACAACACGTGTAAAAGAGATAATAGTCCGGCAATGAGAGATCCTAATCCAGTTATTATTATTTACCCTGGAGTAGGGATGTTCAGCTTTGCTAAAAACAAGCAAACCACAAGAGTTGCTAGTGAATTTTACATCAATGCCATCAATGTAATGAGAGGCGCAGAAGCTATTACGTCTTATACCTCTTTACCAAGACAAGAAGCCTTTGATATTGAATACTGGTTGTTAGAAGAAGCAAAACTACAGCGCATGCCAGAAGAGCAACCATTGTCTAGAAAAGTAGCTTTGGTTACCGGAGCTGGAGGAGGTATAGGCAAAGCTATTGCCGATAAATTAGCTACTGAAGGAGCCAATATCGTATTAACAGACATCAATGAAGAAAGCTTAATAAAAGCCAATGCAACATACAAAAGAGACGTTGCTACCTATGCTATTTGTGATGTAACAGACACGAATTCCATCGCAAATGCATACAAAAAAGCTTGTGTGGAGTTTGGTGGGGTTGACATTATTGTTCACAGTGCAGGATTGGCAATTTCGAAACCATTGGAAGACACCACAGAGAACGATTGGAATATTTTGCAAAATATCTTGGTAAAAGGTCAGTTTGATTTAGCCAAACAAGCAGCAGCCATTATGCGCAAACAAGACTTAGGAGGCGACTTTATTTCTATAGCCAGTAAAAATGGATTGGTAGCAGGGCCTAATAATGTGGCGTACGGAACCGCAAAAGCGGCACAACAACACATGGTACGTTTGTTAGCAGCAGAATTGGCTAAAGATAAAGTAAGGGTAAATACAGTAAACCCTGATGGTGTGATTGTTGGTAGTAAAATTTGGGAAGGTGCTTGGGCAGAAGGAAGAGCCAAAGCCAATGGTATTACCGTAGAAGAATTACCAGCATTTTACGCCAAAAGGAATTTATTAAATGAAATCATCACACCAAATGATATTGCAAATGGCGTATTCTCTTTTGTTGGAATCACCGATAAATCAACGGGAAACATTCTTAATGTTGATGGAGGTATGGCCAATGCTTTTGTAAGATAAATATAAGGAAATTATCGTTTTTTTTAGTTCGTAGTAGTTTCGGTTTAGTTGAGTAGAACACTTCTGCAAATTTTTGATTTGGTTTGTGGAAGTTTCTATCCAAAAAGCAAGTCGAAATTCAAAATAGTTTACAACCTAAGTAATAGTTTCGAAGTCAAAATTATTCTAATTAGAGCGATGGTTTCAAAAAAAATAAAGGACTCAATAAACAACTTTGTAGACAATGCGCAAACGTGAAAATGTAATCGCCATTTTTGATATTGGAAAAACAAACAAAAAGATTTTTTTGTTTGATAAAAATTTCAATGTTGCCTACAGAAGATCGACAAGGTTTGAAGAAATAGTAGATGATGATAATTATCCATGTGATGATATAGAATCCATAGAAGAATGGTTAAAAGCTACCATAGCAGAGCTACAAAAGCAGGACAGGTTTTTGATAAAAGCCATTAATTTTTCTACGCATGGAGCTACACTAGTGTATCTAGACAAAGAAGGCAACAGAATAACCCCTTTGTATAATTATTTAAAACCTTTACAAGGCGTTGATTTCACCTCTTTTTATAAAAAATATGAAGGCGTAGAAGCCTTTTCGAGAAAAACAGCATCACCAGCATATGGCATGCTAAATGCTGGGTTGCAAATACATTGGTTAAAAAATCACAAACACCATTTTTGGGCAAAAGTAACTGCCATATTGCATTACCCTCAATACCTAAGTTATTTGTTTTCTGGTGAAATAAAAGCCGATTTCACATCCATCGGGGCACATACAGCCTTATGGAATTTTGACAACATGAAGTACCATTCATGGTTGCAAAAAGAACGGATCAATTTGCCTGAGCCTACAAACGGAAAAAAAGCAACCATCACAGAAATAAACGGTCAAAAAATAGCTATCGGAACAGGATTGCACGACAGTTCAGCGTCCATAATCCCCTTGTTGGAAAGTACTAAAAACAGGAACAGAAAATTTGTTTTGCTGTCAACGGGCACATGGATTATCTGTATGAATCCATTTAGCAAAGAAACATTGACCCAAGAACAATTGAAAAATAATTGTTTGTGCTTTATGACTCCCGATAAAAAGCAAGTAAAATCATCGATGCAGTTTTTAGGAAGAATTCATGAAGTCTATGTAAAAGCATTGAGCAATTATTTTGGAGTTGCTATAGATACCCATTTAAATTTGGACATATATGACCCACTTTGTAGCGAACTAATTGATAAAAACGCAAGAATATTTCTAGCGAAAGGAAAAGATACAGATTTTGAAGCACATCCAGAATTGCTTAAAAAATTTACCTCTTATGAAACAGCATACTACCAATTGGTTTATGAAATATCTAAAAAAGTAATCGCTGGAATTGATTTTATTTCAGATAAAAACACCGTGATTTCAGATATTTATATCTCTGGGGGATTCAATAGAAATAAAATCTTTGTAAAGTTTTTAATGCTTTTAAAAAGAAATACAAATATTAAGATTTCAGATTGTAAAAATGAGAGCGCTCTCGGAGCAGCACTTTTGATGGCAGAATACATTTAAAAACAGGTTCAAGCATAGGAATTGAATAACAAAACAGTACAATCATGACGCTCATTCATCCAAGAGACCAAATAATTACAATTATAGACAGAATCTATAAAAGAGGAATGACCACTACTTCTGGTGGCAATATTTCTATTCTAGATGATAGTGGTGATATATGGGTAACGCCTTCGGCAGTAGATAAAGGATCTTTAAAAGCTTCTGACATTATTTGCATGAAAAAAGATGGCACTATTATAGGGAAACACAAGCCCTCATCAGAGTTTCCTTTTCACAAAGCAATTTATGAAAAAAGACCCGATTTAAAATCTGTAATTCACGCACATCCGCCCGCGTTAGTGTCTTTTAGTATCGTTCGAAAAATTCCAAATACCAATATTATTTCTCAGGCCAGACATATTTGTGGCCCCATAGGCTATGCCTCCTATAAAGTTCCTGGCAGCGAAGCGTTAGGGGAAGTTATCGCAAAAGAATTTGAAAAAGGCTACAAAGCAATTATTATGGAAAATCATGGAACCGTTTTAGCGGGGACTGATTTAGTGGATGCCTTTGAACGTTTTGAAGCTTTGGAATTCTGCGCAAGAACCATCATATATGGTTCTCAAATAGGAAAACCCAACTACCTATCAGATGCTCAAATAGATGCTTTTGAGGCCCAAGTACCAAGAATGAGAACAGAAATGTTATCTACAGAGCACCCTTCAGACGAACTAGGAAAACGCTTAGAAATTTGTAAAATAGTAAAAAGAGCTTGTGAGCAAGGTTTGATGATCAGTTCATATGGAACCGTTTCAATGCGATGGAAAGAGAATGACTTTCTAATCACCCCTACAGATGTAAATCGTTGGGAATTGTCCATAGAAGACATTGTGCAAATTAAAAATGGGAAAAGAGAAAAAGGGAAGATGCCTAGCAGAGCCACATGGATTCATCAAGAAATATACAAACGCAACCCAAAGGTAAACTCAATCATAATGACGCAATCGCCGTACTTAATGGCATTTGCTGTCACAAAAAAGTATTTAGATGTAAGAACTATACCCGAGAGTTGGATCTTTTTACAAGACATACCTTCTTTCGCGTATGGCAGTCATTTTAGCACAAATAAAAACCCCGAAATTGTCTTAAATACAAATACGGCCGTTCTCATTCAGAATGACTCTGTGATGATTACTGGAGGCGAATTATTGCAAACTTTTGATTATTTAGAAGTAGCAGAATTTAGTGCAAAATCTTTGGTGCTGGGCAACTCTTTAGGAGAAATGGTTCCAATTGATGAAAGACAAGTAGAAGAATTACGCGAAAAATTTTTACGTTGAAAAAGCTTTCTTGCCTGCCATTACAGCATTTTAAAAATAAATTAACGTGAAAACTAAAAAACCAACCTTAGGAGAGTTTATTATTGAAAGTCAATCGCACTTTCCTTATTCAAAAGGAGAATTATCGAGACTATTGAACGCCATTCGATTGGCTGCAAAAGTAGTCAATCATAAAGTAAACAAAGCGGGATTGGTAGATATTATTGGTGATGCAGGAGAGACCAATATACAAGGAGAAAATCAACAAAAATTAGACGTTTTCGCGAACGAGAAATTCATTCAGTCTATTATAAAAAGAGAGATTGCCTGTGGTATTGTTTCCGAGGAAGAAGAAACGTTTATCTCAATACACGGCAGCGACCATAGTAACAATGGCAAGTATGTTGTTTTAATAGATCCATTGGATGGCTCTACCAATACAGATGTGAATGTATCCGTTGGAACTATTTTTTCTGTTTTTAGAAGAGTTACTCCCATCGGAACACCTGTTGAACGCAAAGATTTCTTACAACGAGGAAAAGCACAAGTTACCGCTGGTTACATTATGTATGGCACCTCCACAATATTAGTTTATACTACAGGCCAAGGAGTGAATGGTTTTACGTTGAACCCTGCTATTGGATCATTCTATCTGTCTCATGCGGATATTAAAATTCCAAAAACAGGAAATATTTATTCGGTAAATGAAGGGAATTATGTCCATTTTCCACAAGGTGTAAAAAAGTACATCAAATATTGTCAAAAAGAGGAAGACGACAGACCTTATTCAGCCCGATATATAGGGTCTTTAGTATCCGATTTTCATAGAAACATGCTCAAAGGAGGAATCTATCTGTACCCAAATTGCACGAAAAACAAAAATGGAAAATTAAGACTGCTTTACGAGGCAAATCCAATGGCATTTTTAGCAGAACAAGCGGGTGGAAAAGCTACCAATGGTTTCAAACGTATTTTAGATATTTCACCTACCGAGCTCCATGAGCGAGTGCCCTTTTTTTGTGGCAGCACAGAAATGGTCGAAAAATTAGAATCCTTTCTTTAGAATTATTTAACGAACTTAAAACCAACTACAATGCTAAAAGGAATTTCCCCTTTGATTAGTCCAGAACTATTAAAAGTTCTTTCAGAAATGGGACATGGTGATGAAATCGTTTTTTCAGACGCACATTTTCCTGCAAATTCATTCAATTCAAATGTATTGAGATTGGACGGCGTTAAAATACCGAAATTACTATCAGGCGTCTTGCCCCTTTTCGAACTTGACAACTACGATCCTGCTCCACTGATCATGATGGCAGCTGTGAAAGGAGATACCTTGGATGCTAATGTTGTAGAAAGCTACACAAAAAGCATTCATAAGATCTACCCCAATGCAGCTCCAATAAAATACTTAGATCGTTGTAAGTTTTACAATCGAACAACCAAAGCTTTTGCTGTAGTTGTCACCGGAGAAACCGCCAAATATGGAAATATTATTCTTAAAAAAGGGGTGACCACATCTGTGAAATGACGCCATTTATTTTTAGATCAAATAAAGGGACTCAGAAATAACTGAGGAAATGTTTGAATTAGATACAAATAGGAAGATTTTAAATATCAATAAAATTGATTTTTAAAAAGACATTTGTGTGTATTGACCGAGAACAACACCTAAAATAAGGAGTTCCTAACAATGAACTATTGCTCTTATCAAAAAATAAAATCATGAAAAAATTATTGTTTTTTAGTGTAATTATTACTTTGTGTCTCGGGTTGGGCTGTACAAAATCTTATGCGCAAAACTCAACTCAGCAAGTATCCGTTACTGGTAGAGTTGCGGATGCAAACGGACACCCCTTGCCAGGAGCAAATATTATTGAAAAAGGAACCACAAACGGAACTCAAGCAGATTTTGATGGTGAATTTTCTCTTGAATTGAAAAGGAAAAGCGCTGTTTTGGTTATTTCGTACTTGGGATACGCATCGCAAGAAATCGCAATCACCAATCAAAAAGAACTTGCGATTCGTTTGATAGAAGGTGCTGCTGGACTTGATGAAGTTGTTGTTGTGGGGTATGGTACACAATCCAAAGCAAAGGTTGCCAATGCAATTTCGACCTTAAAAGCAGCAAATATTGTGGACTCGCCTATTACTAGTTTCGAAGAAGCGATCGCAGGAGAATTACCTGGCGTACAAATTGTACAAACCTCTGGAGATCCTGGGAGTAGTTCCGATATTAATATTAGAGGTGTTGGAACGTTAACAGCAAACGCGAGACCTTTGATTGTCGTAGATGGATTTCCTTCTGAAGATTTTAGGATCAAGTCTTTGAACCCTAGTTCTATTGAGTCCATAAACGTTTTAAAAGATGCAGCTTCCGCGGCTATCTATGGGTCAAGAGGTTCCAACGGTATCATTATTGTCACTACTAAGAAAGGAGCACAAGGCCCTATGAAATTGACCTATGACGGTTATGCGGGTTTTCAACAAGTTGCAAATACGATTGACATGCAAGATGCCTACGAAAGAGCGAGGTATGTAGCGGAGGCTAGAAAAACGAGAGGACGTGCCCCGCTGGAGCTGTATCAACCTTATCTGATAGGAAAGCCTGGACTCACGAACACCAATTGGCAAGATGAAATTTTTAGAACCGCATCAATTCAAAACCATAACATAACGGCATCAGGCGGAAACGAACAAATGACCTATTTTGTGTCTGGAGGTTATTTTGAACAAGATGGTATTGTTTTAGGTTCAAAATACAATCGAATGAATTTTAGAACAAATCTAACTTTTGACATTTCTGAAAAACTAAAAGCAGGCCTCCATATTGCCCCGGCATTCGCTCGTAGAAACAAGGTCTCAGATTCCGACCATAAAGGAGATGGCGTTATTCTCACGGCCTTAATTGCCAATCCACTTTTTAGCCCATACAATAGTGATGGCAGTCTAAATTTAAGTGGAGACATGCTGCTTTCCGCCAGAGAAAACGGGCAAGCACCTGTTGAAAACCCAGTAGCATTGGCACTCTTAAATACCGATAAAAGAAAGCAGTTCGACCTTTTATCTGGAGGTTTTTTAGAATTTGAACCCCATGAAAATTTAGTTTTTAAAACGTACTTAGGTGGAAATTACACAAAGTCTGACAGGAGAGCCTTCAGCCCAAGTTCGGTTGGATCTTACTCCGTTTTGGCTGATGATAAGCCGGCCACTATATTCAAATCCGATTCTGAGAAAAAAAATTGGGTGGTAGAAAATACCGTGACATTTCACAAAGCATCGAGCGACAGTCATGATTTGAAAATTTTGATCGGACAAGCTTACCAAACAGAAGACACAGAGACTACAGGTTCTAGTCCTTTGGTGGCTATTATTGAGGAGTCTGATGACTTGATTACTACCACCTTTCCAAAATTTGAAGAAAAATGGACTTTACTATCTTACTTCAGTAGATTGAATTATGATTTCAAAGACAAATATATCTTCAGCGGTTCTATTCGGCGAGACGGGTCCTCTCGTTTTGGGGCAAATACCAAATGGGGTTGGTTTCCTTCCGTCTCTGGAGCTTGGCGATTGAGTAAAGAATCTTTTTTCAATAGCAAAAGTATCCATGAATTCAAACTGAGAGTCAGTTGGGGTGTTACAGGGAATAACGGGATTCCTGATTACGGAGCAATCCCTTTGTTGGTTCCCTCTAATTACGAAGCGTCTATTGGTTTTGCGCCTTTTACATCTCCCGATAAAAACTTGTCTTGGGAGGAAACAAGCACAGTAGACATAGGACTAGACATAGGGCTGTTTGACGGCAAAGTGAGCTTGACGGCCGATTACTACAATGCCGTCACAAATGATCAATTGTTAAAGGTGCCCGTACCCGCACATTCTGGTTATACAAGCTCCTTGAGAAATCTTGGAAAGGTTCAAAATTCAGGTTTTGAATTCGCATTCAATGTGAATAAGATAAAACTTGGATCTGTCAAGTGGAGTAGTACGTTTAATATTTCAACCAATAAAAATGAAGTTTTAGAATTAGGCCCCAATCAAGATCGGATCCTATCAGATTATCACGTAACACAGGTAGGCAAGCCGTTAGGAAGTTATTTTACCTATAGAAAAATAGGTGTTTTTAGTAGTCAGGAACAAATAGACAATGCCCCCACCCATCCCGAACAAGGTTTGGGAGATTATATATTTGCGGATACAAATGGCGATGACAAAATAACACCCGACGATAAAGAAATATCTGGCGATTTCTTTCCTGATTACACCTTTGGATTCTCCAATACATTTAAATATAAAAATTTTGCATTTGGTTTTTTAATACAAGGCAAGCAAGGCTATGAAATATTTAACGGAACGAGTTTCTTTATCAGAAACTTAGAAGGATGGTCGAATGGTCATCGTGATATTAGCAATTACTATTCACCCTCAAATCCCAATGCTGCATACGCACATCCAGGAAAACATGTCAAGACGTATGAGCAATCTGATTTACTCGTAGAAGACGGGTCTTACATCCGATTGAGAAAAGTGTCATTGAAATATACACTTCCACAGAAACTTATAAAAAAGATGTCGATAGAGAAAGCCAAATTTTATATTTCGGCGAATAATTTATTTACAATCACAGACTATTCTGGCTTTAACCCAGAAGTATCTTCAAGAAACAACACATTTAATAACCGAACAACTACACCGGGTTTTGATTATGGAGCATATCCTATCGCTAAAACCATCGTGTTCGGTGTGAGTTTAACACTTTAATTAAAACCTAAAAATGTTTAAATATAGAATCTTTTTAATGGTAATTATTGGATGGTTGGCTGCATGCTCGGAAGAAATACAACTCAGTCCTATTTCACAAAAGGGCATAGGAGATTTTTACAATACGCCAGAACAGATAGAGGAAGCAGTCGTTGGTGTTTATGATGGACTTCAATCCATAGGTCAATATGGTGAATTCTTCGTTTATCTAATGGAAATACGTTCTGACAATTCCAGGCAGCAAAGTACCACCAGTAGCGGCGGGGTTTTTGGTGATGTTGAATTGTTTAGAATAGAAGCTGACAACAATGTAGTTGATGTCGTTTGGCGAGATTGTTATGAAGGTATTCAGCGCTGTAATATCGTGCTCAATAGAATTGAATCGATCGCCAACAACCCTAAAAAGAATCTTCAAATAGGGGAAGCAAAATTTATCAGAGCTTTGACCTATTTCAATTTGGTACGCCTATTTGGCGATGTGCCATTGGTCACAATTGAATACGATGACCCTTTTGAAGCTTTCAACCTAGGTAGAACGCCAAAAGCAGCAGTTTACACCCAAATTGTCAAAGATTTGACGGAAGCCGCTCTCGCTTTAGATGACGAAGCTTTTAGACTTGGTGGAGCTACAAAAAATGCGGCTTATGCTTTGTTAGGAAAGGTGCATTTAACACTTGGAAATATTCCAGAAGCGATGTCGGCATTAAGAAACGTCTCGGGAACATTATTGCCAAACTATGCTGATAATTTTGGCATCGAAAATGAAAACAGTGCTGAATCTCTTTTTGAAGTTCAATTTCAAAAAGGAGGCCTTGGAGAAGGAAGCTCTTATGCCAATTTATTTGCTCCTTTTGGAGCTACTGAACTAACAGGTGGCATCGGAACTACACAAGGAACCAACATACCGACACAAGATCTTTACAACTCTTATGAAGCAAACGATTTGAGAAGAGAAGTTACAATAGGTACGGCATCTACCGGTGTTTTCTATGCAAAAAAATATGTGGACACACCTACATTGGACAGAGACGGAGAAAATAATTTTATCGTATCGCGATATGCAGATGTTGTTTTAATGTTGGCTGAAGTACTGAATGAAGAAGGCTACGTAGCAGATGGAGAGGCTTTTGACTTGCTGAATAGCATTCGAAATAGAGCTGGGATTGCATCGCTCACCTCAACAGAACTCGTTGATCAGAGTCGCTTTAGAGATGCTGTCCTAAACGAACGACAATGGGAATTGGCCTTTGAAAACCATCGCTGGTTCGATTTGGTTCGAACCAACAAAGCCATTGAAGTAATGAATGCCCATACCTCTGAAACGGGCACAATTGAAACAGTAACTACCGCGAAATTATTATTTCCTATACCACAAAGTCAAATAGATGCCACAAATGGAAAGATAGCACAAAATCCAGGCTACTGAAAAACACAATCATGTCTAAAATAAATCTCTGTATCGTTAGTTTCTTGCTCACCCTCTTTTCAGGGTGTTCCCAAACTAGTATTGTCAAGGATATGAACAATGAGCATCCTAACAAAGTACGGAGTAAAAGCTCGTCGCGTATGGATGCACGACAGTTTGATTTTCCCACTACAAATTATGTGATGGTTGGGGCACACAGAGCGGGTGGTTTCAAACATGGGGCTCCAGAAAACTCCTTACGTGCTATTCAACATGCGTTGGATTTGGGAGTGGATATCATTGAGATTGATGTCAGGTTAACATTGGATTATAAATTAGTAGTGATACACGATAAAACACTCGAAAGAACTACAAATGGAAGAGGAAAGGTAAGCCACCATAAATTGAAAGAGATAAAAAAACTCTTTTTAAAGGATGCCAATGGAAATCTTACTACGGAACGTGTTCCCACCTTGAAAGAAGCTTTAGCATATATCGGAGACAAGGCGATCGTCTTTGTAGATAAGGCCGAATTTTTGTTAGGCTATATATCTCCTATTTTAGTTGAAACAAAGACGGTTAGAAACGCACTTTTTATGGACTTTATTGCTTACGAAGAAGCGGTAGACAAATACAAAGGGCTTTTGAAATATTCTTATTACGTCCCTGGCGTACATGACAGTAACCCCGACTTAGAAAACTATATTTCAGAATTTAAAATGGGATTGAACCCAAATCCTTCCTCTTTTGCCTTTTGGTTTAAAAATGAGAACTCCAAAGCGCTGTCCTTGATAAAGAATGCTTCAAATAATAAAATCCCTGTATGGGTAAATACAACCAGTAACAATCAATGCGCCGGCCACACAGATGAAGTTTCAATGTCAAATCCTGAGAATGGATGGGGCTGGGTACTAAACCAAGGCGCAAATATCATCTTTACAGACGAGCCAAAAGCATTGATAGATTATTTGAAAAGTAAAAATCGGAGATAAAACAAAATAATTACTAACAACTCAAAAAATAAATCATGAAAAAACAATTAAAAATTATCGGATTAGGTACGCTCTTGTTCAGCCTATTATTTGCTTGTGACAGTGATGACCCTGTAATAACTAACGTTCCACCAGCTGAAGTATCAGAGGTTACATTTTCTGGAGATTATGAAGAAGAACAATTTACTGCAGTATGGGCAAACCCCATCGATACTGACTTTCAAGAAGTTGA
>ERZ1048068.1788-NODE-1788-length-16048-cov-5.052836_pt1 | contig 16048 bp, 15 predicted proteins | sample MGYA00383098_ERZ1048068 | MGnify/ENA primary metagenome ERZ1048068 (study PRJEB29581, sample SAMEA5548368) | metagenome | biome: marine; feature: coastal; material: water | depth 1 m | study: Short-term variability in the microbial, nano- and picoplankton... | reverse complement strand
TTTTATTTGCCTGAAAATGAGGGTGAGATCCCTCACGGGTTCGACAAAATGCGAATGCATTTTGGACGCACGAAGGGCGCCCCGCAGGGGTTACTAAGTCCCCTAGGGGGACTTCGTAATCAACCCCTTACTCTCCGTCCAATCTGATCATGCTACTTGCTTAAGCCCCTCTCTAGAGGGGGCTTTTTTATTTGCCTGAAAATGAGGGTGAGATCCCTCACGGGTTCGACAAAATGCGAACGCATTTTGGACGCCAAAGGCGGTCCGTAGGACTTGATAGCGAGCTTCAGCTTGCTAGTGATCACAAAATGCGAATGCATTTTGGACGCACGAAGGGCGCCCCGCAGGGGTTACTAAGTCCCCTAGGGGGACTTCGTAATCAACCCCTTACTCTCCGTCCAATCTGATCATGCTACTTGCTTAAGCCCCTCTCTAGAGGGGGGCAATAGTCTCAAGGTAGACTAACCCCTCTATGGGCGGCTCAGGCTCTGGGGCTTTAATTTCAAGGGACCTCAGTGCCATTAGCCGCCTCATAGAGTTCGAACCAGGACTGTCGATCCAACTCAATTTCTAAGGCCTTAGAGAACCCCTTTATACGCTGGATATTATTACTTCCCATGATCGGCAAAATATTCGCCGGATGTTTCAATAACCAGGCAATGGCAATAGCCGCCGGATCTGCATTAAATACCTCAGCCTTTTCGAGTAGTTTTAAACTCAACTCAGAGTGCGGCTGCTGGAAAAGCGATCCGCCGCCGAGAGGCGACCACGCCATGGGCGCAATTCTGTGTTGCTGGAGATAGGCCAAATCACCATTGGTCAGCGCAGTATTTTCTGTAAGACTGATTTCAATTTGATTGCTGACAAGCCGGTTGCTCATGCGCGACTGCAGTAGATCCATATCCCAGGGGCGGAAATTTGAAACCCCAACAGCTTTTACCTTGCCACTCTCAACAAGGCGGTCGAGGGTGCTGCCAGTCTCATCAGCGTTCATCAATGGGTCTGGGCGGTGTAGTAACAGCAGATCAATCTGTTCAATCGCCATCTCTTGAAGAGAACGATCAACCGCCTGTTGAATATATGTGTTTGAGGTGTCGTAGTACTTAAGTCGCTTGTCGGAATGAATGCCAACCGGCGCGACAATATTGCACTTAGTGATTATTTCCATTTTCTGGCGTAAATGGGGTGCCAGTCTAAGGCATTGCCCAAGCAGCGTCTCACAACTGTAGCCAGCATAGATGTCTGCTTGATCAAAGCTGGTAATGCCCTGTTCCAGGCAGGCTTCAATTTTCGCCTGAACCTGTTTTAAAGAGCTATCTGCATCATCCTTTAGGCGCCACATACCATAGATAATGGGCGATAATTGAAGGTTTTCAGAGAGGCTAATTTGCGCCATTAGTTGTGCTTCCTTTTGTGTTCACTGCTTGTATCTTCAAGTTATCTAGTACGATGATCTGGCACCCTGATTAGAAAACTTAATGCGGCACTTTAGTATTGACGGGCACGCTGGATGGATTAAATTCATCGGCCCAAATGGGCTGGTCTGAGGCGCTGGCACCTTCTGCATAAATTCTAACGTAATCAATTTCCATGGCTGATTGAGTAAAATTAGTGGCGATCTTTGGCTCAATGGCGATATTCAGTAGTAGGTATTGCTCGTCAGTATAGGGCCAGGTAGAGGCATTTCGTATGCTTGGCGCATATCTGTAGTGCTCAACTCCATCGACACTAAAGATAATCTTGTCTCTCTGCCAATCCATCTCATAGCTGTGGAATTGTGTTGAGACGGTACTGATTACCTGACCGCCATGATTGATGGTGCCACCATGGCTGGAGGGTGTGTGCATAGCGCTCTGGACAAAATTCTGGTTACTGCCCCAGTGCTCGATGATATCTATCTCACCACAGGCGGGCCAGATGGTGGTGCCAAATCCCTGTGTTTGCCAGTAGGCGCCAGCCTCATTGATGTTTTTGCCCAGCGTCCAAATCGCCGGCCAGGTGCCAACGCCTGTCGGCAGTTTTGCCCGAACCACAACACGCCCGTACTTGAAGGCATATTTGCTATTCAGGCGGGCAGAGGTAAATTGCTTGGTCTGCCCTTGATCGTGAAAAGTTTCTCTTTTGGCAACAATTTTTAAACTGCCATTGCTGACGTAGGCGTTGTCGATACGATTAGTGTAATGCTGTAACTCATTGTTGAACCAGCTGCCGCCCCATGGCAGTTGGGTCTGGTGAAACCATTTATCGCCATCGACTGCTTCTGCTGGGGTGATTTTTTGATCGGTGCTGGCCTGATCATTAGTAGGCATTTCATCGGCTGTTGACTGAATGATGTTCAGGCAAAAAAGCAGGCATAAAAGGCGGCAGGGGGTGTTAAATTTTATAGTGCTGCCAGGTTTTATCGGTGCTGGTTCTTTCATCAAGTTAGATTCTTTTTTTGAGTTGCGGTACTAGGCGATTTGTAATGCCATCCAGATCATGCAGCCAATGGTGGAGATCCAAATGGCGCTTCTAAGCAGCGTGATGCCAGTTGCGTAGCATGCAAGATAGGCCACTCTCAGTGCCAGCCAGATTGTTGCAGCTGTCGTTACCTCAGCTTCAACAATCATTGCCAGAAGACACAGGGCGAGAAACGCCGGCAGGCTTTCCTGAAGGTTGGTTGATGCACGCGCGACTCTTTGGGCGAGTGGCGACGTGGGCTGTTCACCATCCCGATTAGATAGCAGGTAAGAGAGGTGCTTGATGTTGATGGCCATGGGTAAGAGCCATATTTGGATAAGCGCGAGTAAAAGTGTGTATAAAATAATTGTCGACATATTTGCCTCTTTGATTTCTTATTGTTTTTACTCATATTAACAGTATCTGGAATGCTGAAGTAGATTTTTTGGCGGCGTTATTTTGTTGAAGATAAGCGCGCCTGAAGCCTTAAGTGAGGCTGGTTTTTAAGAACTCAATCAACAGGTGAACAGCCTCATTCTTTTTATTTCTAGCCGAACATACAAGACTGATTCCAACCTCGCCAAGCGCGGGGAACTGTGTGGATGGGGATAAAATTTTTAGGTTTTCCGGCACAGTGCTCTTGGCCAATACAGTGACGCCAAGTCCCTCCTGGATGGCGTATTGAATACCGGTTAAATCCGGGATGGTATAAACAATCTGCCAGGCCTGCCTGGCGTGATCTAAAAGCTTGATAGCCCTCTTTCTGTAGATACAGCCCTCAGCGGCAACAATAAGTGGAACCACTTCGCCTTTGTGTTTGATGTGATCGGCACTGGCTACCCAGACAAGTTCATCGGTTTTGACCAGGCTTGAGCCGGTCTTTGACGGATTGTCCTCAAGGGCAAGGATAAGGTCATGATTGGCTTTGCCCTCTTTTGATAGCAATGTCTTGCTCAGCTCGCAGTTGACCTCGAGAGTGACGTTGGGATAGGCCTTGGCAAAACGGCTAACGATTTTCGGCAGTAGCACGGTGGCAAATTCACTGGGAATACCCAGACGGATCTTGCCGGTGATGGTGCTTTTCGATAGCTGGCTAATCGCCAGGTCATTGAGGGTCAAAATTTGGTTGGCATAATTGTAGAGATTTTCGCCTGCTTCGCTCAGCTCGAGATTTTTACCATTGCGTACCAGTAATGTCTCATCGACCAGCTCTTCCAGGCGTTGCATCTGCAGGCTGACGGCGGGCTGCGAGCGGCCAAGTAACTCACCGGCTCGAGTAAAGCTGTTTAGCTGGGCTACAGAGACAAACGTCCGCAGCAGATCCATAGGTAAATTCTTCATGATTCTGGTTCCTGGGAACGGGAGAATTAACTATAAATAAAATTAATGATTGTATTGTATCTATTAATTTAACAAATTATAAGTATCGGAATAAAATGCGCTATTGCACGTACATACAGGCTTAAAATAGAGGTTAATCTGTTTCACTTAACTGTCCCTTATTGCGCTATTTCTTTTTAATAACTGTCGCCCTTAAAAGAAGAATTCTATGACCACAGATACGCCAGTAAACAAGACGATTTTCTACGATTATCACTTAGAGGCAGGGGGCAAGATGGTGCCTTTTGCCGGGTACCTTATGCCGGTTCAGTACAGTGCTGGAATCAAGCAAGAGCATCTGCACAGCCGAGAGAATGCCGGTCTATTTGATGTCTCGCATATGGGTCAGGTGATAGTAAGGGGCCAGGGTGTTGCCAAGGCACTTGAAAAATTGATGCCTGTGGATCTTGAAGCACTGGAAATTAACCAGCAGACCTATGCCACCTTGACCAATGAGCAGGGCGGCGTACTCGACGACCTGATTGTCACACGCTGGGCTGAAGATACCTTCTTTCTGGTGGTCAACGCCGGGTGCAAGCATGAGGATATCGCCCATATCCGCCATCATCTTCCGGGATTTGAAATCAACTATCTGGGCGATCGTGGCCTGCTGGCACTGCAGGGCCTGAAAGCGCAAGAGGTGATGGCCGAGTTATCCCCCGAAGTTAATCAGCTGGTCTTTATGCACGGTTGCCACGCCGCCATCGAGGGTGTCGACTGTTATATCACGCGTTCGGGCTATACCGGCGAAGATGGCTTTGAAATTTCTGTCGACCCCAAAGATGCTCACCAGCTTGTGGATAAATTGCTCTCTTTTGATGCGGTGAAGTGGATTGGCCTCGGTGCCCGCGATTCGCTGCGCCTGGAGGCGGGATTATGTCTGTATGGTCATGATATCAATCAGCAGACCACACCAGTGGAGGCTGGCATTCTCTGGAGTATCAGTAAATCACGTCGTGCTGGTGGCGCTAAAGAGGGTGGATTTTTAGGTGCTGAGGTGATTCTTGAGCAGATTGCCAATGGAGCGGCGCAAAAACGCGTTGGCTTTTTGGTCGATGGCCGTGCGCCGGTTCGTGAGGGCGCGGAGATTGTCGATGATCAGGGCGCTGTAATTGGTGTTATTACCAGTGGTGGCTTTGGACCAACCCTGCAGGCACCCGTCGCCATGGGCTATGTGCCCACTGAGTTTTCAGCGATAGGCACCAAGCTCAATGCTCTGGTTCGCGGTGTGCCTCGACCGATCACAGTGTCGAGGATGCCTTTGGTCGAGCAGCGCTATTTTCGCGGCTAATCGGAAATTTAAAAATTTAATAGTCTTCTCTGGGGAGTGGAAAAAATGTTACAGAAAAAACGCAGCTTAAAAGATTTGCAGAACACAGCAGAATTTATTGCCCGCCATATCGGCCCCAGTGTTGACGACCAGCAGCAGATGCTCGCTACCCTGGGCTGTAACAGTCTTCAGCAGCTGACCTCGCAGGTCGTTCCCGAGGCCATTGCCATGGCAGAGGAGCTGGCGGTTGTCGACAGCTGTACTGAAGCTCAGGCGCTGACAGAGCTGCGCGCACTGGCCGAGCAGAATAAAGTCTTTCGCAACTTTATCGGCCAAGGTTACTACAATACCATTACCCCCAATGTTATCCAGCGCAATATCCTTGAAAATCCGGCCTGGTATACCGCCTACACCCCATACCAGCCAGAGATTTCCCAGGGCCGCCTGGAAGCATTGATCAACTTCCAGACTATGGTCACCGATCTCACCGGCATGCAGATGTCCAATGCCTCGATGCTCGATGAGGGCACAGCGGCGGCAGAGGCTATGTCTCTTTGTCAGCGCATGTCGAAATCAAAATCTCAGCGCTTCTTTGTCGACAGCGACTGCCTGCCCCAGACGATTGAGATTATAAAAACCCGCGCCGAGCCAATGGGCATTGAAGTGGTGATTGGTGATCCTGACACACTGCAAGCTGATACCCCATTGTTTGGTATGTTGTTGCAGTACCCGGGTGCCAGTGGTGAGATTCGCGACTACCGCCAGGTCATCAAGCAGGCTCAACAGCAGGGTGCACTGGTGGTGATGGCTGCGGATATTTTAAGTCTGGTACTGCTTGAATCACCCGGCTCACTGGGTGCGGATGTGGCTATTGGTTCAACCCAGCGCTTTGGTGTTCCCCTCGGCTTTGGTGGCCCTCACGCCGGTTATATGGCGACTCGCGAAGCCTATAAACGCAACCTGCCCGGTCGATTGGTCGGCCTGTCTCAGGATGCCAATGGCGAGCCGGCTTACCGCCTGGCCCTGCAGACCCGCGAGCAGCATATTCGCCGTGAAAAGGCGACCTCAAACATCTGTACTGCACAGGTCTTATTGGCGGTTATCGCCAGCATGTATGCGGTATACCACGGTCCCGGTGGCTTGCAGCGCATTGCCCAGCGAGTCCATCTGCTGACCTCGGTGCTGGCGGCGGGATTGCGCGTAAATGGAATCGAGCCAAGCAACAACCACTGGTTTGATACATTGACGTTAAATACTGGCAGTCGCACCCAGGAGATACTGAGTGCCGCCGCAGCGCGAGAAATTAATCTGCGCTCGATCGATAAAAACACCCTGGGTGTCTCACTTGATGAAACCACCTCGGAAGAGGATATTGCTGAACTCTGGGATATCCTGATTGGTGACCACAGCTTGCAGGTTGATGAGATTGCGGCAGAGGTAGCTGAAGCGCTGCCTGGTGGTCTAATGCGTACCGACGGGTTTCTCGAGCACTCAACGTTTAGTCGCTATCATTCAGAGACCGAAATGCTGCGCTATCTGCGCAAGTTGTCGGATAAGGATATCGCCCTCGATCGTGCGATGATCCCCCTCGGTTCCTGCACCATGAAGCTCAATGCTACTGCCGAGATGTTGCCAATTACCTGGCCGGAGTTCTCCTCAATACATCCCTTTGCACCCGCTGACCAGACCCGTGGCTATCGCGCCATGATCGATGATCTGGAATCTATGCTCTGCGCCTCCACCGGCTATGATGCCATCTCCCTGCAGCCCAATGCTGGTTCCCAGGGTGAATATGCCGGCCTTTTGGCAATCCGTGGTTATCATGAGAGTCGCGGCGACAGCCAGCGCAATATCTGCCTGATTCCAAGTTCTGCCCATGGCACCAACCCAGCCTCGGCCCAGATGTGTGGTATGCAAGTGGTGGTAGTGAAATGTGATGAGCAGGGTAATGTCGATGTTGCCGACCTGCAGGTCAAGGCCGAAAAGCATCAGGCTAACCTGGCGGCGATTATGGTCACCTATCCTTCAACCCACGGTGTGTTTGAAGAGCGAATCACTGAGATCTGCGATATTGTCCACGACCATGGTGGTCAGGTTTATATCGATGGTGCCAACCTCAATGCGATGGTCGGCGTCTGCCAGCCGGGTAAATTTGGCGGTGATGTCTCGCACCTCAATCTGCACAAAACTTTCTGTATTCCCCATGGCGGGGGTGGCCCTGGCGTTGGTCCGGTGGCTGTGGGTGAGCACCTGGCGGCATTTCTGCCCAGCGAAGCTGCGGTTGAATCCGGCGATAGCCAGCGTCGTGGTGCCCAGGTTTCCGCAGCACCTTTCGGCAGCGCTAGCATCCTGCCGATCACCTGGATGTATATCCGCATGATGGGTCGCGCTGGCCTTAAGCAGGCTACTGAAGTGGCTATTCTCAATGCCAACTATGTGGCCAACCGCCTGCAGGATCATTACCAGATTCTCTATACCGGCGCCCAGGGACGTATTGCCCACGAATGTATTCTCGATGTTCGCGATATTAAAGACAGTATTGGTATTAGCGTTGACGATATTGCCAAGCGCTTAATTGACTTCGGCTTTCACGCACCAACCATGTCTTTCCCTGTGGCTGGAACATTGATGATCGAGCCTACGGAGAGTGAGTCAAAAGATGAACTGGATCGTTTCTGCGATGCCATGATTGCCATCAAGCACGAGATTGATCAGGTCGCCAGTGGCCAGTTTGAACTCGAGGATAATCCCCTGGTCGGTGCGCCTCACACCGCAGCTGTCGTCTCGGCGGATAGCTGGACAAGAAATTACAGCCGCAGCCAAGCCGCTTATCCATTGGCCTCGCTTCGTGAAAACAAGTACTGGCCGCCAGTGGGCCGTCTCGACCATGTCTTCGGCGATCGCAACCTAGTCTGCTCCTGTCCCTCAATGGCAGATTATGAGAGCGCTGCTGACTAGTTTTAGTGATGAACAGTGTGTGGCAGCCGGCGACATAATATTGTCGGCTGCCAATGCTTCACCAGCAGATCAGCTCCGCCAGCGCCAGCGCTGAGGCGCAGTGTTTCGCCGTGACCATAGACTGCCAGATTGCCCAGTTGCGCTCTGGTGACCTGTATCAACGTTCTCATTGCAATCTCCAATTAGATTACTCGGCTTCTAGAGAGACTCTGGCAGAGTCTTTAAATGCAGGCGCAGGCGAATACGCCGAGCCAGATGATCGACGCCGATATTGAGTAGGGCGCTGGCGAGAATCAGGGCAAATGCCCGGTCAAAGCGGAACTCCTCAAACGCGGAGTCGATATAAAAGCCCAGTGTAGAAATACCTAAAATGCCAAGGATAGCTGTTTCGCGCAAAATCACTTCCCAGCGATAAAATAGAAAGGCTAAAAAATGCCGGTAGATACGTGGCAGTACCTCATAAAAATAGCGGTTTAAACCGTGACTGGCGTCTCCCCTCAAGAGCACTCCCTCAGTGTGACGGCCTACCAAATGACTGATTATCGCGGCGTTGTGAATTCCCAGTGCCAGTATGGCTGGAACCATTGAAGGGCCGAGAATAAGCAGACCTAAAAAGGCTAGAAGGTATTCCGGCAGGGTGCGCAGTGTCACCAGCAAGCCATCCCCGAGGGTGCGGCCCCAGCGGCGGAAAAACAGTGGCGAATTTAGGGGGAACAGTAGTAGCGCCAGCAGGGCGGTAAACACCAGACTGATTTGGCCCAAAACCACTGTATTGATAAGCCCTGGCCACATCTGCTGCTGCCACAGCAGGCTGCACCAATCGGCAAACGCCGACAGAGTAGTGGCACTGAGAAAGGTGTCACCACGCAGTGGTGCTGGCACTATATCCACGCTGATAAAGCGTACCAGCAAATCCCAAGATATCTGCGCCTGTGGCGGCAGATAATAAAATACTGCAAGCAGGTAGATGGGCAGCAGGGCTTTTTTCAGCCACAAACGCAGGGTGCCGATCAGCAGTAAAAGGGCATAAAAATAGGCTGCCGCTTCACTGTAGTGACCTTCCCCGAGCGCAGTCTCGAGATGAAAGCCCAGGGTTGGCAGGCCAACAAAACCAAGAATGGCACTGGAGCGAATAGCGCATTCAAATCTGTAGCTGGTATAGGTAGTCATGGGCCGCCATGCCAGGGGCAGCACAGTATAGAAAAAATGGATCAGCGGCTGTCCGGCGGCGGGGGTGTTGCCGGCTGGCGCCAGATCCACCTCCTCAAATAATTCGCCATAGATTTTCGCCAGGGTGCCTGCATAGGGAATGGCAATGGCCAGCAGGCCGGTGAGTGATGAGAGTCCGGTAATTTGGATAAACAGCAGTGCCCAGAATAGCTCGTGGATCGAGCGAATAAAGGCACAGAATGCACGCACAGCTGAAGAACCATAGCCCAGTGCTAGAACAAAACCACCAATAGCCGCCAGTGCAATACCCTGCAGAGCAAAGGAAAAGGTATTGGCAAGGCTGCTGAGCAATGTTGACCATGACCAGACCGAGGGACGCAGGGCACCGGTCGCCATAAGGCCCAGTTCCTGCCAGGGATCTACCGTGGAAATATCCAGATCAGCGCCAAGCAGGCAGAGCAGGGCAATGACGGCAAACCACAAACTGGTTTTGCGCAATGCTTTGGCCGAGGTATCTATGCTATTTGCGCCCGAATTAAACAACATCGTAAAGGCTGGCGAGATCACTGGCCGAGAGTTGGTCGCTGGCGGCATCCAGAACAATGGCGCCATCCTTGAGACCGATAATCCGTGTGCAGAACTGCAGCGCCTGGTCTATATCGTGTAGCGCCACTACAACGCTCTGGTGCTGCTGGCAGATTAGCCTAAGCAGTCTTTCCGCCTGGTACTCATCGACATTGGCCACTGGCTCATCGCCAATAAAAATTGAACGCCGCTGGATTAGGGCGCGGCCAATACTGGTACGCTGCTGTTGGCCGCCAGAAAGCTTATCCACGGAACTGTAAAGCTGCGGCTCAAGGTCAATACGGCGCGCTATTTCAGTTACTTCACGGCGCGCAGCGGGCAGTGGTTTAATCAGGTTGCCGAGATTATAAAAAAACGAATGGTGCTGCAGTGCACCCATATAAATATTGTGAAAGGCGCTGAGCATGGGCACCAGCCCCGGCTGCTGTGGACACCAGGCGGCCTGCTCGGGTCGCTGCTCGTAAAGTGCTTTCAGCAGTGTTGATTTGCCTGCGCCACTGCCACCTAACAGTGCAACCCGTTCACCGGGATAGATACATAGAGACAGATTGTCGAGTACGGTTTGTTCCTGGTACTCGAGTCGTCTGTCTATAAGTTCAAACAGTGGTTGGTCGGTGGGCGCGGTCAAAGCTGCCTCTATTTCTGCGCATCAATCAGGCCAATGGCAACTGCCGTATTGGCGATAGGCGCATAGAGTTCGTTGCTGGCTTCAATAAAGCTTTTGCGCGGGAAGCTGGCAAGTAGTTCAGGATCTTTCATTCCCAGCAGGGCGTTGAGCAGTTTCTGCTGGATTTCAGCACTGACATCGCCACGCAATGTCCACTGGTAGTCAGGATAGGGGGGAGTCTCCCAAATAATCTTTACCTTGTTGGGGTCAATTTTTCCCGCTGCCAGCTCTTTGGCCCAGACTTTGAAGTTGACCGCGCCAACTTGGTAGGCTCCGGACTGGACCAGTGCAATGGTACGGCTGTGGTCGCCGCTATAGCCCACCTTGGCGAAGATATTCTGCGGTGTATCCTTGAGCTGCTGACGAATATGGTACTCGGGCATCAGTCGTCCAGAGGTGGAACCTTTTGAGCCAAAGGTAAAGGTTTTGCCGGCAATGGCTGTTGGAAAATCAGTGCTGCTCTCCAGGCCGCTGCTGCTGTGAGCGATCAGGTAGGTTTTAAAGAATGGGTCCTCATAGCCCTGGGCGATGGCCTGGCTGCCGGGAACCAGTCGTCTTGCCTGGACACCGGAGAGACCTCCAAACCAAGCCAACTGGACCTGGTTGTTGCGAAAGGCGGTAACGGCGGCGGCATAGCTTTTAACCGGTATATAGCGCACCTCAATACCCAGCTGCTTCTCCAGATAGACAGCGATCTTGTTAAAACGCTCCTGCAGATGGGCCTCATCCTGGTCGGGAATAGCGGTAAAGGTAAAGGGCTGTGCATGGCTAATCGATGCAATCATTAGAGCGCCGGCAAAGATAAAACCGGGTAAGAGGCGGTTCATTAATGAGTTCCTTTTTGTGCTTAAGATGTTGTTAACAGTCAGGTTTTGGGCTGGTTCCAGTTAATACAGGCTTCCAGGGTCACGCCCGATCCACCAAAAATATCCAGGGCACTGCCAATGGTTAGATCCACCGCGCCATTGGAGAGTCTCTGCACCAGTTCGAGATCCTCAAGTGTGCGGGCGCCACCGGCATAGGTGACGGGAATCCTGCAGCAGTTGCCGAGCAGGGCGACTAATTCCTGGTCTATGCCGGCCTGGAGTCCTTCGACATCGGCGGCGTGAACCAGGAATTCGGCGCAGTGCTTTTCCAGTTCTGCCAGAGTCTGCTGGTCAACTGCTGTTGCGGTAATAGTCTGCCAGCGATTGGTGGCAATCATCCAGCCCTTTGCTGTTCTGCGGCAGCTAAGGTCAAGCACTAATCGATCGGCACCGACCTCAGCTTTAATTGCCTCGAGACGCGGCCAGGAGAACTCACCGTTTTCAAACAGGTAGGAGGTAACAATAATATGCGAGGCTCCGGCCTCAAGGTAGCTGGCGGCATTCTGCAGATTGACGCCGCCGCCAAACTGCATGCCATTGGGATAGGCGTTCAGTGCCTGAATGACCTGCTGCTGGTTGTTGGGACCGAGGGCGATAACATGGCCGCCGCTCAGCCTGTGCTCTCTGTAAAGCCGGGCATAGTAGGCCGCATCATGGGAGCTGACAAAGTTGGTGTCGGCACCGCTGTCGGTCAGGCTGCCACCGACAATTTGTTTTACCTGACCTTGGTGAAGATCGATGCAGGGTCGAAACGCGGTCAAGGGGCAAACTCCAAATAGTTAAGGTCGGATTTCAAAGCCGCAGTATAACTATATGTAACAGTTACTGCAGTGCTATTCCTACCTTTGAACCATTTTTACGCTGCAGTTTGTCACTGATAAAGTGACCGGCGGCGATAAGTTTTTTAAGATCGACACCGTGCTCTATACCCAGGCCGTTGAGCATATAGACCAGATCCTCGGTGGCCAGATTGCCTGCGGCAGCCGCGCCATTGGCAAGTTTGGCGTAGGGGCATCCGCCCAGCCCGGCCACAGAACTATCAATCACCGAGATACCCATCTGCAATGAGATCAGAACATTGGCCAGCGCCTGGCCATAGGTGTCGTGAAGATGGACGGCGAGTTTGTTGGCGGGAATATCCTGCAGTAACTCGGCCAGCAGGTTTTCAATGGCGGCGGGGGTACCGACACCGATGGTATCGCCAAGAGAGATTTCATAACAGCCCATAGCCAGCAACTGTTTGGCAATTTCGGTAACGGTGGCATTGTTGACACTGCCCTCATAGGGGCAGCCAACCACGCAGGAGATATAGCCGCGCAATCTAATACCATTGGTCTGCGCCTGTTCTGCAAGGGGTTTAAAACGCTCGATACTTTCGCCAATAGAGCAGTTGATATTTTTTTGGCTAAAGCGTTCCGAGGCCGCGGCAAAAACTGCCACCTCTTTTACGCCACACTCCATGGCCCTCTCCAAACCACGCAGGTTGGGTGCCAGTGCGGCATAAATTGTGTCTGAATTCTGCGGTAGTTGGGCAAAGACCTGATCGCTGCCAGCCATCTGCGGCACCCATTTGGGGCTGACAAAACTGCCGGCCTCTATATAGCTGAGGCCAGCCTCTGCCAGCTGATTGATCAGAGCGACCTTTGTCTGTACATCGACAGCAGTCTTTTCATTTTGCAGTCCATCGCGGGGACCCACTTCGACAATCCTGACCCGGCTGGGTAAATTCATTAGGCTTCCTCAGAGGCAGTAAAGGCTAAGAGTTCGGCACCGCCATCAACCAGATCTCCCGCCTGGTAGAAGAACTCTGTCACAGTGCCATCGGTTGGGGCGATAATAGCATGTTCCATTTTCATTGCTTCCATAACCATCAGAGTCTCCCCCTTGCTAACAGGAACACCGCTGCCAACCAGCAAAGTGACAACAGTGCCATTCATCGGCGCGGTTAAATTGCCCTGGGTATGGTTATCCTGCAGGCCCAGGTCGGGTTTAATCTCACTGCAGTGAAATACACCGCGATGGGTAAAGAGATTAAACCCGTTACCATCAGTGACAACCTTTGCTGAATAGTCTAGTGCTTTGGATTCCGCCACGGTTACTTGCTGGGCACCTATATTAATCTGCAGTACCGGCTTGCTATGGTTATTAGCACGCCAGCTGTTGGCCAGGTGCCAGGGCGAGTTCGGTTCCCTGGACTGCGCCGCCTGCTGGATGGCTCGCTGTTGCCTGGCGGCGACAATAGCCTGTGCGGCAAGCGGTGCTGCATAATCAATATCCTCAGTGCGCTGGCGAAAAATCTCGGCTTGATGCTGTTCAATAAAACCGGTGTCTACATCCGCGCGGCGAAAGGCTGAAGTGCAGGCAAGGTTGTAGAGAAAGCATATATTGGTGGTAACGCCGCCTATTTGATAATTGCTCAGGGCTTCGGTGAGGCGTTTCAAGGCTCGCTCTCTGTCTGTATCCCATACAATCAGTTTGGCAATCATTGGATCGTAGTAAATGCTCACCTGATCCCCTTCGATCACACCTGTGTCCACACGCACATGGTTGCTTTCTGTGGGCGGTTGCAGAGGACTTAGGGTGCCGGTGGCGGGAAGAAAATCCTGCTCTGGGTCTTCGGCATAGATACGGGCTTCAAATGCATGGCCATTTATATGTAGCTGCTGCTGGGTGCACGGCAGTGGTTCACCACAGGCGACCCGTAACTGCCATTCAACCAGGTCCTGGCCACTGATCATCTCGGTTACTGGGTGTTCTACCTGAAGGCGGGTATTCATCTCCATAAAGAAGAATTCCCCGTTGCTGTCGAGCAGAAACTCTACGGTTCCCGCACCTTCATAATCAATGGCTCTGGCCGCGCGTATAGCCGCTTCCCCCATTCGCTGACGCAACTCCTCAGATATGCCCGGCGCCGGTGCTTCCTCGATAACTTTCTGGTGGCGGCGCTGCACTGAACAGTCGCGTTCAAACAGATAGACGGCATTGCCATGGCTGTCGCAGAATACCTGAATCTCCACATGGCGGGGGCCGAGCAGGTATTTTTCCACCAGCATCAGGTCATCGTTAAAGGCATTTAAGGCTTCGCGCTTGGCCGCTGCCAATGCCTGGTTAAATTCACCGGCATTGGCGACGGCGCGCATCCCTTTGCCCCCGCCGCCGGCTGCCGCTTTTAGCAGTACCGGATAGCCCATGGCGTCGGCAGCCTTCTTTAATAACAGTGGATCCTGGTTATCACCATGGTAGCCTGGTACCAGGGGTACATCGGCATCGCCCATAATTTTCTTGGCCGCAGACTTTGAGCCCATAGCCAGGATCGCCTTCTCCGGAGGGCCGATAAAAACCAGGTTGTGGGTTTTACACTGGCGGCAAAATTCGGCATTTTCCGAGAGAAATCCATAGCCCGGATGAATGGCTTCGGCACCGCTGGAGAGTGCTGCCTGAATGATTTTATCGACCAGCAGGTAGGATTCACTGGATGGGGAGGGGCCTATAGGAATAGCTTCGTCGGCCATTTTTACATGCAGGGAATTGCGATCAGCATCACTGTATACAGCAACAGTGGCAATGCCCATCCTGCGAGCCGTTTTGATAATCCGGCAGGCAATTTCGCCGCGGTTGGCAATGAGAATTTTATTGAAGGTTTTATTAGGCGCTTTTATAGACATTTTCTGTTGTTCCCTTTCCCTGTTTTCCTTAAAGCCATTTTGGTGGACGTTTTTGCAGAAATGCATTTAGCCCTTCCTGGCCCTCTGAACTCACTCGAATAGTGGCGATGGTTTCACAGGTCTGATCAATTAGAGCCTGGTCTATGGGCTTGCCACTGATATCAAAAATTAATTGTTTTGCGCGCTGAACAGCAGCGGGGCCATTGGCTAAAAGGGCGCTGACAATCTCGTCCACTGCAGCGTCGAGGTTTTCAATATCTGTGGTTTCGCTGACCAGTCCAAGCTGTTTGGCTGTACATGCACTAAAGCGCTCGGCAGTTGTGAAATAGCGCCTGGCTGCGCGCTCCCCAATCGCTGCGATAACATAGGGGCTGATGGTGGCTGGTACTAGGCCAATCCTCACTTCACTCAGTGAGAAGCTGGCTGTCTGTGCAGCGATTGTAATATCACAGCAGCTTACCAAGCCAACTGCGCCGCCAAAGGCTGCGCCTTGGATTCGGGCAATGGTGGGTTGTGGCATGTTATTTAATGTTTGAAGCATCTCAGCCAATGCTTGGCTATCGCGCAGGTTCTCCGTGTAGGAATAATCTGCCATGCGCTGCATCCAGCCCAGATCCGCGCCCGCCGAGAAACTCTTGCCCACCGAGTTCAAAACCATAACCCGCATATTCTTATTGCCAGCTATCGCTGTGAAGGCCTCAGTTAGCTGTGCAATTATCTGGTCATCAAAAGCATTGTGTTTTTCGGGGTTGTTGATGGTTACTCTGGCTATGCCTCTATTGTTGATGTTGGTGATTACTTTGTTCATTGTTTTGGCCTGAATTTGGGTTAAATGTTGCTAGGGTTCTCGGTAATCTTGAAGAGGTCCCTCGTCGCTTCGCTCTGTCGGGATGACGGTGTTTTTTTCTGGCTTGCGCGCCTAACTCATTGTCATCTCGAACGTATGTGAGAGATCTCTTGAACAGTTGTCATACTAGGTCTGAGTAGTTACTGGAGGTCCCTCGTCGCTTCGCTCTGTCGGGATGACGGTGTTTTTTTCTGGCTTGCG
>ERZ1048068.1787-NODE-1787-length-16062-cov-4.691260_pt1 | contig 16062 bp, 12 predicted proteins | sample MGYA00383098_ERZ1048068 | MGnify/ENA primary metagenome ERZ1048068 (study PRJEB29581, sample SAMEA5548368) | metagenome | biome: marine; feature: coastal; material: water | depth 1 m | study: Short-term variability in the microbial, nano- and picoplankton... | reverse complement strand
AAGACTTTCTGTAAATCGCCCCCATCGTATGCCAATGATAACCAGCTATTTCTGATGGGGTATCGTTGAAAACAGCCCCCACAGGAATGTCATCGGGGATGACTGAAAGTGATTCATCTACCCGACTGACCTTGCCATAAGCATATTGTAAATCTGGATCCGCCTGCAAAGCCTCCATTAGAGGCTTCAGTCCATTCTCTGCCACCGCATCATCGGAATCCATGAACAAGATGAACTCACCTTGGGCGAGAGATAGCCCTCGATTCCGTGCAACCTGAGCACCGTGGCTTTCCTCGCTGCGACTAAAGGCCAGCTGTTCTTTCGGCAGCTTAAACTTATCGCATGTAGCTTCAATATTTTCCGTGGAGCCATCATCACAAATGATGATTTCATAAGACTCTGAAGCCTGAGCTATGATCGAGCCAATCGCCTCAGCCAATAAGTTGGCTCGATTGTGAACAGGAATGATGATGCTTAGCTGCATGGTGTGAGCTCTACCTCAGTTGAAAAGTAATTTTTCGAATAACGGCTTCAGCCGCAAACTCCCATGTTCGGTCAGATGGTGATCGTCACGGTAGAGAAGCAATTCCTGTTCATCGATGAAACTGATCTGCCCGTCTATAGAGATAAAATAAGGCGCGGCATCGATCAAATGAGCATTAGGAGTCTCTGCCTGTAGGCGTTTGATCAGTGGCATGTAGAACTGTTGTCGTTCATTGTGCTGTTGTTGGCTCAATCGAGGTTCTGGCAACCCACGCCATTGATGCAAGGCAACCGCTTTAGGCACATGCACACCAAAATCTGGCACTTCCAACAAAATAGAAACCTTTAATCCTAGCTGCTCTAAAGTTTTTACCATCTTGATGAGGGCATCCGAAAATCCAGCAATGGGCACAGCATCATCTGCCGCCCTCGGGACATTCTCCAGATAATAATTCCAGCGAAATGCCAGCAAGACATGCTCTAATTTACCTGATTGCACCAGACGCCTAATATGGCTCATTACCTTATCGGCATATTGAGTTTTAGTTGCATGCTGAAAACTTGCTGGGTCAGCACCGCTCCATGCCAAAACCGGAGGGTGTTGCCCTTTCGTTGCCGCGAGAGCAGAGATGTTATTTTCATCACAGATCTCATCGATCATCGATAGTAAAACCCCAGCATGACTATCTCCCCAGACCATCAATTTACAGGGCTTGTTTTCCGCACCCAATACCGCGATGGTCTTTTCTTGATCAATGAAGGACCGTGAGTTTTGATAAAACACATCACCTTTGGTAGCATCAAATGCTACCACATCTGCCGGCAAGCGAGACGGCATGCCCCGAGTTTTCCAAAGGCTCAATCCAGCTATCATGACCAGCAGGGATACAAGACCCGTCGACAGAAAAACCTTGTTGCGAGATTGTGCCCATCTCCGCTCCCGGAATGGACGCTCAATATACTTCAACGATGCCATGCTGATCAGTAGTGCGAGAACAATATAGCCGATGGCAAGCGGAATACTTGGCGAGTCGGGAAATAAATAACGGTGGAAGGCAAAGAACGGCCAGTGCCATAGATAGAATGAGTAAGATATTAGGCCTATGCCAACCAACACCTTGGTCTCAAGAACTCGTTGAACTAGCGTAGGTTTACTCTCATCGCCATCATCACGTGTAATGCCTGCCCAGATCAACAAGGCAGCTCCCATGACGGGAATGATTGCAGCAAAGCCTGGGAAAGCAGTATTGGCATCATAGAAAAAGCAGGCATACAAAACACTCGCTAGTCCTAGCCACGCCATCAATTCTCGAAGTGCACTATTGGAAACTGGACGAACCAGAACCAGCAATGATCCAGCACCCAGCTCCCAAGCCCGAGAGGGAAGCAGATAAAAAGCTCCTTTAGGATCGCGGTCCACCCAATAAACTGAAACTAAGAAACTAGCAACTACTCCAACACCTAGGATAAGTCCCAACCGACGCTGAAAGCGTAAAGCGAAAACCAAGCATAATAAAAGAGGAACGATGAAGTAGAACTGCTCTTCGACAGAGAGTGACCATGTATGCAACAACGGGTTCTCTTCAGCTGCTGGATCAAAATACCCTGACGTGCGCCAGAACTGAATATTGGAGGCGAAGACTGTAAGTGCAACTGCCGACTGCCCAATAACTTGCAAGCCAAAGGGCAACATCAGAAACCAGCCGGCAATGAGTGTTGCGATAACGACTACCGCCAGTGCAGGAAAAATCCTTCTCGCCCTGCGTTCCCAGAATTCAACAATCGAAAAGCTGCCGCCATCCAGATCCCGTAATATCAATGAAGTGATCAAGAACCCCGATATCACAAAAAAAACATCTACTCCCGCATAACCTCCACTCACACCCAGCCCTGCATGAAAAAAAACCACGCTTAAAACAGCAATGGCACGCAATCCGTCAATATCAGCACGGTAATTGAATTTATTGAGGTGATCCAACATCAAAACATCTTTTGCTAAGCCTAAGAATCTAATTTCAAATCAAAATACTTCAGCACCTCTCGGAACTGGAGATCATTACCTCCTTCATCAACATTGGCCACAGCCAATCCAGAATCCCTAGTTCCAGGAAAATCAAGACAGGGGAAATGGTATCTACTTTTCCTGCACTTGAAGCCTGCATCTAAATATGCTGCCTTGAGCCAAACATCATCTGCTCTTGGGCACAACTGGGCAATTAAATCACGCCTCCGAAAATCTTCGCCAATAGCTTCTGGATGAATCAGAACTCCTCCACAACCCGTAGGAAAAACATCATGCCCCGCAGAGCTTTCAAACTCTATATCCTTCTCCCATTCTGTGTAAGCAAGCGGATTCCCATTAGGACCAACGCTTATCCTGTGACATCGATGCGCTACAATATTTCGAGGATACTTAGCCCCTTCTGCAGCAAGAGCTTCAAACATATCATTCGGGTAGTAAGTATCATCATCAAGAATGGCAAAGGGCGTATCCACTCCCATCTCAAGCATCGGCAACCATTTTTTATGCGGAATTATGTCCTCGGTTGTATGAAAAACGACACCATGCTCTGAAAAAAAATCCTTAAAATAATCCGGCACCATCTCTTCATCTCCAAAACTCAACCAAACATGTATCCCCGAGGGACGCACACTCTGTTCAAGCATAGAGAGCAACACTAAGGGTAAGGTGTGAGCTCGCGGAGGCCACGATGTAATCGAAACAGGGACATCAGAGCAAACTCCTGACATCCGCAGCTTGCTCTCATCCTTGAGGACATCCTTCAAGTGTGATTGCATCCGGCGCTGTATTTGAATGCCTATGAAGTGGCGGGATCGACCACGATCACGAAGCAAGGACGTTAATGCCTTACCCTTAACTGCCAATTTCATCTGAGGCATTAACAAGTTAACACTTGATTCAGCACCCTCAAGATTGTGACCCAACATCCAGTCTGGGCCATATTGCGAGCTCTGAATTTTCAAAATAGCCAACTTAAATTCACGCGCTCTGACTTTGCGATTTGCAAAGTGCTTTGCCCAATAAGAAAATGCATATGAATAACCCTCAGCTAAATCTATTTTTTTCAGGAATGCATGCCAAAGAGCCTTCAAGCCGTAACCCACTGTTCGTAAAATACTGAGCGCAGGATAACGCGTGTAAATATCCTGTCTTTTATGAGGTGGACTAAGATCAAGCCCTGTATCAAATGCAAATTTTCTCCATAGCAGCATCGCGGGCGCGTCGCTTAAGAGTTGCCATGGTTTGTTTGACGTGTAGTGAATAATGAAGTTCGGAGTCGTGAGCTCACTAGCTGATACGTGATTAACTAAGCGGTTCCATTGTTTTTCTATGGGAAGGATTTCTCCACTCATAACAGCGTTCAGTGCCGATTGATCAGCAAGCCTGAACTGATGATTTTGAAGGAAATCCAAACACTTACTTGTATAATTATTCGCACGCCAAAAGGTCAGATTTATATACAGCACACCTGCATTAAAATACTTGGATTTAGGGTCTAATTGCAGGCTGGTGTATTCTTTCTCAGACAGGTCGAAATCAAGCGTTCCCGCATCTTCATTAATCACGGCAGCGCAAGCATGGCCAGACAAGTCAACATCCTCTAACTCAAGCACATCTCTAAAAACAAGCAGGTCTGAATCCAAATAGAGCACGCGTTCGCAATCAAGAATTTCAGGAAGAAACAACCTTGCATAGACTAGCGGACTCCTCGGCCCTTGAATATTAAGCCCTTCCAGCCTCTCACGCGGAAAAACTTTGCGCACCAAAGTAGGTGGCGCCGGATGTTTCGCTATGGCGCCTGCCAGTCGATTCCACGATTCATCGGAAATGCCTGTATCAATGATATTGATTCGAAGGCGTGATGCATCCGGTGTTGATGCAAGAAGGCTGAGAACAGTGTTCCACAGTCCTACAAAGTAGTATTCATCATTAGCCAACGCTATGTCCATGATTGGTTCTTCTTTCATCTTAATACTTTGCTCTCACACGAACTTCAAACTCTCAACTTGAACTGCCGCATAGCGGCTACTTCAACAGGCCGTCTTGCTGCTCATAGACTGCCATCTGCTTGACCCCTATCACCGAAGCCTCGAAGTGATCCCTTGCCCAGGCACGATTTACGCGCCAGCGATCCCCTGTCTGCGATTTCTTTTCTGCCACTTTCTCCAAAGCATTCAACAGGCCTTCCATATCTCCATTAGCCACAAGATACTCGGCACATTCCTCGGAAACCGCATCCCGAACTCCACCCACATCAAACCCCACCACTGGGGTTCCGCATGCCTGAGCTTCCGCTAAGGCCATGCCAAAAGTCTCCATCGCAGAGGGGGAGACGAACACATCGCTTACATGGTAAACCTGCGCAATCTCCTCGGCAGAATCCAACCTGCCCATCGCCCTCACATCAAGATTTACTGGAAGCTCAAGTTTACCCTCTCCAAATAGCAGGATCACAAATTGTTCTGTCAGCTCTGGTCTCCCCGCTAATGCAGCCAAGAATTCAGGGATTCCCTTATAGCGATCCGTCACAGCCCTTGCTCCCAAAGCCAAGACTTTCTTGCCGGGGGCGATCTGTAGATCCTCTCGGATGTCATCAATATCAGTCGTAAAATAGATGGGGTCTATAATCGGTGGTATCACCGGAACCTCGCTGGAATCCCTGAACACCCGCGACTCCTCAATATGACCAGCCATCCATCGGCTGTTCGCTACTGGTCGCACCCCTCGTCTAGCAACAAATTTTTCTTTCATCGTCAGCTCAGCCTTGGCCCAGCGTTTGACCCCAGTCCGCAATATGGGGCAGTTGCCACAATCACTGCGGTAAGCATCGCACCCAGAGTAAAGAATACAACCACCACTGAGCGGCCACAGGTCATGAGCTGTCAAGAAAACCGGGCTCCCCTCTGGGATCAATGAGTTCAAACCCCTAAGCCCCATCCAACCCGTCAGTCCATGCAGATGAATAATATCACCTTTCGTAGGCATCTCATCACCTAGGTAACGCTCAGCACACATCAGAGAGTGGTAAGGTGCTGTGGTCAAACGGTGCGACATCGAACGAACTGCACGCGTAACGAACCGAGGAACTGCACCAGCATCCATAGTAAGCTGTGACGTGCCAAGAGGGCCACCGGGGTCTGCGCTCAAAACACAGCTGTCAACACCGGCATTCCGCAACGCCTCACTCAAACGCTGAGCATAGATGCCAGCCCCACCATAAAGGGTCCTCGTGATGTGCCAAACTTTCATTTTTTACCCACAATTCTTCGAGCCTTACTTGTGATCTTGGAGAACAATACCTTGGCATCCTCCCATAAAAGCACCCTCCAAGCTCCCAACTTACCATGACTTCTTCGGTAATGAGCCAAACGGGCGATAGTGAATGGCTTACTATAACATTTAAAATCATAAGTGTGAGGTTTGCGCCCACAAAAATGCACTATCCATGAGCGCTCAACTTCCTCTGGAAAATTCCACCCTGCACCCGCGCAGTCCTTCACCAAACCATCATTTTCTCGACTTCTCACCCACTGAAGATCCGACAAGGTGACTTTCATTTCCCCTCTTTGACTGGCAGAAAGCACGAGGTAATTCAGCATACCCATCTCCCCCCATTGGAATAGATCAGGCACTTGCTTTTGCCACCGCTCCACTTCAGCCCACTGTTCAAAGGTGATCGCATTGCGGCGGCATCCAAAGGCACCCGAGCAAAAATAAGGATGACCACGCCACTCAAAATCCGGATCAAATTTTTTCAGCTCCTTGAGCTTGAAATAAAAATGAGGCATCCAATGCGGCACCTCTGTTGCGTCGTCTGGAATAGAAATTTCATCCCAAAAAATCTGGAAATCGACATCCGTTCTGACTTCTTTGGTAAAGTCTCCCCATACAATCGCATCTGAATCCATCCACACATAAAACTCGAACGGCCCCTCCCACAGGGCTGACAGCTTGGCCCGATAATTGCCCCCAATCATCTCGCGCATTTCCTTGGATGGCAAATCACTGACACGCAAAACGATCAAGTCGTATTCGCTCTCCAGATCAGACACATCAAAGTCACCATCCACAACCAAACATATCGGAACATCCGGGCAATAATGGCGCATACTGGCAAGTGTCGCGCCAACCATAAACTTGTCACCAGCGTGACAACCTGTGACGAGACCGAATGGTGCTTGGATATTCATAATTGTGGGAATAATCGATTCCACGGTGTTACCCTGGAACACATAGATGGTTATGGGCAGTGACTTGATCTGGCGTCACCTCATTCTGAGCTCCCCCCCCCTCAGACAAGGTGTAAATCTTATAGCCTACCTTGCCAAAAAAATCCAAAAATTCTCTATATGAGCTGGCCATACGAATATGGTTTTCTTTCATGGTTTCTATGTAGATAGCTCCAACCTTCTTATTCATGAAAAATTCCTCCATTCCTCTCAATACCTGCAATTCGAAACCCTCTACATCGATTTTCATAAAATCAATTTGTTCAATATCATGCTTCTCACAGTAGTCTGATAATCTCGCACACTTCACTTCATACATATCCGAGTGTGCAAACCTGCCGCAATCATCCTGCCCTTGTTTTTCTGGCCGAACTCGTCCGTAAATGGACACCCCATTGGGCACTTCAAATGCGACCACACCATCGTTGTCTGAAGCCGCAATATTGTTTGCAACAACATTCAAACACTGATTGATAAGCACGTTTCTTTCTAGCAATTTATAGGTATCTGGAGCCGGCTCAAAGGAGTGGATTTTTGCTGAGGGACAAGTTCTGCTGAGCAAAACAGTCCATACACCAACATTTGCACCGATATCAAAAACGATTGAATTTTCCGTCGCCCTTTTTTTCATCAAATTCAGTTCAGTAGCATCTGGCATAAGATTATAGGCAGACCAATGCTCGGTAAAACTTGATGTTTCAATTTTACCTCCATAAGGCACAGATAATCTTCCCTTACCATGCAATAAAGATGCTCGACAATAATCGAAGTACTGACGCATTTTTTCCACACTAGTGAGCAGTGTAATGGCATTTTTTACAATTTTTTTAATATTCATGATTTATGTTGTCGCTTGAGCGCTGATCCTACTATGCATGAGCCTGGTGATCTAGGCGTAACAAAGCAGCAGAAATACTTATCTGATTTACTACAAACATCTTTAAACTGTGTTGCGTGAAGTTGTGTTACATTTCATGGAAACGATACTCCATCCAAGCTCGATGAGTAGCCCAGGGTTTTTATATCCTCAGCATATATTCTAGAGACATTTTCAAATGTTTCCCTGTCATCATAAAACTCACGGTAATCGGCAGCGCCTTCGGTTTTATTATGCACACTCAATTCGCTACCACCTATTCTATCTCTTATGTGGTGGTATTCATTAGCCAGGTCTGACAACTTCACTATATAATCCATCGGTATTTTACCGTGGAAATCTCGTATGTAGTGGAGTTGCGGCTTAAGATGAAGGCTGCCACATTGATCAAGATCCTGAAATACCAACCAGTCGTTTACGAAGTGATCAAAAGACGGGAATTGACTCAGGTTCTCTTCAAAATATTTGGCATCCTCTGCATGATAGCCCCCCACTTTTAAGAATCGCCACGCTGACACAATTCGCTCCCACGGGTCTCTTGTAACCGTAAACTTCCACGCTTTACGAAAAAGGGAACGCGGTAGAGCAATTTGATACTGCCGGATCGTCTGATGACCAAAAACTACCTCTCCAAACAAACTCTTCTGTACCGCATTTCCCGCACACTTTGGAATGTGGATGTAAATGCAGCCCAGATCGGATATCTGACTCTTAAGCTCTTTGGAAACACCTGTGTCTTTACCTGATAACTTTGTCACCGATTTGAGAGCCCACAGGGGCAAGCTGTAATGGAGTTTAGACATGATATCATTATCAACATTTTCCCATCAGCCTCCTGATCAGCAGTCAGCCAAGACGTAGCCTCCGCACAATACGTCCCCAGCATTTGCTCGCAACCATCATAGCATCCTCAGATAAGATTAGCAGCCAGGCACCCAAAGCACTGTGATTCCTCCGGTGATGTGCCAGTCGTGCTATCGTGAAGGGCCTGCTGTAACACTTCCAATCCAAGATAGACGGCTTGCGGCCACAAAAATGGAGAACTACCGGGTGTTTAACGTCTCGAGGAAACTCCCAGCCACTTATCGGGTCATCTTTGAACAGCTTCTTAAAACCAAAATTTCTTGACCACTGCAGGTCAGTCCAGTCCACCTTGATATCATTTCGCTGACCTTTAGCGTGGACCAGGTAATTCAAAATCCCCTGATCGCCGAACTGAAACAGCCTGGGATTTGCTTTGCCCCACTGCTCGACTTCTTTCCATTGCTCATAGGGGATGGCATTGCGCCGGCAAGCATAGGCGCCCGCCGAGAAATAGGGATGCCCGCGCCATTCAAAATTGGGATCAAACTTTTTTAATGCATCCAGTTTGAAATAGAAATGCGCCAACCACTCTGGCGCTTCCCCGGTATCTGCTGCAATGGAAATCTCAGGCCAGAATATTTGGAAATCGAGATCTGTGTTTATTTGATCAGTAAAGTCAACCCAGACAATCGCATCCGAATCCATCCAGACATAAAACTCAAAGGGTCCCTCCCACATTGCCGCTAGCTTGACTCGGTAACTGCCGCCGATCATTTTACGCATATCTTCCGAAGGCAACTCGTCAATGCGTAGGACGATCAACTCATATTGTTGTTCCAGGTCAGAAACATCGACATCTCCATCAGCGATGAGGCAGATTGGAACCTCGGGGCAGTAATGCCGCATACTTGCTAGCGTAGCACCCACCATAAACTTATCACCCGCATGACACGCGGTAACAAATCCAAATGGCAATAAGTTTTTCATGTTTTGATCTAGACCAAAACTGACAACAATGTTGCAAGCTCGACCACAACCCCTAACCTGAAGACGTAGATATCCAGTCTGGAACTGTCTCGGAAAATAGAGCTATTTCCTGAAGGATTTCTTCAACTGATTTCTTCGGCTGCCAATCCCAACACTTACGCACCAATGTGCTATCAAGAACAATCCAGGGCAGATCAAATGGCCGAACAGATAAATCTTTCTCAACATCACTCTCTAACTGCGGCAGCGAATCGACAGTTGCAGAATTAGGGAATCGCCTAGCACACCAATCTGAGAGCTGGCGCAATGACATTGCAGAATTAACCCCACCGGAAACATTGAAAATACGATTGATACCTTGAGGTGTATCTAAAGCCCCAGAATTATTCATTTGTTTTACTAACAACGGGACAAGATCGTCTGGATGAAGACAGTCACGCACTTGGTGCCCAAGACCATCAAAACCGATGTATTTCAACGGTCTTCCTTCACGCCAAGAATGAATCCAATAGGCAAAAATACCCTGATCAGCACGACCAAATTGCCCTGCACCTGCCATAACACCACATCGATTGATCCATGCCGGAAACCCGTAAGTTAGACCATATTCAAGCGCGAGAGTTTCTGAGGTGAGTTTAGTCGCCCCGTAAAGTGAAACAGGTGCATCTGTTGGAAATCGTTCTGGAATGCCCGCATCACTTATCAAATCGTTTTTCAATGGTCTATATGCACGGTCATGCACTTCGACTGGCAGGCTTGCTAATGGAGGGATTGAGTAAACTCGGCTAGTGGAGAGAAGGATAAAACCCGCACCCCAGCGCTTGCATCCCTCCAGTAGATTAATAGTACCTCCTAGATTGTTTTCAACAAGCTGTCTAGAGCTAGACTGCCCATCTACCCCTGCCAAAACACTTGGATTCGCTGCAGCATCTATGACCCAATCAAACGGCCCAATAGCCTCAAGATCAGCAGCATTCCGAATGTCACCATGTGAAACGCGAACCCCCTTCAAGATAAGACCCTCTTTATTTAACCAAGACCCATTACGACAAAAATTGTCAATACCTGTAATCTCAGCAGACGGCATCTCTGAGATCAGGGTATGAGCAACTTGTGACCCTACAAAACCACACACTCCTGTGATAAGAATTTTCATATTATACTGATTAATTTTGATGAGTTATAATTAGCTTACTTTTTTTCGGCTAATGATTTCTCTACACTATTTCACGTGCTATAGATCACTGATTCATCGGTCATTCTTCTCTCTTCAATACATCAAACAGCTCAGCTCTAAATTGATTACGGATTTCATCAGGATTAAATTCTTCAGCAGCAGCCTCTCGGCTACCTTTAGCATATGAGCTCAGATCAAAGCTCCCGTTACTGTATGTGTTTTCAATGGCTTCTACCAGCGCTCCTGCAGAGGGTTCTGTGACCGTCATCGCCCTATCTCCACTTCGTGCCCAATCTACAGCCGAACAATAACTAGGACCCCACACAATGATGGGCAAGCCATGTTGAACCCCTTCAATAAGCTTCGATGGAAAGCTGGTCCTCATCCGCTTCTTCAAGCTCTCATTGAAACTCATTGTCACAAGAATAGCGTCAAACTCGCTAATTTTAGTGTTCATCTCATCTGGTGGTAATGATCCATGATAGCGTTCTGTATTCCTATAATGATCAATAACATCTGAGGGCCAGTGAGGTTTAGGACCAAAAACATGCAGTTCAATATCGCTTCTTTCTTCAAATAATTTCAATGCAGCCTCCATCATGGGACCATACTCACCCAAATTACCAAAGTAGACCAATTTCAATGGTCGTTCATTTTTACTGTCAAATTGGTGACTACGCGGCACCACCGATACCTGTGAAGGCAAATCATGAATATGGCATGCATTAGGGAGGTTGCCAAGTTGCCTAATCATACCCTGACTAATACAGATCACTTTGTCAGACAGCATTGCTGTACGCATAAATATCCGCTCTACTGGCCCCCTACATATTTTCGGGACATCATTAAAATCAGGCCACCAGTCTTGAAAAAATGTTACCAAAGGCAAGTCATTACGGCATGCTGCTTTAACTGCTGCAAGATGCCACCAAGCATGAGCTACTGTTAAAATCAAATCAGGCTTAAATGAAAGCAAGCGCTGGTCAATATCTTTGGGATCGGGGTAAACTGGCCAAAAGCATTCAAGGACACCACCTAACCATTTGAAGCCCAGTTGCCTCAATTTCCCTATGATCTTGAGTCTTAATGGAAATTTTGTTTTACGGAATATCTCATGCTCAATCATTGGATCCTGGTCGAGATAGCGATGCAGGACTAACTCTCCTCCATATCCACCCCCATTTGGCACAACGGATGAAATGACTAAAATTTTAATTTTGCTCGGTTTTTGCACCTTTTTGTTAATCGCGGATTATTGAAGTAACAGAGGCTTATGATCTCACCATGGCTTGATAAAGCTCGGTATAAGCCGCGGCATTTTTCTCAAAGGAAAATTTATTCATCACAAGCTCCCGGGCTTTAATTCCCATTTTCTCACGCATGCTCTGATCTTGCATCAGTTGATCTAAGGCCTCGGCCAAGGCAACTGCATTACCGGGCGCGACGAGCAGCCCGGTATCACTATCATGAACCATATCAGGAATGCCACCTACATTAGACCCAACTACTGGGCGGCCACATGCCAATGCCTCAAGGGCAGTCTGGCCAAAGGCTTCCTCGATGGAAGGGATGACAAAAACATCAGCAGCATTATAAACCGATGTGATCAAATGTTCACTATCAATGCTCCCCAAGTGAAGATGCGGTAACTCCTCTAGCTCCGGCGGGAAGGATGCCCCCCAAGTCAGAAGAAATGGCTTCTCCTTCATCTTCTGAATTGATTCGATCAAACAGCTTGCTCCCTTACGCTTATCGGCCACGGAAACGGCAGCAAAGGCTATTACCGGACGATTTGTGGGTATACCCAATATTTGCTTACAAGTAACAGGATCAAGTGGTCGAAATATAGCAGTATCTATCCCGTAATGTATTGTGGAAATATTATGCCCCTGCAGCAAACTGCTCTTCGCTGCCTCTGCTGCCAACCATTGACTATCAGCAGCGAAATGTAATTTTGATGAACCCCTTTGTCCGTATGCCTGATTCTTGCGTATCCATGATTGTCGGCTAACATCCTTAATCCTGCTATTTCCAAGCTGGGGGCAGTTACCGCATTGTTTCTCAAATCCACGGCATGCATAAGAATAAGAACACCCCCCAGTGAACATTGACATCTCATGCAGGGTAAAAACAACTGGAGTCGACGGGGGGATTTTTTCCAGTAGCGCAGGCAGATCAACAAACCCCTGAGAAAACTGAACGTTGATCACATCATGAGGTGGCAATTTGAGGGTTTCTTGGCCTCCGTGCTCTGACCTATCATCAAACATTTCGCCGATAGGCTTGGCCTGCATTTTGTTTAGAGCCAAACGTCGCCGACGTGCGATACGGCGTGCACGAGAGACCGTATCTGATTGCGGTCGATACTCAAATACATGCGGATCATTAGTCACCTTATGACGCACCCACATCACAGAATCCACCCCCGCAGCGCGTAGTGCCTGATGCTGGCGATAGGCTGCGATACAAGCTCCACCTTTACGGTCATAGTGAGATAGGTGTAAAATTCTCATTTTAAATATAGACTAATTAGCACGATGCATGCGACCGGCTAATATAACCTTCTCATTAGAGCAACGCCTACAACGAATCCCACACGTGGCTGATGACGAAATAGCATAAACCAACTCCTAAATACGCGGATTCCGCCATCCCATATGATCTCTTGAATACGCTTAGACACCAAATCAAGAGTATACGACTTCTCCTCAACTTTCTTTATAGATGATTGAGCACGAGCTCCGATCGCAGCAAGGAATGATATTGCTTTTTGACGGTCAATCATAGACCCGGCTTTTTCACCAGAAATCAACAAACAAGTATCCAGAGACAACTCTAAGTCTAATATATCTTTTGCGTGTCTCTGAATCGTAAGCGCCACACTGATTAGATGCTCTTGGCGCCCCTTCCCCGCTAGAGAAACGTTATCGTCATGGACGCGGTATTTCAACAACACCTCAGACATATTTGCAAATTTTGTGATTTCGATAGCCCTGCACCATAATTCGAGATCTTCGGAAACGTATCGACGTCCTTGCAAAGTTTTAGATTCATACCAGCCCAAGGGCGCTATTACATTCCTTCGCATCATTACCGTTGGGTGACACATAGGGCAGCGCAAATACATCAGGCAACGTATTGCCTCATGGGATGTCGGAGGGGTCCAGATTTTTCCAGACTTTCCACGACCCTCATCATCAATCCATAAATAATCCGAACCAACTACACCTACTTTAGGGTTTTGGCTGAGAAATTCGACCTGCTTCATAAACCTATTCGGCAAGCATACATCATCAGCATCCATTCGCGCAATAAACTCACCATGAGCTTGACAACACCCATAGGTCAAGGCCCCTGCCACATACGGCGCCCCTTTGTTTGGTATAATCTTTATTCGTGAATCATTGAAGCTTTCAATAATCTCTATGGTTCTATCCGTGGAACCATCATCAATGATCAAAAATTCAAAATCAGCAAAGGTTTGTGCCAGCACACTTGCAATAGCATCACCAATAAATCGCTCGCCATCCCTCACAGGCATAACGACACTTAGGCATACTTTTTGTTTTATATCAGGCATTAGATGTTGAGAGATATTTATTTGTTTTTTTACGCAATTAATTTCCAACATTAACTAATTGGAAATATGCCGCAGATAATTTTACGCATTAACATAGTGGCTAGTGCAATTAATCATGATTGCGTAGACTTAAAAACTTAGGCTTAAACCAGATTTTGACTACCGTCAGATATTTAAGAGATGAAATCCCATCTATTCTTTCACCATGTGCCAAACAGCACGTTCATTAATCTCGGACATTTCCCAGACAGGCACCTTATCCCTTAGATATTTCTTTTTATGATCAGGCAAGCTTTGAAGTCTTAAGTTGTTCTGGCTCACAATTGCGCCTACCCGCAGCTCACAAAATGTATTTACCCATGCATAGTTTTTCTTCAGTTCTTGGCAGATCAAGGACAATGCACGCTCTGACAAAAGGATACCTGCAAGAGGCGCGACGCCGACCATATGCTCCTTGGCAACCGGCGGACAGCTACGCCGCGAATTAAATATAAAATTATCCCATTCAGGTTCTTTCGCCTGTTCAAAAAAATGTCTGCCACCCAAATCAGCTTGCCACACCTCTTTGTAAAAACCTCTTAAGTCAACGTTACAATAGCAATCCCACTCTACAAAAACGTACCTCTTGGAGGGGATTTTTTTTCTTGTTTTGTCGTAAGCCAAATATAGTGGCAAATCGGCATTCAACCAAAAATATTCCTTTGGTGGCCCCTTCTTGTATAAATGCCACAGATAACCAATATTCTTAAATTTAAGAAAAGGCCAATATGGGGCGTAAGGTCTCCATTTTTTCTTCAGTAGTTTTTTGGAATTCAAGCTCCCGTGCATGGTGTCTCCTCCATTGCTAATTAACACCACAGGAGTACCGGGATTGTTCTCTTTAAGGACAGCCAAGTTCCTTCTAGTTACGGAATCATCACTATGATAACAAAAGATGATAACGAGTTCGTGTTTTTTCATTTTATGCATGTATGGATTGCGACAGAGACTCAAATAAGCTGGCTATCTTGCGTAAAATAGCTCCACATCTTGGGTATATTTTTATTATGCTGGATTTATCAATGCCGTTTTTTCTTGCTTACAAACTATAACTTGCAGCTTTCAACCCAACTGAGAAGCGACTCGATATCATCTGTTCTGAAACGATGCGCATTTTCTCCTAATAATTCTGGGGGCAAGTCCCACCAAGCTGATCTCAAGAGACGTTCTATTATGTTTTCTGTAAACCTCATGCGAATAAGCCGTGCTGGCACTCCCCCCACGATAGCATAAGGAGGCACATCCTTAGTGACCACAGCAGACGACGCGACCACAGCACCGTGGCCAATTTTAACGCCATTACGAATTACAGCGTTTGCACCTATCCAGACGTCACTGCCAATTTCCACTTTCTCAAGTTCATCAAAATGAGATTCGTTGGCAAAGGTAGTACCGCATTGCTTTTTATCTGAATAGAATACTGGAGAAATGCTAGCCCAGTTGATTGGGTGAGAGCCACTTCCACATTCCACGCGTGGCCCGATAGCACAAAATTTACCAACTGTGGTTACCAGCATGAACGCCTCCCGACATACATAGCTAAATGAATCCATACAGCACCAGGCGAGGGAAGCGTTCTTATGAATTGCTACGTGTGACTGTAGAGTGGAAGCATTCAAACTTACTTCATCGGAAATGATATTATTCCCCTTTAAATCACTATCATATATATTAACACCCTTACCTAACTTACAACCCTCACCTTTGGTGGAGTTAACAATATTCGCTGCGAACTTCTTGCTCGCAATCCGAGCTATCTCTCTACCTGCTACAATTCGAGTAAGCTTATCAAAAAGAAACTTTATCAAATTTTTAGAGTTCATAATTGCGGTTTTTTTGCGGATATACGCACTAAGGGTAATA
>ERZ1048068.1786-NODE-1786-length-16063-cov-12.535670_pt1 | contig 16063 bp, 15 predicted proteins | sample MGYA00383098_ERZ1048068 | MGnify/ENA primary metagenome ERZ1048068 (study PRJEB29581, sample SAMEA5548368) | metagenome | biome: marine; feature: coastal; material: water | depth 1 m | study: Short-term variability in the microbial, nano- and picoplankton... | reverse complement strand
ATAAAGTTATATTAGATTGCGATGATACATTAGAAAAATATTATATTAAAAAAGGATTTGTAAAAAAAGGAAATTATATGGGATGTTATTTTTAATGTGTCCCATACGCAATAAAAAATATTTATATAATATAAGCTTTTTTATTTAATAATGTTTTCTAGAAAAAGGAAAGATCAATCATATCGTAAACATTTAAGCACAATGGTAATAAATACTCATGGACAACTTTTACCAAAAGAAGATAGTAATGAAGGAGTATTATTTAAACTACCTGATAATTGTAAGGTCTGTTATATTGGAAATTTAAATAGAAGTCTTTATTTTGAAACAAATTTAATAGAAAGGTTTAAAGATTTAATATACGATAAAAAAGGTTTTTTAAAAAGTGATTTTGATAGGTCTTCACAAGATGATTCAGAATTAACAGATCATGGAGAAAAATATATAAAAGAATTAGAAAGAGTTAATAATATATGTTTAATTAAAAGTTTGTTAAGTAAACAACTTTCTCCTGAACTCCATACCAAAGTAAAAATTTTTAAAAACATGTATCGCACAATTTTATGTCAAGAAGGCCATGAAAGTATAGATGATACATTATATAATTCTTTTTTATTAAATTTTAAAACTGAATTTAATAGTTTAATGTATATATATCCTAATGAATATCCAGAAGATCTTACTATTTATGTTGCCAAAGGGAAAAGGGGAGAATCAATAAAATTTCCTGATTTTTTATTAAATTTTGATTCTAATGGCAATGATTGTGATATATTAGGATGCAATTTTACTACTATAGATACAAATGATATGAGTTTACCAAAATACATACGTGGTACTACATTTAATTATAAAATTAATTTTCCAAATATAATGTATATAATAGGAGAAATCAAAAAAAAATTTAATATATTCAAGAAAAAACGCAGAGTTCCCTCTGAAACTCCAGAAACTTCATTAAGACTTTCAGAATTAATAAAAATATTTAGTAATAATAATAGTAAGTATAATAATATAGTTGGTCACGATTTTAAGTGTAAAACTTTTTATGTTTTTTGTTGTAAAGGGTTTGATGGAAATATTCATAAATTATCTACATATTGTCAATTATCAAGAGCAATTCAATTACAAAAACACGATACGAATCCTATAGTACAAGAAAGAGTGAGTGATTTATTTACAGATATGAAGAAATTAGAAGGAATGTTATATAGTAGATCTCCAATGTCTTCATCTGAACAGGAAGAATCTAGAAGTTATGGTGATAATTATTCAACCCTAAAAAAAAATAAAAAAGGTTATGGAATCATAAAAAAAAAGAAATTAGAAACAAAGAAAAAAATTGATTTTAAAAAACTTAGAAAACAAATTACTCAAAAATTAAAAGCTAAATCTAAGTTAAAAAAAGTGAAAACGAGAAGTAAGCCCAAAAAATAAGAAAAAGAAAATGTAAAATTGATTAAATTATTATTTTAGTTATTAATTTAAATAAAAACTAAAATAATAATTTAGTAAAATGGATATTGAAAATTATTCAGGTGAAATTGCTCTTGATATTTGTCATCCAATTGATGATGATGAAGAAGATGAGATTAATGATTTGACAAATAACATGAATGAATCATCTATTAGTAAACAACCATTAGCGATATATATTGCTTTATTGCTTGAAAAATTATTAGATGAAAGTTTATATTCTAAAGAATATGATGAAGAATCAGGTGAATTTAAACAAGCTATTACATTGCCATTATGGTTTAATGGGTTGGATGATAAATATAAATTTTTATTAAAAAAATTTATTGAACCCGCATTAGAAATGCGATATAAAAATAATTCGTGACTTCTTTTATATTATTTTAAAATTGATTAAATTTAAAATATAATTTTTAATATATAAACAATATAGTAAACTAATATATCAAAAACAAAAATGTGTACAGATTACAAACAATTGGTTGCTGATTATTGTAATCGTATTATTAATGAAAAATTAATGACTATCGAAGAATGCGTTATTAACGCTAAACCCGAATTGAAGATTTATATTAAACCTATTGAATGGTTTATGGAACTTGATGATGATCTTAGATATAATATTGAACATAATTTATTTACACCAAATATAATTTCAATATTAATGAAAACTAAGAAATATAAGAAAAATAAGAAAACTTTAAACATTAATTATGAATATAGTGATAGTAGTGATTATAGTGATTATGCTGAAGCAAATTATTATAGAATAGGCAATAAACGCCAGAAAACAGAATAAATTTATAATAAAAAAAATTATGTTGTATGTTATGTGTTATGTGTTATGTGTTATATGTTATTTTTTTTTATTTTTAATTGATTAGTTTCTAATTGCTTTGTAAATAGAAACTTGTCACTATTTTTTCTACGTCTTTGTAGATTACATTTTAAACAAGCTATAATAGTATTATTATTGGTATGTTCATCGTAATTATTTAATCTGTCCAAAGTCCATTGATTGTTATCTCTCACTTTTTCTACAAATAAAAGAACATTATTATTACAATAATAACATTTAAGTTTACAAGACATTAATTTTTCAATTGTATCATCTAATGTTATCAAATTTGTATTATCATGTAAATCTTTCTTAATGTCTTGTTGTTTATAACTATTAATTTTATTTTTCAATTCACTTAATAAGAATTTTTTTTCAGAAAAGTCTTCTCCTAAATATAATTTATTTATTAAATTAATTTGATATTTATAATCTCTCAATAATTCGTTATAAGATGAATCAAAATTGCTTGTTTTTTCTTTAAAATTTTCAAATTTCTCTCGTATTTTATTTTTTGATTCTTCTAAAGTATTATTATGTAATATTTTTTTATCATTCTCGTTTTTATTTTTACTAACTTTTTTATTTACATTAAAATTTATACATTTCATATTATTATTATTATTATTATTATAATATAAATAATCAAATATTTATATTATAATGATTAAAAAAACTATTTAAAATAATTATAATATATTTTAGTTATTCATAAATTAATTTATATATATAAAAGATTTAAAACTAATTTACCATTTTAATATAAACACGAATATCATTATGATATTGGACATTAGCACAAATACTAATTTAGAAAATTTAGAATTAAATGCTTCAAAAATCAAAAAAGAGAAAACAGATAATTGCCAAGAGTTGAAAAATATAGCATATAAAACAATGCTTTTAAATGGAAATGATATAAATCCTAAATATGAAAATCACAATAATAATGATAAAATAAGTAATTATTTAGAAACGGATATAACAAGTAATAAAAATGAAACATGGGTCAAATTAGATAGAACTCAAAAAATTAAACGGTTACATTTATATGCTTCTACAATTTTAAAAGATAAATATAAATTAAATAATGAAGAAATTGAAAATAGTATAAAATATTTACATAAATGTATTGAACGAAAGAATCTCTCTAAATCTAAAGAGGTTACTTATAATAAAGATCTCAGTATTATAGATAATATTCCCTGTTTAATGTTTAATGAAACAACGCGAATTTTTATTTTAAAAAAAGATGATAAACATGTTTCTACATTAAAATCTCTCCCATCTGAAAAAAAAAATAAAGTTAAAACAATTAAAATCCACGATTAAATTTATAATTGATTTTAAATTATTTTTTAAAAATACTTAATAAAATAATAATATACTTTATTAAGTGTAATGATATCATGTGTTAAACTTATTGATAACAATAACAATATGAATAAGTATAGTTTATTTGTTAATAAATTAATAAATAAATACAATTTAGAAAAATATATATCGACTAATAGTTCATTAAAATTATTTGGTTATAATGATATTTATAATTATATTTATTCGTCTTTGAACTTTATATATGATTATTTAACTGAAAATATTTTACAATTTATGTATATTGATTTATATGATACAATAGATGACTATTGTTATCCTGTTATATATAGTAATTACATTGAAAACGGATTTATGCAAAATCTACACAATATATCTCTAGAAAACGCTATATCTATATTAGAAAGATGTTTTGAAATAGCTAAAAAAATATTATTTAAATATTTTATTCCTAAAAGGTCTTATAATAAAACATATATTAGATATAATATACATAATATATCCTATAATTTGAATTTAAATGTTGACAAAATAAAAAATACAATAACAAAATTAAAAAATATTAAACAACCCGAACAAAGAACAGACGAATGGTATTTATTTAGAAGTTCTACTTTAACGGCATCAAATATTTATAAAATATTTATGTCTGATTATACACAAAATCAATTAATACTTGAAAAATGTGAACCAATAAATATTAATAAATTTAAAGTAACAAATGTTAATTCACCTTTGCATTGGGGACAAAAATATGAACCTGTATCTGTATTATATTATGAATATATAAATAATACAAGAGTTACAGAATTTGGTTGTATTCCACATGAAAAATACCCATTTGTTGCAGCATCCCCTGATGGTATTATATGTGATGAGAAAAGTGAATTATTTGGTAGAATGTTAGAAATTAAAAATGTAGTTTCAAGAACTATTACAGGTATTCCCAAAACTGAATATTGGATCCAGATGCAGTTACAAATGGAAGTGTGTAATTTAAATGAATGTGATTTTTTAGAAACAAAATTTACAGAATTTAACGATTATGAAGAATATAAAAATTGTGTTGATTTTAAATATAAAGGCATTTTCCTACAATTTGTAAAAGATTATACTCCTGTTTATGCTTACCCGCCATTTATGTTAAATGATTTAGAAAGTGAAGAATATAAATTATGGTTTGAAGAACAAATAAAATTACATAATGATTTAGAATTTGTAAAAACTATATATTGGAATTTAGAAGTAATTAGTAATATATTAGTTTTACGTAATAAATATTGGTTTAATAGTACATTACCATTAATAGAATGTTTTTGGAATAATTTAGTTGAAGAAAGAGATAGTGGAAAATATAAAGAACGAATTAAGAAAAAACGCAAATTACAAATTGAAGATGAAAAAAACAAAAGCGATTTTCCAAATTCAGGCTGTTTAATTGATAATAATATGCTGTTTAATACAAATAATACAAATAATACAAATAATACAAATAATACAAATAATACAAATTTTATTCTAAATATTGAAACAGAAAAATATAATTAATATATATATATGGTATCTGCAAAAGATTTAGGATTAAGTAAAAATAAGACAGGTAAAACAAAAGGTTTAAAACGTCGTTCAAGTAGTGTAAAACGCTCCAATGCTGTAAAAAAAATACAAAGAAAATTTAGAAGTTATAAAAAAAAAGATAAACCAAATAAACCTGAATGTAGAAAAAAATTAAAACAATGCTTACAAAAAGCATCTCCTTTAAGAAATTTTTCTTTTAGTAACAGTAATTCTTCATCCAGAAGCAGCAATCCTTCTTTTTATGATAAAGTAACTAAAAAATATACAAGATGTAGAAAACAATATAAAATATGCAGGGGGTATCATGCTAAATCTAGAACAAGTAAAATACATAGTAAATCTCCAGGTTTTTTCAATAAAAAATAAATAAACAATAAATATTATATTCTAATAAGGGTTTTAATTCGTGAGTTATTAAATTGCCTCTTAATTTTATTTCCTAAATATTTATAACTTAATCCTGTGTTTATTTTTTCTTTTATTACTAGTGGTTTTTTTAATTTATTTTTTGGACTAAACTCACCTTTTCTAATTCTAGGACTTAATGTTTTTAATGCTACAGAAAATAATTGACTTAAATTATCAAAAGAATTATTTTGTTTAATTTTATATATTTTAGCTTCTTCTTTATTATATATTTCAAATCTTTTTAATGTTTTATATAATAAATCTATTTCGTCATCAATAGACTCAGTAAAATCAATAAACATAGTAGAATTTAAATACATTTGTAAAACACCATCATTATTAAAAAATATATCCTTCATTTTTTTCTCCATTATTATTGGTATTAATGTTTTGTGTTTAAATAAACTATAATTCCATTCTTTAAAGCAATTATCGTTTGGGTCTTGTAAATGTATAGCATTATTTACTTTATTACAATACTTTTCAGTTAAACATAATAATACTATTTTAGAATTATTTATACCTTTTATTATACATGAATCGATATTACCAACCATATCATAATGATCTAACCATACTTTATAACCTTTAGATATTAACATATCACATAATTCTTTGCATCTCAAATGATTATCACGACCTAAATCATCTACTCCCCAAGCATGGGAAATAAATATATCTTTAGTCATATTATATAATTTTAAAATAAATTTTAACATTTTTTAAAATATATTTTATAATAATTTAAAATTAAAATATTAATATTATTATTATAGGATTTTATGAAAAATAGTAAGAATTCTTCGGTTAATGACATGCATGTAATTAAACGTGGCGGAAAAAAAGAATTAATGTCTTTTGATAAAATTCTAAAAAGGATTAAACAAACAGGTAAGCAATTAAATTTACATAATATTATTTATGCTCAATTAACTATCAAAATTATTGATCAATTAAAGGACGATATTGAAACATCTAAAATTGATGAACTTACTGCCGAACAATGTGCTTCTATGGGAACTATTCATCCAGATTATAGTAAATTAGGAAGCGCAATTATTATTTCTAATTTACATAAAAATACTAGTGATAGTTTCTATGAAATTATTAAAAAATTATATGAATTTAAAGATGTTAATAATAGTAGATATAAATTAATCCATGATGATGTTATGAATATTGTAGAAAAACATAGATATACTATTGATAATATGATCGATTATAAACGTGATTTCCTTTTTGATTACTTTGGATTTAAAACTCTTGAACGTGCTTATTTAATGAAAATAAATAAAACTATTGTAGAACGCCCTCAACACATGTTAATGCGTGTTAGTGTTTGTATACATGGTGATAATATGGAAAAGGTTAAAGAAACATATGATTATATGAGTCAAAAATATTTTATTCATGCTACTCCTACATTATTTAATGCTGGAACACCTAGACCACAACTTAGTTCATGTTATTTAATTGCTATGGAAGACGATTCAATTGATGGTATTTTTAATACTGTTAAAGAATGTGCTCAAATTTCTAAATGGTCTGGTGGTATTGGTTTACATGTTCATAATATTCGTTCGACTGGTTCACATATTAGAGGTACAAATGGAACATCTAATGGTCTTAATCCTATGCTGGGTGTTTTAAATAAAACTGCTAGATATGTAGATCAAGGAGGTAAAAGAAATGGTAGTTTTGCTATTTATTTAGAACCACATCATCCTGATATTGAAGAATTTTTAGAATTAAAAAAAAATCATGGCGATGAAGAATCAAAATGTCGTGATTTATTTTATGCTTTATGGGTAAGTGATTTATTTATGGAAAGAGTAATTGGAAATAAAACATGGTCTTTATTTTGTCCTGACAAATGTCCGGGATTATGTGAAAGTTATGGAGAAAAATATAAAGAATTATTTTTGAAATATGAAGAAGAAGGTAAATATGATAAACAAATAAATGCACGTGATTTATGGATTAAGGTTCTTGATGCTCAGATGGAAACAGGAACACCTTATATTTTATATAAAGATGCTATTAACGAAAAATCAAATCAAAAAAATCTTGGGACGATAAAATCGAGTAACCTTTGTGTTGCACCTGAAACATTAATATTAACAAAAAATGGATATGAAAAAATTTCTGATTTAAAAGATCAAAAAGTAGAGGTTTGGAATGGTAAAGAATTTAGTGAAACAATTGTTTATCAAACTAGTGAATCCAGTGAATTAATTGAAGTTCATATGAGTGACGAAACAATATTAACATGTACAAAATATCATAAGTTTTATATTCAAAATAAATATAATAGCAATAATAATACAGATATTATTAATAAAAGTTGTGTAGAATTAGTGGAAGCAAATGATTTAAAAAAAGGAATGAATATTATAAAATGTGATTATCCGGTTATTGATAATAAAGATCAAATATTAAATAATGCTTATACAAATGGTTTTTTTAGTGGTGATGGAACATATGATGTAAATAATGAAGAAAATATGTCATTATGTAATTATAAATGTATAGATGGTGAAAACTTCTGTAAGCGTCATATTAATAATGAATTAATAACAGATAAACGAGAAGATAATAAATGTAATGCATATTCAAATAAAAAACGACCTATATTAAGTCTTTATGGAGAAAAAATTAAATTACTTGATTATATAGCACATACAAGTAAAGGCGAAGAAAAAAATAATAAATTAAATATGGCACTTGTAAATAGTTTAGAAGAAAAATTTTTTGTACCAATTAATTATTCAATTCAAAGTAAAATGGAATGGTTTTCTGGTTATTGTGATGCTGATGGTTATGTATCAAAAAACGGAAGAAATCAAAGTTTACAAATTACAAGCATAAATAAAGAATTTTTAATAAATATTAAATTAATGTTACAAACTTGTGGAATAAATTCCATTGTATCTCTAAATAGGAATGAACGTAAAGTTATGTTACCTAAAAATGATGGTACAAATGAATCCAAGTTATATGATTGTAAAAAAATATATAGATTATTAATAGCATCTAATGAATTACAAAAAATTTTAGAATTGGGGTTTTCACCTAAAAGATTAATTATCGAAAAATGTACTTATCAAAGAAGTGCCAATAAATTTATAAATATTAAAAATATAGTAAACAATAATAGAATTGATAAAACATATTGTTTCAATGAACCAAAAAGACATGCTGGTATTTTTAATGGAATAATTACATCACAATGCGTAGAGATTTGTGAATATTCAGACGCTAAAGAAACTGCTGTATGTAATTTAGCATCAATAGGATTACCTATGTTTGTAAAAGATGACAAAACATTTGATTATGATAAACTATATGAAATTACTAAAATATTAGTTAATAATCTCAATAATATTATTGATTTAAATTTTTATCCAACACCAAAAACAAAATTATCTAATTTTAAACATAGGCCTATTGGTATTGGTGTTCAAGGATTAGCAGATGTATTTTTTAAAATGGATTTACCTTTTACTAGTGATGAAGCAAAAATAGTAAATACTAAAATATTTGAAACTATGTATTATGCTTCTATTGAAAAAAGTTGTGAAATGAGCAAAGAAAGATATGAAGGTATGGATTATTTAAGAGAGCAATATTATATGAATAATTGGACTTTTATTAATGATGATGATGATTGTAGAGAATATTCAATTTATAATGTTACTGATGCATCTATAGTAAATGCTGTTGCTGAAGATAATAAAATTGAATACTATTTAAATAAAATTCGGCCAATTAAAGCAGAAATTATTAATTTAGAATATGATTTTATTGGTGCTTATAGCTCATTTAAAGGTTCTCCAATTAGCAAAGGTTTATTTCAGTTTGATTTATGGAATGTTAAACCTGGAGATAGATATAATTGGGAAGAATTAAGAAAAAATGTAATTAAATATGGAATTAGGAATAGTTTATTAGTGGCACTTATGCCTACAGCAAGCACCAGTCAAATTTTAGGTAATAATGAATGTTTTGAACCTATTACAAGTAATATTTATACACGAAGAACTTTAGCAGGTGAATTTGTATTAGTCAATAAATATTTAATTGATGACTTAATTAAATTAGATAAATGGGATGAAAATGTAAAAAATAGTATTGTAGCAAATAAAGGTAGTATTCAACATATGAGTGATTTACCTGAATTAATAAGAGAAAAATACAGAACTGTTTGGGAAATACAAATGAAAGAATTAATTAATATGTCTAAAGATAGAAGTCCATTTATCTGTCAATCACAAAGTTTAAATTTATGGTTAGAAGATCCTGAACCAAAAGCATTAACAAATATGCATTTTTATAGTTGGAAAGCAGGTCTTAAAACAGGGATTTATTATTTACGTAGAAAGGCAAAACATCAAGCACAACAATTTACTATTGAACCTGAACAGAAAAAACGTGATTCGAAAGAAGAATTAGAAGAAGAAATGAAAAAAGATGAAGGATGTTTAATGTGTAGTGGATAAGACAACCCATGAAAAATATTAAAATGATTAAATATAATAATGATTAAATATAAAAATGATTAAATATAAAATATATAATATATTTAATAAATGAAGACTATTATTAAATATATCAATTCCAATATATTAAATTTTATAAATAATATAAAAATTAATAATGAAAAATTTCCAATATTAGGTAGATGGTGTCATATTAATGTGCCTAAATGTAATTATAATACTATATTACGTAAAATTGATATGGCCAATCAAGATAATAATTTATGTTATAAAAAATAAAATATTACTAAATTTATTATTATAAGTGTATATATAATTTATAAACTTAATGCTTTTTTCCTAGATAATCTACTAGGATTATTTAATGGCCTTGGACTAGAATAAGCCATTCTAGGATTTATATCAATAAAATTAGTAATTTTCATCTCATTCGGTAGATTTTTATTTATTTCTGTTATGTTTTTATTTAATACATTTACAATTGAAGTTTGTAATGTTATATTGTATCTTTCTAGTTTTTTTAATAAAATATTAAATCTTATATTTCTAAAAATTATGTTTTGTATGTGTCTTTTAATTTCAATTGGATAATGAATATGATCTTTTTCATTTTCATTTCTACGTTTATATACAACTACTATTGATTTATATAATAACGATAAACTATGTAATATAATTGAAAAAAGTGTAAAAGGTGGTGTCATATTTTTTGTTATAAAATCATGTATAATTGGTATCTTTTCATTTAATGTTATTTTATTAACTTTTTCCATAGCAACTAATTTGAAATGATGATGTAATAAATATACATAATCTATATTAAATATTTTAACAAACAATTCGTTTTTTACATATCTACTAACATCTCCAGTTACTGTTTTATAGTGAATACTTTTTTTTGTATACTCTTCAAATGTTTGCTTCATAAAGTTAAGTAAATCTTCTTCTTTTTTTAAATTATCTGCTAATGTAGAAATCAAATCCGATACATCATATGGAAGAATTTTTGATAAAGGTTTATTAATTTCAGTATACATCAATTTAGCTTTTTCTGGTGAAATATATACTGCTTTGTGTCCAGTCAGTATATCTTGAATAAGAATTTTTTTTGTTTTATTTTTTAAATCTTTTGATGTTAAAGATGGTAAAGAATGAGCAAAATTTAAAACTTCAGCTTTAGTTTTACTTTCCAATATTTTTCTCATATCTTTTCTAGAATCTCTACTTTGTTTTTTTTCTACATTTTGAGTAGGTTCTATTAATACAACTTTAGTATCACGAGGTTTTTTAAATTTTCCACTTCTTAAAATCATTATGATATATATATATCAAAATAAAATATATATAATAAATATATTTTTACATATATTTTATAATAATAACTATATTTTAAGATTCTTTCAAATATGTTTCTTTACATATTTTTTTAATTATTTTATCTTCTGTAGCGTGATCTGTTTTGCCGATTGTTCTAATAGTATTTGTAAAATAATTGGTTTTTAAATCATTAAACATATAATCCGGATTTTCTTCTTTCCATTCTTGTAATGCATTATAATTTTTATTTGATGCTTTTTTTATTGCTTTCTTTATTTTTTCTTTAGAAACATCTTTTGACCATTCATTTTCATCCTTAATATATAATGTTTCACGTTTTACATCAGTACAATGTAATGGTCTCTCAAAAACACTTAATTTACTCATATTATCTATTATAGTTTTACTTAATCCATTTGCTAACCCATTTTGTTGTGTAAAATCAAGCTGTTGTAAACTAACTTCAATTGATTTTATAAAATCAGTCATATTAATAGCATCTTTACATTTTTCATTCAAAAACACTTGAATATTAAATTTATTATTTTGTGTTGTATTATTATTACCTACTTTCGGTATTAATTCACTTATTTGTTCTTGTTGTTTTATTATTACATTTCTCATTTCTTGATTATCATTTAATAATTTCATAAATAATTCGTTTGATAATTCTAATTTATTACTGCATATATCTACTATAGAATTATTTCCTAGATTATCATTATTTTCTATAACAATACATTTTTTCTTGTGACGCCATAATCCTGAATTAGATAAAAATTCCTTACAGCAATTTGTACATGAATATTTATTCTGCTCTTTTTGCTCGTTTTTATTGCTAATTATTGCTAAATGATTGCGAATATGTTTTTGGGTTAATATATGTCTATCATAATTATTTTTTTTATATGTATAATAGTTACAAAAATCACAAGAATATTTTATTTGCTCGTTTTGCTCTTTTTCGCTCATTTTATATTGCTATAATATTGCTAAATATATTTTTTTTAAATTATTATAATTTAATATAAAAAAATGTATGGTAACAACTTTTTTTATGTATTTTATATGTTTTCAAACCTTTAAACATATAAAACTGTTAAAAAATGTGTTTTTTCAAGTTTTTTTATAAAAATATTCGTATATTTAAAATTGGACATACTTTTTAATGTCCAATTTCAGATTTTTTGACTTTTGTTTTAAAAAAATAAAAAATCATTATTTTAATAATAAATTATTTATTATGTAAAATGGTAACAAATTGAATTATACGATATTTTGTGATTTTTCTTTAAGTATGTTTTTAATATATATTATTTTTAAATATTAAAGTAAAATAATATATGATTTTTTATAAATGATTTATAATGAATCTTTTATATATGTTTCTTTGCATAAATTTTTGATAATTTTTTCTTCGGTATTATCATTTGTTTCACCTATTATTCTTATTGTATTTGTAAAATAATCGGTTTTTAAATCATTACTTAAAAAATCTGGGTTTTTTTCTTTCCATTCTTGTAAAGCATTATAATTTTTTGTTGATGCTTTTTTTATTGCTTTCTTTATTTTTTCTTTAGAAACATCTTTTGACCATTCATTTTCATCTTTAATATATAATGTTTCACGTTTTGCATCTGTACAATGTATTGGTCTTTCAAATACACTTAGTTTACTCATATTATCTATTATAGTTTTACTTAATCCAATTGCTAAACCATTCTGTTTTGTAAAATTTAATTCTTTAATACTTACTTCTATTGATTTTATAAAATCTGTCATATTAATAGCATCTTTACATTTTTCATTTAAAAAAACATTTATATTAAATTTTTGATTATTATTTATAGTATTATTATTACCAATTTTTGGTATTAATTCACTAATTTGCTCCTGTTGTTTCGTATTTTCTTTTATAAGTTCTTTAATCATAAATTTTAATTCTTTATTATCTTCTTTTAATTCTATTATCTCTTCTTTGTTTTCAAAAGTTATTAAACTAGTATTTTTATTCAAAAAAATACATTTCTTTTTATGTATACTTAAGCTTTGTCTATGTTTATATTTTTTCCCACAATCACATGTAAATAGATTTTTTTCGTTTTTTTCGTTTTTTAAGTCAACATTTGTCAACATTTTATGTTTATCAGTTAAAATATGTCTGTTATAATCTGTTTTTTTTGATGTTCCATAGTTACAAAAAATACACAAATATTTTTTTTCGTTTTTTTCGTTTTTTTTTGTCAACATTTGTCAATATATATATGTTGACATAAAAAACTCCTAAATATTTTATTTATTAAAATATATAATTTTTATAAAAAATTATATTATATTATAAAACCATAAATGCTAATAATATAAAAGTATTGGTTTTTTCGAGTTTTTTTATAAAAATATTCTTGAATTTAAAATTGGACATAAAAAAAATGTCCATTTTTCAGATTTTTTGACTTTTTAAAAATTTCAATATTTTTCACTTTTTAAATATTCATAATAAAATATATTATTTATTATAAATTACCTTATGATTAATGATTTGAATAAAATAAATCTTTAATGCTATTATTTGCCTCTAAAATATCAAAATTATGTTGATATTTAATATAACATCTTAAAGTAATCAATACATCCACAAGGGAATTATGTAAATTATTTGGTAATTTATCATTTGGAAACAGTTTTAAATATAATTCAGTTAATGATGGAGTTTTTAAATATTCTTTATTTGATTTACTTAATCTAATAATATTGCAATATTCTCTTGTATTTTTCATAGTACAAAATTCTGGCTTATGAATCTTTTCATTTCCTTTAAATTGTGTAAAATATTGATCAATTTTATGTCTAAAACATTCAACAAAAATCATACGTTTATCAAATGATATATTGTGTCCAATTACTAAATCAGCAATTTTTAAGTAACTATTAAATTCTTTCATTGCTGGTATAATATTTATACCTTTCTCATTTAACATTTCATGAGATAGTTTATGTATTTCGAAACTATCTGGTGGAATTATAATTGAATTATCTATTTTAATATAATTATTTTTAATTATTGTTGAATTATCAGAGAGATCATATAAAATATAACTAATTTGAATAATATATGGCCATTTTGAATGGTGATAAATAGATGCTCCCTTTTCTGGTAATCCTGTTGTTTCGGTATCAAAAACAAGAACTTTCATTAAGTTTTAAAATATTTTATAAATTAATATTTAATTATTAATAAGTATATTATATTTCAATCATTTTTAAAATAAATTTTTATTTTTTGAGAGAATAAATAAAAAAAACAAAAAATAAAAATAATAATTTATGTTATTTTTTTTAATAATTTATGTTATTTTTTTTAATAATTTATTTTATTTTTTTTAAAATTGATTAAAAGATTTTTATATAAAATAATTGTTATTAAACAAAGACAATGACTTACTACAATAACAATAACGAACACACTTTTGAAAACAAGATGCTTATTATTCCTGATTTTGTTATTTATGATGATATTCCAGTAATCTATAATTATTTCGATTATTATAATATTGCAAAGGTAAAGAATGTTTCTCTTTATGAATTTCCCGATCGTGATTATAATACAGAATGCTATCATATTTATTATTATGCTATTGTTGAAATTGATGAATGGCAAAATAATAATTGCTCAAAGAATTTCTATCAACGAATTCATGATGAACAATGTTATATGGTATATGATGATCCAAATTATTGGGAACTTTATTTCTATAATGAAAATAAATATTATTCATACAATGAAACAGATTATACTACAATATCAAAGATTGAAATTGAAACACAAGATAATCAAGTAATTATTCAAAACCCTCCCTACGGTATATATGATAGTGAATCAGAAGAAGAGCTTAATGAATCAGACGATTTATATGATGAAACATATGAGTTTGAAGAAACAGATGATGAACAAGATTTAGCATTTGAATTTTATTATAAGAAAGTAGATTCTCCCAAATATTATACACGTTCTCAAGCAAAAAATAAGCGTAAATTTAATGAAGAATTTGATCAACTAAAGAAAGAAGTAAAAGAACTCAAAGATGTTATTATTAAGAAAAATAAGAATTATTTAAAAAAAAACAAAACAAAAGTAGCAAAGAATGAATGGACACGACGTCTTCGTCAGAATCTATTCCATTAAATAATTATTAAATTAATACAAAATAATATACAATATAATATACAAAATAATATACAATATAATATACAAAAATTTATAAATAATAATCACACGAATTTACAATAGCTTGTTTACAACAACCATAAGTTGTCCTATGCCAAGGACTAATACCAAAATTTTTTATTCCGTCCATGTGTTTAGCAGTCCCATAACCTTTATTACTTTCTAGGCCATAATAAATATCTAATTTTTTATAACAATCACATATTTCTTTAATATATTTATCTCTTTCTACTTTTGCTAAAATTGATGCCGCAGCAATAGAGCAAAATTTATTATCCCCACCTTCTATTACTATATGATTAATTTGTTTAATAATATTTGTAGAATTATTCATATAAGTATATGGTTTAAAATCATTTCCATCAACTAATAAATAATATTTTTCAC
>ERZ1048068.1785-NODE-1785-length-16065-cov-5.723360_pt1 | contig 16065 bp, 14 predicted proteins | sample MGYA00383098_ERZ1048068 | MGnify/ENA primary metagenome ERZ1048068 (study PRJEB29581, sample SAMEA5548368) | metagenome | biome: marine; feature: coastal; material: water | depth 1 m | study: Short-term variability in the microbial, nano- and picoplankton... | reverse complement strand
ATTACAGGGATGCCTGCATTGAGAATTTTTTTTATGGAATCTTTAATTTCCTTACCACCCTCTAATTTAACAGCATGTCCACCACTTTCTTTCATGATGCGTATGGCAGATCGTAAGGCCTCTTTAGAATCACTTTGGTAGGTCCCAAAAGGTAAATCAACTACGACTAGTGAACGTTTAATGGCGCGAACAACTGATGAGGCATGGTAAATCATTTGATCTAAGGTAATAGGGAGTGTCGTTTCATGACCAGCCATGACATTGCTGGCAGAGTCTCCAACCAAGATGACATCGATTCCAGCCCCATCCACGATTTTAGCCATAGTATAGTCATAGGCCGTTAGCATGGATATTTTTTCCTCAGAAGCTTTCATCTCGACAAGCGATTTGACCGTTACGCGTTTGTATTCTTTAGAGTTCGACATCTTATATAAAATTTTTTTGTAAAAATAGTGAAAAAGAACGGCACCATTATGACAACTTGTCATATTTTCTGCCATGGCACAAAGATTGCCCTAATCACAGCAAAATTAAAATTTCAAAAAAATTAATAAAAGAAATTATGAGTAAAATTATAGGAATTGATCTCGGAACTACAAACTCTTGTGTATCCGTTATGGAAGGAAATGAACCTGTGGTAATCACCAATGCCGAAGGACGTAGAACAACTCCATCCGTTATCGCTTTTGTTGAAGGTGGCGAGATAAAAGTTGGCGACCCTGCCAAACGACAAGCAGTGACAAACCCTCAAAAAACGGTCTACTCTATAAAACGCTTTATGGGAAATAAGTTTTCGGAATCTAAAAAAGAATCCGGACGTGTTCCTTACAAAGTTGTCAAAGGGGATAACGATACGCCTCGTGTTGACATTGATGGGCGTTTGTACACCCCACAGGAACTATCGGCAATGGTTCTTCAGAAAATGAAAAAAACTGCAGAAGAATTCTTAGATCAAGAAGTTACAGAAGCTGTGGTTACCGTACCTGCCTATTTTAATGATTCACAACGTCAAGCTACAAAAGAGGCGGGTGAGATTGCAGGTTTAAAAGTTCGAAGAATTATCAACGAGCCTACTGCAGCAGCTCTCGCTTATGGCTTAGATAAAAAAGGAAAAGACCAAACGATTGTTGTCTTTGATTTTGGGGGTGGAACGCATGATGTTTCAATATTAGAACTTGGTGATGGTGTTTTTGAAGTTTTAGCAACAGATGGAGATACCCACCTTGGAGGTGATGATGTTGATGAGAAAATTATCAATTGGTTAGCAGAGGAATTTAAGAAAGATGAAAATATGGATTTGAGAGAAGATCCAATGGCACTTCAACGTTTGAAAGAAGCTGCTGAAAAAGCCAAGATTGAGCTTTCGTCCTCTTCTCAAACTGAAATCAACTTGCCATATGTAACAGCTACGGCAAGTGGACCAAAACATTTGGTACGCACATTATCGCGTTCAAAATTTGAGCAATTAATTGATGATTTAGTCAAAAGAACTGTTAAGCCATGTCAAACTGCTTTGAAAGCTGCTGGTATTTCAAAAAGCGATATTGATGAAATTATCTTGGTAGGAGGCTCTACTCGTATACCTGCAGTTCAAGACGCTGTTGAGAAATTTTTTGGCAAGAAACCCAACAAAGGTGTGAATCCGGATGAGGTGGTCGCTGTTGGTGCCGCCATTCAGGGTGGGGTTTTAACCGGTGATGTCAAGGATGTACTCCTATTAGATGTTACGCCTTTGTCTCTCGGAATTGAAACCATGGGTAACGTGATGACGAAGTTAATTGATGCTAACACGACCATTCCAACCAAGAAATCCCAAGTTTTCTCCACAGCAGCTGACAACCAGCCATCCGTAGAGATTCATGTGCTTCAAGGGGAAAGGCCTATGGCAGCGGACAACAAAACTATTGGACGTTTTCATTTGGACGGCATCCCCCCAGCACAAAGAGGGACACCCCAGATTGAAGTTACTTTTGACATTGATGCTAATGGAATCATTAAAGTTTCTGCTACCGATAAAGCCACCAATAAATCACAGGACATTCGTATCGAAGCCTCTTCAGGTTTAACAGAAGAAGAAATCGAGAAAATGAAGCGTGATGCAGAAGCCAATTCTGATGCAGATGCAAAAGCTAAAGAAACAGCCGACAAGCTCAATAGTGCAGATGCGATGATTTTTCAAACAGAGAAACAGTTGAGTGAATTTGGAGACAAACTTTCTGATGATAAAAAAGAGCCTATCGAAACAGCTTTGGAAGAATTAAAGAAAGCTTATGAAAGTAAGGATCTCACAGTCATTGACCCTGCATTAGAAAAAATAAATGAAGCATGGAAAGTGGCTAGTGAAGAAATGTATAAAGCACAACAAGCCTCTCAAGCCAATGGTGCTCCTGGACCGGATGGTGGATCTGAGCCTGCTCAAGCTGAAGGTGACAATGTTGAAGATGTGGATTTTGAAGAAGTGAAATAAATATTGTTTCTAACATAAAAAAAAGCGCAATCTTAGATGACTGCGCTTTTTTTTGTTTTTTTAAATTATGATTTCTTTTTTGAAAACATCGTAAGCATCACAATGGCATGCGGAAAAGTAACTGCTGCAATAAATGCAAAAAACAAGCTATGAAAATGTTTTTCGTCTTTAAAAATCAGAAATAAAACAGCAATACCAACAAGCGAAACCAGCCAGTATGGGAGTGCGGCTTTGATGTATTTCAAAACACTGCTTTTTTTTAGATCACCGTATATGAATCTAATTTGATCTAGCAATGATGGGATACTGTGCCAAAAAATAAAGTAGATGGTAAACCCCCAAATAAGCGAAGATGAATTAAAAATAACTGCAAAAACTAGGAGCGAAAATACTTCTTTGAGTACGGATTTGATAGGAATTTGTTTTTTATTAACCGAGTAAGTTGTAATTAGAAGCAAGATTAACAATAGGGTTAGAGTAACTTGTGGGGCAAAAATTTTTTTCAGTTTTAACGCAGTAATTTCATAGATTATCTCAATAACAGCTTCGGAGTTAAATGAGAATATCATGTATAGGATTAGTAAACCATAGCCGAAAAAGAAAATTTTCTGGAGCACCAGGCTAAGATTTGACAAAACTTCTTCCCAGTGTTGTTCTCCAAAGTGGTAGGCACTAAATAAAATGAAAAGCGCCAACGCAAATACAGGAATGAAGTAAAAGATTGTTATTACAACCGTAACCACAATAAGGTATGTCAACAAAATTTTAAAAAAGCTTGAATTTGTTTTATTCGAAAGCTTATGAACAATCATGATATCGTTAGATCCGTGGACCATACCAAAAGTGAAAATCAAAATAAATCCTAAAATTAACTCAAAAGTCTCCGGCAAAAGGGATGTAATCCATAATCCTAAGAAGCTGGATAGGATTGAAAATTTATAAATAATATTCATAAAAAATTGTTAAATACTTGATTTTGGGTCAAAAAAAATAGGAATATAAACGAGTTTGCGTAAAAAATTATATATTTGTTTAAACAAAACTAACAAAAATTTATAAAAGATGACAAATTTATTCTTACCACTTATCGCTGATGTTACAGGTAACGTCAATGATCCAGTGAATTTCACATTCTTTATTGGATGTATGGCTATGATGGCAGCCTCTGCCTTCTTTTTCCTTTCATTAAACCAATTTGACAAGAAATGGAGAACTTCCGTTTTAGTTTCTGGTTTAATCACGTTTATCGCTGCAGTACACTATTGGTACATGCGAGACGCCGCAATGGCCGGTGCTCTAGATAATGTAACTGCATTTAGATATGTAGATTGGATTCTTACAGTGCCTTTAATGTGTGTTGAATTTTATTTAATACTTAAAGTTGCTGGAGCTACCAAATCATTGCTTTGGAAAATGATTTTACTTTCTGTAGTGATGTTAGTAACTGGTTACATAGGTGAGTCAGGTGGAGACGCTGTTATTTGGGGAACAATCTCTGGATTAGCTTACTTTGCTATTGCCTATGAAATTTGGCTAGGTGGTGCAGCAAAAATGGCTAAGGAAGCAGGTGGTGATGTTGCCTCTGCTCACAAAATGTTATGCTGGTTCGTACTAGTAGGTTGGGCTATTTACCCTGTAGGGTATATGGCTGGTACTGCTGGATGGTACGGAGAAGCAGGTTCTTTCTTCGGATTAGAATTAGACATGCAAGTACTTTACAACATTGCTGACGCAATTAACAAGATTGGATTTGGTTTAGTCGTATATGCACTAGCATGTAAGAAAACTTCCTAATTTGTAATACCAATTTAAATTACACTCAAAAGCGCAATTTAAAAAATTGCGCTTTTTTTTACGCTAATTTTAACGAAAGCGGCAGATGCGCCGTTTTTTCTTTTTGTATTTTTGTATAAAATTTCCAAGATGCGGTTTTCTAAAGAACAATTAATTCAAAAGGCAAATGCAGTTTGCAAAGGCAATCTAATGGAAACATTGTCCATCGAGTTTGTTGATGCTACTGAAAATTCTATTGTCGCTAAAATGCCAGTGACACCAAAAGTATACCAACCCGATGGAGTTCTTCATGGTGGTGCCACATTGGCTCTAGCGGAAACCGTTGGTAGTTTTGCGGCGCATTTCTTTTTGGACACTGAGTCTTATGTTGTTCGAGGAATTGATATTTCAGCTCAACATGTAAAGAGCGTCAAAGACGGATTTATTTACGCCACTGCTCAATGCTTGCACAAAGGACGAACCACTCAAGTCTTTAGTATCCGCGTGACCAATGAAAAGGACGAACTCATTACTTTATGTAAATTAACAACCATCAGGCTTCCAAAATAATTGTAATGCCTAAATCTTCAATTTCTGAAAGAATCAAGTTACAGATGGCTGGTCAAAAGCCATTTGTTTTGTATTCAAATTTTAATGAAAATACCATAAAAGCGCTATTACAAACCAATGCAAAATCCTATAAATCTTCAGGATTTAAAGAAGCGGGCTTTGTATTTGCGCCTTTCAATCTCAAAAAACAACCTGCCTATTTAATCCCAGAGTCTGTTTCTGAAGCTTTGGAATTCAATTTAAAAAGCAAATCAACTTCTTTTTCATTTTCTCAAAATTCTAAATCTAATCCAAAGATTCATAAAAATTTAATCAAAAAAGCCATTCAATTCATTCGAGAAACAACTTTGGAAAAAGTGGTTTTAGCGCGCACCGCTGAAATAGAATTTTTAAATATCAACCTTCTAGAATTGTTTTATTCTGTTGTCAAAGCTTACCCCGAGGCCTACACCTATTTTTGGTTTCATCCAAAAACAGGATTATGGATGGGTGCTTCACCTGAATCCCTTTTAAAAATCGAAGGTCAAAAGCTTCATTCTACTGCTTTGGCGGGTACACAAAAATGTAATGATTCAAAAGTAGTGGAGTGGGATGGAAAAAATTTTGAAGAGCAAGCCATTGTAACAAATTTTCTAAAAAAGACTTTAAATACGCATTTAGAAGTTGTGTATACCTCTAAGCCTAAAACAATTAGAGCAGGTAAATTATTGCATTTGCAAACCCTACTTTCAGGCACCCTAAAGGCAACACCAAACGGATTTAAAGCGCTTCTTAATGATGTGCATCCAACCCCGGCTGTTTGCGGAACCCCCAAAAAAGCGGCAATGGCTTTCATAAATGAGTATGAGCCCATCGATCGCAGCTATTATTCAGGCTTTTTAGGCGAAATTAGACATCACTCCAACCCCAAACTTCAATATGCCAATTTAGTGGTTAATTTGCGTTGTATGCAAATCGACAGAAATACAGCTAAACTTTATGCGGGTGGTGGCATTACCGAAAAATCAAATCCCGATAATGAATGGGAGGAGACTGAAGCTAAGATTCAAACCCTAAAATCTGTATTTTAAGCTTCAAAATTTATATTTTCATTAAGGTTTAAATATCTAAAATCAATACCTTTGCGGCCTAATGATTTATCCAAAACAAACTTTAGCACAATGCGTTGTTCAACTATGTAAAGTAAGGGAAGTCAAGCACATTGTGATTTCCCCCGGAAGTCGAAACGCCCCTTTGATCATTGGATTTACAAACAATCCCTTTTTTAAATGTTACAGTATTGTTGATGAACGTTCTGCTGGTTTTTTTGCCTTGGGTATAGCCCAACAAACTTCGGAAGCAGTTGCAGTGGTTTGTACTTCTGGAAGTGCCCTTCTAAATTATTATCCTGCGGTAGCTGAAGCCTTTTATACAGGTATTCCATTGGTTGTTATTTCGGCAGACCGTCCAGAAAACCTTATCAATATAGGGGATGGTCAGACAATTATTCAACCGAACGCTTTTGGAGCCCATGTGCTTTTCGAAGCCAATTTGAAAATTCCAAAAAGAAGATATTTCAGCAGTTTTAAATCAGCAGAAATTAAGGCTCAAAGATTAATTTTAAAAGCATTAGATACTGGCTTGAATAAAATGGGGCCAGTGCATATTAATGTCCCTTTTGAGGAGCCTCTATACGAAACCGTTACTGCACTTGATTTCCAACAAATTTCGACTAAAAACTTAAAAACAATAGCCGCTATCAAACTCAGTGCTTCAAATTTGAGGACTTGGCAAAAGGGTAAACGAAAGCTTGTACTGGTAGGCGTTAATAAGCCAAATACTATTGATGCTGAAATGATTCAAAAACTTGCAAATGACCCCTCTGTCATCGTACTTACAGAAACGACTTCAAACTTGCACCATCCTCGATTTTTCCCCTTTATTGATCAATTGATTACCCCTCTTGATCCTGTAGGACTTAAAGCGTTGCAACCTGATATATTATTAACTTTTGGCGGTTTGATTATTTCCAAAAGAATCAAAGCATTTTTGAGAACTTATAAACCAAAGCACCATTGGCATGTAGACCCTAACAATGCCAATGACACGTTTTTTAGTCTTTCAAAACATTTTAAGTGTAATCCTAGTATATTTTTGAATCAATTGTATAAATCGATTGCTTTAACACCAAGTACTTATTTTGAATTTTGGCAGGCCGTTAAATATAAGCGTCTTAAAGCCCATCATTCGTATTTAAGCACCATACCATTTTGTGATTTCAAAGCATTTGAATTGATATCTACTGCCATTCCAAAGTCTTACATGGTACAATCCGCAAACAGCTCTGTCATACGTTATTTGCAATTGTTTGAATTTGATAGTTCTATTACCTTGTTTTGTAATAGAGGCACTAGTGGCATTGATGGTTCTACAAGTACTGCTGTTGGCGCCGCTATTGTTTCAGAACTTCCCACCTTAATTATATCAGGAGACTTGAGTTTCTTCTATGACGCGAATGGGTTGTGGAACAAGTACATCCCCCATAATTTTCAAATGATAATTATCAATAACGATGGGGGTGGTATTTTTAGAATTTTACCTGGAAATGACGATTCAAAACTCTTTAAGACTTATTTCGAAACCAAACACGGTCGCAGTGCTGAGGGATTGGCAAAAGATTTTAGATTTGATTATCATACTGCAAATTCAGTAGAAAGCTTATCAAAAGCTTTAACTGTATTTTTTAAGGCATCAAACTCACCTCAATTGTTAGAGGTTTTCACCCCCTCCGAAGACAATAGTAAAATTTTATTGGCTTACTTTGATGCCCTTAAATAATTTTATAAAAACCGTGACTTTTTGAATTATTCTGTGTCTATTGTTTCTGAAAGGCTTTTTTGAGCCTATTATTTATGTAACATAACCCAAACACTATGAATAAAAGAGAAGAATTGATTGAAAAATATGCCACAGATTTAAAAACAAAATGCAAAATTAATCCTGAAATGGATTTGTTAACAAAGGTTACTATTGCTTGTGGACCATCCATTTACAACAAAGATGCCAGTACTGTTTCGGCTTCTGATCCATCAGAAATTAAAACCATAAGAAACAATTTTTTAATTAAGAAATTGGGTCTCCATGATACCCCAGATCTCAATACTGCTGTCAATACAGTGATAGATGTTTACGGCCAGTCTAATCGCAATAAATACCGAGCAGTGGTTTATTATTTATTGACCAAACATTTTGGTAAAGAGTCGGTATTTCAGAATTAGATTCTTAAGAAAAGACCACTGTTTTGTTTCCGTAAACCAATACTTTTTGGTCGATATGGTGCTTGACAGCATTTGCCAGTACGATTTTTTCTAAATCCCGTCCTTTGGCAATTAAATTTTTGATACTGTGTGCATGTGAAACGCGAACGACGTCTTGCTCAATAATAGGACCTGCATCCAATTCAGCGGTAACATAATGGGAGGTTGCCCCAATAATTTTTACTCCGCGTTTAAACGCGGAGTGATAGGGCTTTGCACCAATAAATGCGGGTAAAAATGAATGGTGAATGTTGATGATTTTAAAGGGGTAAACTGCGATAATATCCTTTGGTATGATTTGCATATAGCGTGCCAGCACGATGAAATCAATATTGTATTTTTTTAATAATTCAAGATGTCGTAGCTGGGCTTTATCGCTGGTTTCGGCTGAGGTTGGAACGTGAAAAAATGGGATATCAAAGCTATCTGCAATGGGCTCTAAGTCTTTGTGGTTACTTACAATGAAAGGAATATCAACTTTTAACTCTCCAGATTTAAATCGCCCTAAAATATCATATAAGCAATGGTCGTATTTTGACACAAATAGCGCCATTTTTAAAACGGAATCAGAGTCGTAAAGTTTCCAATCCATTTGGAATTTATGAGCTACAACCGTGTTAAAAGATTTCACAAAATCTTCTTTTTGAATTTCGACATTGTTTAATGTGCATTCGAGTCTCATAAAAAACACCCCTTCTTGGTGGTCTACGTGTTGGTCCACATAAGTGATATTTCCATCGCATTTCAAAATGAAATTTGTGGTCGCCGCAATGATTCCAGACTGGTCTTTACAATTTATTAGAAGAATAAATTTTTTCATCCCTGCAAAATTAGTAAAAACTTTAACTTTCTGAAGGCTTTTCGAAAGTAATTATTAGAAGGAATATGCTTACCTTTGCATAATGATTGAGATCGGTCGTTATAACGCTTTAAGAATCTTAAGAGATACAGATCCAGGCTTGTTTTTGGGAGATTCAGAAGACAATGAAGTATTGCTGCCCAATCGCTATGTTCCTGATGCTTTTGAAATCGACGATGTACTTGAGGTTTTCGTTTATTTAGACAATGAAGAACGCTTGGTTGCCGTTACTGATGCCCCTTACATTCAAAAGGGTGAATTTGCGCTACTTCGTTGCAATGCTGTAAATGAATATGGTGCCTTTTTAGATTGGGGCTTGGTCAAAGAGTTATTCTGTCCGTTTAAAGAGCAAGCTTTTAAAATGAAAAAAGGAGGTTGGTATTTGGTCCATTGTTATTTAGATGAAAAGACAGATCGGCTCGTGGCCTCCAGTAAAACAAACCGCTTTCTTGACAATTCAGAACTGAGTGTTCAGCTCTACGATGAAGTGGATTTAATTGTCTCACATCCTTCTGAATTAGGCATGAATGTCATTGTGAATAACTGTCATTTAGGACTGATTTTCAAAGATGCAATTTTTAAAGACCTGAGTATTGGCGACAGATTAAAAGGCATTGTTAAAAAAATTAGGCCTGGCAATAAAATTGATGTCAGTCTTCAGAAAATGGGCTATAGAAATATTGAACCCACTGCCAAGGCATTATTAGACTTAATAACTGATCATAACGGATTTTTAAATGTTACTGACAAATCCGCCCCAGAAGCCATAAAGTCAGTTGCGCAAATGAGTAAAAAGAGTTTTAAAAAAGCAGTAGGCGCCTTATACAAAAAGCGACTCATCCGCTTGGAATCTGATGGAATTTATTTAAAATAAAGCTATGAGTGCTATCAACTGGAAAACAGCCCTGAATTTTGAAGACATTACATACAAAAAGAGTAAAGGTGTAGCCCGGATTGCTTTCAACAGACCGGACGTTCGCAATGCTTTTAGACCCCAAACAACTTTTGAGTTGTTAAAAGCCTTTCAAGACGCCAATGAAGACACTTCTATTGGAGTTGTTTTGTTAAGTGCTGAAGGTCCTTCATCAAAAGATGGTATATATTCCTTCTGCAGTGGTGGAGATCAAAAATCAAGAGGGGATGAGGGCTATGTTGGTAAAGATGGCTATCACCGTCTAAATATATTAGAAGTTCAACGCCTGATTCGCTTTATGCCCAAAGCTGTTATTGCAGTTGTCCCTGGTTGGGCTGTTGGAGGTGGTCACAGCTTACATGTAGTTTGTGATTTAACACTTGCTAGTAAAGAACACGCCATTTTTAAACAAACAGATGCCGATGTCACCAGTTTCGACGGTGGATACGGCTCGGCCTATTTGGCTAAAATGGTTGGTCAAAAGAAAGCTCGAGAAATATTCTTTTTGGGACGAAATTACAGCGCTCAAGAGGCATACGAAATGGGCATGGTCAATGCGGTTATTCCCCATGATGAGCTTGAAGTTACCGCTTTTAAGTGGGCACAAGAAATTTTACAGAAATCCCCAATTTCGATTAAAATGCTAAAGTTTGCCATGAATCTAACGGATGATGGTATGGTTGGGCAGCAAGTTTTTGCTGGTGAGGCTACACGATTGGCTTACATGACAGATGAGGCCAAAGAAGGACGCGATGCGTTTTTGGAAAAGCGGCCTCCCAATTTTAATAAAAAATGGATTCCTTAAGATGGCAACTTTAAAGACTTGGATATCTGCATCACGGCTAAGAACGCTACCACTCTCAATTTCTGGTGCATTGGTCGGGTCTAGCTATGCTTATTTTCTAGGTTTTTTTGACGGTTTGATTTTTACACTCATTATTTTAACCACCCTAAGCTTTCAAATATTGTCCAATTTGGCAAATGATTATGGTGATGGCATCAAAGGTACCGACAATCATTCTCGTATTGGCCCTGAAAGAGCAATACAGAGTGGTGCTGTCACCCCGAAGCAAATGCGACTTGCAGTTATTTTAAACACCCTCATAAGCATTGGCTTAGCCATTGCATTGATTTGGTTTTCTTTTGGCGTTACGCATCAAATTACTTCCATAATCTTTTTAATCTTAGGAGGTCTATCAATATGGGCAGCAATTTCTTATACAGTTGGTAATGCTGCTTATGGCTATAGAGCCTTAGGAGATTTGATGGTATTTTTGTTTTTTGGATTGTTGAGTGTTTTTGGCACTTTCTTTTTATTTTCAAAGCAAATTGATATTAGGCTCTTGTTACCTGCCTCTGCAGTTGGACTTTTAAGTGCCGCTGTTTTGAATCTAAACAATATGCGAGATTTAGAGTCTGATAAAAAATCAAATAAATATACCCTTGCAGGTTATATGGGGCGTAAAAATTCTAAGATATACCATTTTTTATTGATTCTATCAGCGATCGGGCTTATGATTGCGTTTCAAAGTATTATGTCTTTTTCTTATTTAATGCTTTTCAGTTGGGTTGCTTTTGCGCCGCTATTGATTCATCTAAAAATTGTCTATGGTATCAAAAATCCAAAGCGATTTGACCCTCATCTTAAGTTGGTGGCCCTATCAACATTTGCGATGTCTCTATTGTTCGCTTCTGTACTGGTGATTGAACAATTGCAACAACTTTCCTAACGAATAATGAAGGCTACCTTTTTTAAATACCAACTGCAGTTTAAACAAGCTAGTGGTACCTCCAGAGGGGTGCTAACCTCCAAGGACACTTGGTTTCTTGAGATACAAGATGCCAATCAAATGGGTATTGGTGAGTGTGGCATGTTTAGAGGCTTGAGCTGTGATGATCGACCCGACTTCGCAGATAAACTGGATTGGGTTTGTGAAAATATCAAATTAGGTCAAGAAGCCCTGTTGGAAGAATTGTCAGAATTCCCAGCCATTCAATTTGGTTTGGAAACCGCCTTTTTAGATTTAAACGCCGATAAATCTTTTGTTTTATTTCCTTCAAAATTCACAGAAGGGCAAGCAGAAATTCCAATCAATGGTTTGGTTTGGATGGGAAATATAGATTTTATGAAATCTCAAATTCATTCAAAAATTGCTTCTGGTTTTGATTGTATAAAGATTAAGATTGGTGCCCTCGATTTTGATACTGAATTCAAACTACTTCAATCCATTAGACAAGAATATGACGCCAATACCATAGAAATTCGTGTTGATGCCAATGGTGCCTTTTCGACGGATGAAGCACTAGACAAATTAAAACGTCTTTCCGATTTACAACTACATTCCATAGAGCAACCCATTGGCTCAGGCCAAATTGAAGCCATGGCTGAGCTTTGTGCAAATTCACCTTTGCCAATTGCATTGGATGAAGAATTAATTGGGATTCATGATGTAACAAAACGCAATTATCTGCTACAAACAATAAATCCCCAATTCATCATACTAAAACCGACACTTGTTGGTGGTTTTTCTGGTAGTCAGTCCTGGATTGATTTGGCAGAATCCCATTCGATAGGGTGGTGGATAACAAGTGCTTTAGAAAGCAACGTTGGTTTAAATGCCATTGCACAATGGACTTACCAATTGGACGTACATCGTCCGCAAGGATTGGGTACAGGAGCCTTGTTTACCAATAACTTGGTCTCACCCTTGAAAATAATAAATGGAAGGTTGTCATATGATCCTTCGAATAAATGGAAATTAAATTTATAAATTATGTATATAAAACAGGCTTTTAAAATAGAAAATGATTGGTGGCTTTACATTGTTGGATTTCTCATTGTTGTTGTAGGAATTGTTTTGGGTCAAATTCCATTGACCATCGCGATTGTTATGGAATCACTAGGAAACGACTCCGTGGCTGCTATTGATGACCCTTATGAGTTGATGGGAGTATTGGATTCAAATTTAAGTTTATTTCTAATGTTATTGACCTATGCAGGAGGCTTAGTAGCAGTATTTTTTACTGTCAAGTTCATACATAAACAAGGCTTGGTCAGTTTGACCACCTCAAGAGAGAAAATTGACTGGGGTCGGTTTTGGTTTGCATTTATATTTTGGGGTGCCATTACCATTGGTTTTATTGGCGTAGAGTATTTTTCTAACCCCGAAAATTATGAGTTTAATTTTCAATTGGTTCCATTTTTAATTCTTGTCTTGATTGCCGCTCTCTTAATTCCTTTGCAAACGAGTTTTGAGGAGTATCTGTTTAGAGGCTATTGGATGCAAGGTTTGGGTATTTTGGCAAAAAACCGCTGGGTTCCATTGGTATTAACATCAGTAGTTTTTGGTGCAATGCATTTGGCTAATCCCGAAATTGAAAAGCTAGGTTACATTCTTTTGGTTCATTACATTGGAACTGGTTTCTTACTGGGCATTATGACATTGATGGACGAAGGTTTGGAACTCGCTTTAGGATTTCATGCTGCTAATAATTTAGTGGCTTCGTTATTAATCACTGCCGATTGGACTGCTTTTCAAACCAATTCTATATTTAAAGATATTTCCGAGCCAACAATGGCTGGTTTTGAAGTATTTATCCCTGTTTTTATCGTTTACCCTGTAGTTTTATACGTATTTTCAAAAAAATACAATTGGTCTGATTGGAAAGAAAAATTATTTGGTAAGGTAGTCAATGATTAATTAGCGTTCATTTGGAATACACGTCTAATCATAATACACCCCATACGTCCTTTGAGATCAATGGTCGACGCTACAATGCTAAATCCATAAAAACCTTAGCATTCAATCACGTGGCCAATGGTTCACAAAATGAAATTCAACTTGGAAACTTCATTCTCGAATGGGTAAACGACATTGATTTTATTGCCATACAAACATCCGGAACCACATCAACTCCAAAAGTAATTCGTATTCCCAAAGCTTCGTTTATTAATTCTGCGAAAGCAACCGCAACTTTTTTTGGCTTAGATGCTGGAGATTCAGCGCTTTGTTGTTTGCCGTTTTCTTTTATCGCTGGTAAAATGATGTTTGTTCGCGCTTGGGTTTTAGGTTTAAAATTAGACATCATTGAACCTTCATCATATCCCTTGGAGCATTTATCTGAAAAGTTTTATGATTTTTCAGCCATGGTGCCCCTACAACTTCAAAATTCAATTTCAAAAATCAATCAAATCAAAACCCTTTTGGTGGGCGGTGCCAGTGTATCAGAGGCATTGGCTTTAAAATTAAAGGGGCACACCACAACTGTATTTGAAACCTTTGGAATGACCGAAACGGTGAGTCATATTGCGGCTAAGAACTTGTCATTGGGGGAATCTTTTTTTGAGGTTTTACCAGGAATCGAAGTCACTCAGGACGAGCGGGACTGTCTTGTCGTTTCAGCTCCTCAACTTAGCACTAAAACATTAACCACTAACGATGTGGTTTCAATTGTTTCGGACACTGCTTTTAAATGGTTGGGTCGCTATGATAATGTCATCAATTCGGGCGGGGTAAAAATTTATCCGGAGCGGCTTGAGAAAGAACTTCAAAAACAACTTAAAGTTCGGTTTTTTATTGCCGCTTTAACGGATGAAACCCTCGGTCAAAAGGTGGTGTTGATTATTGAAGGGGAAGTAAAGGAAATAGAGCTTGATTGGCATCAAATAGATCCCATAAAACGCCCCAAAAACATTTATTTCGTTCCTGTTTTTTCAGAAACACGCTCCGGGAAAATACAACGTCAAAAAACTTTAGAGTTGTTAAACTTGAATCAGCCCTAAATTGAAATCTTTTTCAATTGGAGCGTGATTGGCTGCCTCAATACCCATGCTGATCCAGTTGCGTGTTTCCAATGGGTCAATTACTGCATCGGTCCAAAGTCGGGCAGCTGCATAGTAGGGGGAGACCTGCGCATCGTATTTTTCCTTGATATTGGAAAGCAATTCAGCTTCTTGTTGTTCTGTGATTTTTTGCCCTTGTTTTTTAAGAGCTGCAGTTTCAATTTGTAATAACACTTTAGAAGCACTGTTGCCACTCATTACCGCAAGTTCAGCACTTGGCCATGCGACAATCAGTCTTGGATCATAGGCTTTGCCGCACATGGCGTAATTTCCAGCCCCGTAACTGTTTCCAATGATCACAGTAAATTTAGGTACCACAGAGTTGCTGACGGCATTAACCATCTTAGCACCGTCTTTGATGATGCCACTATGTTCACTTTTACTGCCCACCATAAATCCGGTTACGTCTTGTAAAAACACCAGTGGAATTTTTTTCTGATTACAATTCGCTATAAAACGGGTTGCCTTATCAGCACTGTCGTTGTAAATGACCCCACCAAATTGCATTTCACCACTTTTAGTTTTTACCAACTTACGTTGATTTGCAACAATTCCAACAGCCCAACCATCGATGCGTGCATAAGCTGTGATGATTGTTTTACCATAGCCTGCTTTGTATTCTTCAAATTCAGACTTATCAACCAAGCGTTTGATAATTTCATAGGTATCGTACTGGTCCGCTCTAGAGTGGGGAAGTATCCCAAATATAGCGTCTGGGTTTTCTTTTGGTTTAGCCGCCTTTTCACGATTGAATCCTGCAGTTTGAGCCGCTCCAATTTTAGCCATAATGGCTTTTATTTTATCCAGCGCATCTTTATCATTTTTGGCTTTGTAATCTGTAACGCCACTAATTTCACAATGGGTGGTGGCACCTCCAAGGGTTTCGTTGTCAATGTTTTCTCCTATTGCTGCCTTGACCAAATAACTGCCTGCAAGAAAAATACTGGCTGTTTTATCCACAATGATAGCCTCATCACTCATAATAGGTAAATAGGCCCCTCCAGCCACGCAACTGCCCATAATGGCTGAAATTTGTGTAATACCCATGCTACTCATTTGGGCATTGTTTCTAAATATACGTCCAAAATGCTCTTTATCAGGGAATATTTCGTCTTGCATAGGTAAATAAACGCCTGCAGAGTCCACCAGGTAAAGTATGGGAAGTTTATTCTCAATGGCAATTTCTTGGGCTCTCAAATTCTTTTTAGCGGTAATGGGAAACCAGGCGCCAGCTTTTACAGTGGCATCATTGGCGACAATAACACATAGGCGTCCAGAAACGTGGCCTATTTTAACAACCACCCCTGCAGATGGACAGCCACCGTGTTTAGCATACATGTCCTC
>ERZ1048068.1783-NODE-1783-length-16074-cov-6.721705_pt1 | contig 16074 bp, 18 predicted proteins | sample MGYA00383098_ERZ1048068 | MGnify/ENA primary metagenome ERZ1048068 (study PRJEB29581, sample SAMEA5548368) | metagenome | biome: marine; feature: coastal; material: water | depth 1 m | study: Short-term variability in the microbial, nano- and picoplankton... | reverse complement strand
TATTTAAAATATTGGCCATTTACAAATTTAATGGTTTCCCAAGATAAAAGTCAAGGACTTTGGTTTTAAATATAAAATCGTACTTGGCACGAACTAAACTTGACTGAGCATTGACCAATTGAGTTCTGTTTTGTTCCAAATCCAATGCATTGAGCGCTCCTATATTGTAGCGTTCTTGTGCATTGTCAAAAGAAAGCTGTCTTGCTGCCACGGATTTTTGTGTAGACGAATACGTTTTTAGAGCTGCTTTTGCATCTGTAAAAGCCCGCTGAATATTACTTTCCAAATCTAGCTTAGCTTGTTCTAGAGCCAATTTTCTGTTTTCAACCTGAATCGATGATTTTGCCAAAGCAGTCTTGTTTTGAAACCTTGAAAAGACAGGGATATTAAGATTTAAACTAAAACTATGGCCTTTGTTGTCGTTGATTTGCTGAAAAAATGAATTGTCATTACTAAGGTTAGAAAAATTTGCCCCTGCATTTAATCCATAACTAAAACTAAATGTAGGGTAAAATCCACTTTTTGAAATTTCTCTTGCTAATTCTGCAGATTCAATATTTTTTTGAGCGACTTTAATTTCACTTCTATTTTCAAATGCATAATTCAAAATTGGTCGTACATCTCTGTACATCACCAATTCGGAGGGTGCTTCTAAGTCTATAATTTCCACGTCAAATCTATCAAAAGGAACTTGCAAAACTTGCGATAGAGATAAAAGTGCTAGGGTATAGCTGTTTTGCGCAACTGTTAAGCTTTGTTCGTCATTGGCAAGGGTTGCTTCTGCATCAAAAACATTGGCCTGCGGCTGTGTTCCGGCAGATACTAATGCTTTGACGCGCTCTAACTGTTCTATTGAAAAATTGTATTGTACTTGTGCAATGGTCAAATTTTCTTTGTTGAGCAAAACATTCAGATAGGAGTTGACGACATTTAAAGCAACATTGTCTTTTATTCTATTGAATTCTTCTTCGTTTGCTTCTTTATTTATCAACGATTGTCTGTAAATATTTGTATTGCGAAATCCATTAAAAATGGTCTGTGATACATTGACACTTAGACTTGTGGAATGGAATGTACGATCTACAAAATTTCCGTCAAAAACCTCAACATTTCCAAGGTTCAAACGTTGAGAACCATTAAGTCCAAGTGCTGGCAAAAAATTTCCTTTTGCGGCTATAATATCTTGATCGTTTGTGAGTAATGAATTTTCAGTTTGTCGTACAGAAATATTATTCTCTAAGGCATGCGTAACACATTCTTTTAAGTTCCACTTCTTTTGTGCATACCCATTGAGCCCTACCACGAAACATAAAAGTAATAATCGGAATTTCATCATGTGATTATATTTTTGATTACTAATCATTTTCTTCGTCTTCATCTTCATTGTTTTCTTCAGAAGCTTTGTTCCAAACTTTTATTTTATCGGATTCTTTTACTCCATCTGTAATTTCCAAATTGATACCGTCTGAAATACCAATTTCTACATTTTTGGTTTTAAAGGAGCCGTCTTCGTCGAGAATTTCTACAAAAGGTTTTTCGGTGATACGGTTGAATTGTAACAATGCTTCTTTGATAACTAAAATGCTGTCTTTACTTTCAACTTCTATTTCAGCATTGGCACTGTATCCTGCACGAATTTTGTTGCTTGATTCTACCTCCACATCGGCCTTAATGACAAATTGTACAGCGCCATTTTCTTCGATGCCTTTAGGGGCCACAAATGTAAGTTTTGCAGGGAATTCCTTTTCATTAATAGCTCCTAATACTACTTTTATATCTTTACCTTCATCTAATTTACCAACTTCTGATTCGTCAACTTTACCCTCAAAAATCATTTGGCTCATGTCGGCTATAGTTGCAATGGTTGTCCCAGCATTGAAGTTGTTGCTTTGAATCACCTGATCGCCTTGACGTACAGGGATTTCTAGAATTGTTCCTGGAATTTGTGCTACAATGTTGGTGTTTGCAGAGCCACCGCCAGAAATAGATCCTTGACGAATGATTTGATAGTCATTTTGGGCTTGAATGTAGTTCTCTTGGGCTTGATTAAGACTCAATTCGTTGTTTTCAAAGTCCTGTCTAGAAATCACTCCTTTTTCAAAAAGGAGTTTATTGCGATCGAAAAGTGTTTTGGCGTTGTCATAAGAAAACTTTGCTGTTTTTATGCGGCTTTGTGCGCTCACTAAGGCCTGTTCGTTGGGAACAACACGAATTTTTGCAATCAAATCGCCTTTCTGAACCAAATCGCCTTCTTCAACTAAAATTTTGTCTACAATGCCTGAAATTTGTGGTTTTAGTTCAATTTCTTCTTCGGGATTTAGCTTTCCTGTAGCCACAATTTTGGTGTCTAAGGTAGTGTAGAATGGTAGCTCTGTTTTGTAATCTACGACATCTTCTGTATTGGAATCCTTAAAGTACTTTAATACGACAACTAAAAGGAGTAGTAATACGATTCCTAAAATAATTTTTACTGTTTTATTCATTGTTTTAATTTATTTATTCTTCTCTTAATGCTTCGATAGGTTTAACACTTGTTGCTTTGAATGCAGGGATCAAACCGATTAATGTTCCTAGTATGACTAATATGATAAGGGCTATAAATACGACGGAAATAGATACAGAAGCATTCACTAATGTGGCATCGTCTCCTTGTCCCCAGGCCTTATCGATAATAATGAGAATCCAGCCGCCAGAAATAATCCCTAAAACTCCTGAAATCATGGTCAAAAAGACCGCTTCTACCACAATTTGACGCTTAATTTCAAATGGGGTAGCACCAAGTGCGCGACGGACGCCAATTTCCTTTGTACGTTCTTTGACCGTGATGAGTAATATATTCCCAATGGCAAATACTCCAGCAATAAGGGTTGCTATCCCTACAAACCATGTCAAAAATTGCATCCCTGTCAAAAATCCAGTAATCTTGGCAAATTCTTTACCCAAATTGAAACTTCCAAAAGCTCTATTGTCGCGTGGATGAATTTTATTTAAATTACGTAGAAGAAGTTTTGTGTCTGCCTCTATTTGCTTGATGTTGTATTCGGGTTTTCCCGTGATGACCATCCATCCAATACGGTCACCCTCATTATAAATTTGTTGAAAGGTTGTAAACGGAATATGAATATCACTTGTAGGGCCCATGTTCACATTTCCATTTTGAAAAACCCCTATAACCGTAAAGTTGATGCTGTTCATTTGTACATATGCACCAATAGGATTTTCATCTTTTTCAAAAAGTTGTTTGTAAATGTCCTCCGATATAACAGCCACTTTTTTATTATAATTAATATCGTTTTGATTAATAAATCGACCACGAATCATTTTCTTTTTTTGGATTTTATCCAACAACGGATAATCGCCATTAACGCCGTAAGTTCCCGAAAGAAAATTACGAACCACTAAGGCTTGATTTCTGTTTCTAGGAACCACAAATTCTATCCCCTCTATGTTGTCTTTAATTTTATCAACATGAGATAATTTGAGACGTACTCTTTTACCCTCTTGAAATCCTTTAAAAGGCATACTGGTGCTTTGTCCCCAAACAAAAACGCTGTTTGTTGCAAAATCTCCAAAAATACGATTAAAGGAGTTTTCCATGCCTCTTGCAGCACCCAACAAAGCAATAAGCAACAAAATTCCCCACCAAACACCCACCATAGTGATACCAGTACGAAGCTTATTTTTGCTCATACTGTCGTAGACTTCTTGCCATGTATCTCTTTCAAATAAAAATTTCATAAAATCAGTCGTCTCTTAGTGCTACAATAGGTTTAATATTTGATGCTTTTTTGGCAGGGATATAACCTGCCAATGCGCCAGCAGCAATTAGCGTCAAAGTTGCTGCAATAACGAGTGATCTACTTACACTTGGGTCTGTAATAAAATATGTTTTTAAACTAGGGCTTGCCCACTCCAAAATACCTACACCTGCCAATAGCCCTACATAACCAGCAGTGGTTGTTACAACAACAGACTCTATCAAAATAATAGAAACAATTGCCCTTGGGGATGCTCCTAAAGCTTTTCTGATGCCAATTTCTTTGGTACGTTCTTTTACAATAAAAATCATGATATTACTAATACCAACTATCCCAGCAATAAGTGTCCCCATACCAATGATTAAAATCAAAATGCCTAACACAGAAGTCATTTGATTGATGCCTTTGTTTTGCATCGCCATATTAAAAACACGAATAGCTCGTTGATCATTTTTGGCTACAGTAAAACGTTTTTTAAGTTTTTTCTCTAAATCTACCCCAAAATCTATGGCTTGATCATAGTTCATTTTTGGATCATATGTTAGATTAATTTGATCAACAAAATCATTATTCCCATAAATTTGTTGGGCGGTTGTAAGGGGCATATAAATTATTCTTTCTTCGTTATCTCCTCCATCGTCTTTGTAGGCCCCAACAACTTGGTAAGCGATTCCACTTAAATTCACATACTTTCCTACAGGGTCTTCTTTCAAAAACAAATCTTGCCGTACCAAATCGCCAATAACAATTGATTTGTTGCGCATGTCCATGTCACGCTGATTGATGTAGCGCCCTTGAGTTACTTTAGTTTTTTCAAGGTACTGATGATCTGGATGAACGGCGCGTACAGAGTAGTTACTTTTTTCGTTTTTATAACTGGCAACTACGTTACGGTATATTCTAGATGTTATAAATTCTATACTTGGTTCAAAATCGGTTTTTATGTAGTCGTAATCCTGATTTTTAAATTGTATGCGGCGACCAGCTTGGAGGCCTTTATGCGCTTTTGTGGTTCTTCCAGAACGAATAAAAACAGCATTGGCAGCATCGTCAACAAAAGCTTCAGAAAATGTATTATTTAGCCCATTGGCCAATCCAAAAAGAATTGTAAAAAGCAAAATAGCAAAGGCCACCGTAAACCCCGAAAGTACACTACGGGTTCGGTTTTTGTTTATACTTTGAAATATTTCGCGCCAAAGACCCGTATCAAACATCGACTGTTGCTTTTACTTGTTTTACAAAATTATCTTCCATAATGACGCCGTCTTTTAGACGAACAATGCGTTTGCACATGGCAGCAATATCTTTTTCGTGTGTAACAATTAAGATCGTTTTTCCTTCATTATTGAGTTGTTGTAAAAACGCCATAATGTCGTAGGAAGTAGTCGTGTCTAGTGCCCCTGTCGGCTCATCAGCCAAAAGGAGTTTGGGGTTCGAAGCCAAAGCACGAGCAATAGCTACACGTTGTTTTTGCCCGCCAGAGAGTTCGCTTGGTAAATGTGTTGCCCAATCCAAAAGGCCCACTTTTTGTAAGTGAAACTTGGCTATTTCTTGTCTCTTTTTTCGTTTTAACCCTTGATAGTAAAGCGGTAATGCAACATTCTCTAATGCGTTTTTGTAATTGATTAGGTTGAATGATTGGAAAATGAATCCCAAAAATTTATTTCTATATACAGCTGCTTTTTTTTCTGTCAGATTTTTGATGGGGACTTCATCCAAAATATATTTGCCTTCATCTGCTTCATCCAACATGCCAATAATGTTCAGTAGGGTTGATTTACCAGATCCTGAGGATCCCATAATAGCTACCATCTCCCCTTTTTCAACAAAAAGATCGATTCCTTTTAAAACATGAAGACTAGAATCGCCTATGGGGTAAGATTTGTGGAGCTTTTGGATTTTTAACATGCTTTTTTTGTTCTTTTTGTGACACCTGTAAGACGAAACGCAATAAATATTGTTACAGTTTTGTTCAAAAAAATAAATCATAGATTGATGTCGAGTTCATTTTTTATCTATATTTATTTTGTTTTTATGTGTAAAAGTCCCCTGTGCCTAAAAGCTTTAACTATGAATCAATTATTAATATTACCTACTTATGACCTCGCAACAAGCAAAAAAACTATTGCTGAAAAAACTTGGAAAACGTATCAGGGATTTGCGAAAACGCAAAAATTTTTCCCAGTATATCATGGCTAAAAAATGTGACATGGATTACGGAAGTTATTCAAATATTGAAAACGGAAAACGGAATGTAACTGTATTTACACTGCAAAGAATCACTAAAGCTCTTAAAATTTCTTTTAGTGAACTCTTTAATTTTTAGGGGGTTTTAGCATTCGTTTTGACAAGCCGGTACAAAGCTATCGCCAATCCTCCGATTAAAACATAGGGAATAATCATTAGATAAACAATACCGTCATTCACTCCTTTGGCTGTATTTTGCCCTGCTTCACTTTCCAAAACAGCTCTACACATTGCGCATTGTGCATTAGTGTAAAAACTAAAGCAAATAAAAAATAAAATTGCAAAAAATTGTTTCAAAACTTAGACATAATAAGGTGAAATCATAAGGTAAACAATGACTCCAGTAATGGCTACATACAGCCATACAGGATAAGCATATTTTACAATCTTTTTATGAGCAATAAAATCCCCTAAATATGCTCTAACATAGCTGTGCAAAACTAATGGAATGACAACAACGGAAAGAATAATGTGTGAAATCAATACAAAATAATAGAAATACCTAATGGCTCCTTCTCCACCATAGGGCGTTGGGTCACTAGTCATGTGATATGCTACGTACATCAAAAGGAAGAGCAAAGAACATGCGACAGCAGTTTTCATTAAATTTTCGTGAAGTGGGATTTTTTTGTTTTTTATCGCCCATAATGCACCCAAAAGTAAAAGTGCAGTGATGCCATTCATTGAAGCATATATTGGTGGTAAAAAAGTAAGTGCTTCTACATTTGGAATTCGAATCCCAAAAAGCAATGCAACCACAATAGGGACGGAAATGGATACAATATTGATCCACAGTCTAAATTTCTTTTCAAAAGGTTTTAATGCTTTACTCATGGTTTAGTAATTTTAAAATATCTTCTTTAAGTGCTGAAATTTCTTCCAATTCTCCTTCATCATTAATTTGTTCTTTCTGACTAATATCGCCTTTATAATAAATTTTTGGGTTACCAAAATCATCCACTCTTGAGCGAATATACCCCTCTTTGTCAATTAATGCAAAATTTCCTGAATGTTCAAACCCTCCTGCAGCGCCTTCAACCTTTGCAGCATATAGATTGAATCCAACATTTGCTAAATTATAAATGTCATCTTGATTTCCTGTAAGAAAATGCCAATTTGGATTTGTTACTCCATATTGATTTGCATAATTTTTTAAAGTTTCAACGGTGTCATATTCCGGATTTATAGTGAAAGAGGCAATGCCAAAATCGTCGCGTTTTGGAAAGGTGTTTTGAATATCTACAAGGTTTCGGCTCATTTTTGGACAGATTGTGGGGCAAGTCGTAAAGAAAAATTCGACTAAATAGACCTTACCCTCGTAGTTTTCATTACTTATCGTTATCCCATGTTGATTTGTAAAGCTAAAAGGCATTACTTTTTTTCGTTCACCGTTGATGACTAAATAAGAAAGAGCAGTCTCATCTGTGGTTTGTAGTTTTACAACATCACTACGGCTTTCCGATCGAGTGATGTCTCCTTGTTGTATTCTTGTGATTATTCTAGGAATAAAAATAATCCCAAAAACCAACACAATAAATGGAATACCTACGTATGAATAATTAGTTGTTTTCATTGTTCAATATGTCATCGGCCCTGCGGGTAGTTGAATTGAAATTTCCTTTTCGTTTTTGGCGATATTCAGTAAATAAAATACGCATATCTTCACTCATTTTATTTTTTAATTCGGCGACTTCCAATACATTGTAACAATTCAACCCAAAGACAGGAGAATTGTTTTCTTTTTGGGTTTTTGTTCGGTCATCCAAGCGTCCTCGTTGATGGCGTTCTTTATCTATAATAAAAATATGATCGGAAGCCAAATCAGCATTTAAAAACGTTGCTGTTTTTAAGGAAGCATAAGCTTTTTTTAAAGCATTTTCTGAACCATAAGCAAAAGTCCAATAGCTCAGAGGTTCAAAATTATTGAGTTCTTTTTTTAGGGCTTTTGCTTGAGTCTTTGCTGATTCTGGCAACAATACAATGACCTGAAAGCGCTTGAACCCACGAAATTTGTCATATACCAACTCTTTCAAATTGAGTGCTCGTGTAGCGTCGTCCATGGGGTTTTCTCCAAAAAACCCTAAAACTGTAAGCTGATTTTCGAGGTTTACAGACGCTCCAGATTCCGTTTGAAAATCATAAAGTTCTGCTATGTCATTCCGAACAATGTCCAAGGGGTTATAATTATGTTTTGATGGGTATAAGAATAACAAAAACAGTACAGGTAAAAAAAACAGTACAGAAAGCACAAGTGGTTTTTTGACTTTAGTGGGAATCATTGTGCAAAAATAAAAAAGACGGTTAATTAAAACCGCCTTTTTTATTATAATATATTCTTAATGTTTAAAAATCTCGTTTGACAAATCCATTTGTATAAACAGATTCGATATAACCGCCCTCTTGCAGCAAAATGAAAACTAAATAGCAAATGAGGAAAACAGCAGTCCAAACAACTAATCTACGAAGAGATTTCGTTTCATCGCGCATGTGCATGAAGTCCCAAGTAATATAGTATGCCTTTACTATTGTAAGGACAATAAATATCAAGTTCAAACTTTTGGTGTATATAAACGCCGATAAAGTGATATTTAAAAGCGTTGCGCCTAAACCACCTTCAAAAGGGGTCATGGAAGGGGACATAAGGGCTTCTGGTTTGTAAATCCCTAGAACAACTTCGACTGCTGTAACTATGGTTAGCAACAAAAGAACCCCCCAGATTTTTTGGGTGTTGGATTTAAATTTTATTAAACCTCTGAAAATTTCTAATTTATGTGCGTGATCTGCCATTTTAAAAAATATATATTGTTATACAAGGTAAAAGAAGGTGAAAACGAAAACCCATACCAAATCGACAAAGTGCCAGTATAGTCCTACTTTCTCCACCATTTCGTAATTTTTTCTGCGCTCATAGGTTCCAATGATCACGTTAAAGAAAATAATGATGTTGATTACTACTCCAGAAAGTACGTGAAATCCGTGAAATCCTGTAATAAAAAAGAAAAAGTCGGCAAAAAGTGGCGTTCCATATTCGTTAACTTCCAAATTGGCTCCTTTTACATAACGCTTCCCATTAGCTTTCAATTGTGCTAAGGATTCTTCTCTTGATAAAACTGTTTTTTCTCCTTCTTCGTTGATGGTTTGGGTACGTACTAAAATATTTGGGTGAGCCTCTAATCCGTGGTAGACATCTTCAACAGAGAATGCTGGTAAAGCGCCTTCATCGACAAACCAAAGCCCGTTTTTGTTTTGGTGTTGTGTACGATCTGAATGTGCTGCAATTGCAAATTCTTCGACAGCAACTCGTTTAAATACTTCTTCACCATCTATTGTTTTGTACGCTCCAAATTGAAGAATATTTCCGCCTTTAGTTTGAACAGCACCATAATCTCCTTGAATGAATGTTGCCCATTCCCAAGCTTGGGATCCAACAAAAATAATTCCACCAATGATAGTAAAAAACATATACCATATTACTTTGTTTTTCTTCATTTGGTGTCCAGCATCTACTGCTAGTACCATAGTTACAGATGACATGATAAGAACAAATGTCATAAATGCAACATAAATCATAGGAAGTTCTTGACCGTGCAGAAAGGGCACGTGGGTAAAGACCTCATCAGCAATAGGCCAATAGTCTATAAATTTGAATCGAGAAAATCCGTAGGCGGCCAAAAAGCCGGAAAATGTTAAAGCATCTGAAACAATGAAAAACCACATCATCATTTTACCATAACTTGCTTTTAGTGGCTGATTGCCTCCGCCCCAAGTTTTTCCTTCTGTTCCTGTGCTAACTACTGTAGAATCCATAGTTGAAATATTGTTTTTGAGTTGTGCAAAAATAATCAATTTATTTAGTTAAAGAAATATAAAAAGAAAAAGAGATACAGCCATAAAACATCAACAAAATGCCAAAAAGTTGAAGCTAAATCGAATCCTAGTTTGCTTGTAGGCGAATATTTCTTCTTCAGATGATTAATCGTAACGACGATAAGACAAATTAACCCCACAACAACATGTAAGATATGTACCACTGCAATAATATAGATGTAAGACATCGTGATGTTGCTTGTTGGGCCTGTAAAATTATATCCAGATTGAATGATTTCGTTAAATCCAGAAAACTGTGTGTAAATAAAAGCTAATCCCAAAATAAAGGCCCCCATCAGAAGAGAAATACTCAACTGATTTTGGTTTTTTAAGAGTGCTTTTTTTGAAAAATAAAGAATAATACTGCTCATTACAATAATGATAGTACTGGCTGTGAATGATTGTGGTAATTCAAAATTTATGAGCCAATCTTCTCGTGTACTACTTACTATGAAGGCGCTTGTTAGGCCTCCAAATGACATCACCAACGATACACTACCAAACCAAAGCATCATTTTTTTTGCTCTTATATCTTTCTCCTTTTGTGTTCCTTGTGTTAAATCCATAATACCTAAATAAATTTATCTAAAACGTAAATGAGCTGTAAACTAGTGATGTACAAGATACTCACAAACATTAGTTTACGAGCAGATTTATCTGTTTGCTCTTTAAAAAGTTTGAATCCATAATACAAAAAAGCCGCTCCAATAAGTCCGATAAGTACTGCGCCTAAAATGGAAAGGTTTAAACTTCCTGTGAAGCCAAAGGCCGGAACAAGAGAAATCAAAACAGTCCATGCGATGTATATAATAATTTGTAAAACAGTTCCTTTGTCCTTTGCACCAGTTGGCAGCATTAGGAATCCTGCTTTTTTGTAGTCGCTGTCCAAAAACCATGCTATGGCCCAAAAATGAGGAAATTGCCAAAAGAATTGCATCATAAAAAGTGTACCCGGTTCAAGGCCAAATTTACCTGTATATGCCACCCAACCTAGCATAAAAGGAATAGCTCCTGGAATAGCTCCTGCAAAAACAGAAAGGGGCGTTTTGAGTTTTAATGGCGTATAAACACTTGTGTAAAGAAAAATTGAAATCGCAGCAAACATTGCTGTCCTCGGATTAATGCAATACAACACAGATAACCCCAAAATCGTGAGCATAAGCCCTAAAATGAATGCGTTTGTTACAGAAATTCTACCTGCTGGGATAGGTCTATTTTGGGTGCGAATCATAAGCGCATCCAAATCACGTTCTATAATTTGATTAAAAACATTTGATGCACCAACCATGCAATACCCTCCTAAAGCAAGAAGAGCCAAAACTGAAAAGCGAACTTCATCTGCTGCCAATAAATACCCAGCAACTGATGAAAATACAACACTCAGAGATAACCCCATTTTGGTAACAGCTTTAAAATCCTTAAAGCGATTTGCAAGACTTGCGGACGGGACAGCTTGATGGGTCATATGAGAAGAATACTTCAGATTTGCGCTGCAAAGATAACCCATAATTACATCTAAATCAATATATTTAAGAAAAAGAAATCAGATCAACGAGTGCTTAAAATATTATCACAGGATAAATCTGTAGGTTGCTTTAATCAAAAATATATTTTGCGGCTGTTGGTCCAAAATTCCTGCTTGAAATCCATCCACAAGAGCTTCAGTAGCAGAAATATTTGCTCTTGTGCCCTGAGACCATACTAAAAACAACTCTGAGCCAGGGATGTACTCCCAACGTAAAACTAGATTGGAATTGAACTGAACATAAGAAAAGTCGGGGTTTTCAAAACTATAGTCATAAAGCCCATCTTCATCTTCATCGACATGGAAAACACCATTATTTAAGTCAATTTGCGATGCATTGTAAGCATAAAATCGATCCTCTAAGCGATCGGCAGTCGCATTGGTCACGTACTTAAAGTCTTTATACCTTCCTCTAGAAATAAATGGCTGAGCATAATATTGAATGGTAAGATTTGGATTGATCGTATAGTTGATACGAAATGAAGCACTCAACGTTTGATTATCAATCGCTCCTAATAGATAGCGCTTTGTATCGTTGTAATCTAGCTGAGTTACGTATTGAGTTTTATTAGGGTTTAATTCAAATTCTGGAGAAAACGAAATGTTTAAGGCATTAAATGGTTGATAGTTTAGGCCTGCTTCAAACTTAGTGAACGAAAAATTATCTTCTTTTGCTTGGGAATGAATAACTCCCAACCTTGCGGTAAGTTTTTTTCGATCATCAGAATTGATGAATATAAATTTAAAGTTTTCTTCGGAGAAACGCCACCGCGGACCACCACGCAATGCGCTGTTGATATAAATTTTTGGTTTATGGGTTAATCCTATGCTCACCCCCCAATTGTTTAAGAAGTTAAATCTTGATCTAAAATCAAATTGCGTTCTGTTGTGATTCCCTTCAAAATCATAAGATGTAAATTGATTAAATCTTAAAAAAATATTTCTAAATACAGACACAGGTTTTGCTATATTGTATCTCACATTAAAAAATTGAAACTTTTGGTCTGCTCGGCGCAAAAAACCAATGTCGTTAAGTTCAAGTTCTGGTGAAGTCCATTTAAATCCTGTATTGTAATTCCAGTTTTTGCCGCCATTCTTTCCAATTTCAAAAAGCCCTCCTGTTCCAGTGAGCGAAGTACGGTTTGGGTCTACATCTAGATGTGATGCATCTACTCTATTAAATAGGTGTGTGATGTTTTCTTGTGTGGATTGTATGGCCTCTGGACTGCCTTTAACATGGCTCATAACAAAATTTGTTCGCACATAATAGGCACGGTTTTTCCATTGGTGCTCAAAGTCAATGCCGCCTGTATAGGCGGATTCCCTGAGTCCAGAAGTGGGTTCCGTAATTGCACGATTTGTGGCGGTAAACATTCCACCGACAAATGTATTCCTTTCATTCAAATCCTTTTGTACTCTTCCGACAAAATAGTTTGTAAAAGGTTCTGCTTCTGCCTCAGAAATAACTCCATTTGTATTAATTTCGACATGTTCTTTGGCGGTCATACTTTCTAAAACACCAATAGACCACCCATTTTTTGTTTTGCCACTAAATTTTGCTGCACCTAAAATGGTTGTGTTTTGTGGACGTTTTGTATGCGATCCTGAAGGCGTTGATGGATAAACTTGTGGACTTCTGCCTATTCTTCTAGAAAAAAATAAATTGTCTCTATTCCCTGCAAAGCGATAATCAAAAATGTTTTTGTTTTCTACAAAAAATGGGCGTTGTTCTCTGTAAAAAACTTCGAAACCATCCAATGCAATAACAGCAGGGTCGGCTTCCACTTGGCCAAAATCTGGATTAACGGTCACATCCAAAGTAAGATCGTTGGTCACCCCTATTTTGGCATCAAGCCCAGCATTGATTTTATACTCTCGCCCATCTCGATAAGGATTTCCGGTTTCAGCTTGATAGGTTTCCATTTGTGATACTTTGAAGGGTTGGATTTCTATTTGCTTTTGGGGTTTTACATTTTTTATTCCTCGAAGCTCACCAGCTTCACTTACCCATCCTGCGGCTTCAACTGGTATCCGATCCCAAGCCGATAATTCATTTTCTCTAAACAGATTACGTATGATATTTAAACCCCACACTTGTTCTTGGGCATTTCCAAAACGTAATTGGCTTAATGGAATTTTCATCTCGGCAGACCAGCCTTCTGGAATAATTTGAGCTTTGGTGCTCCAAATTGGATTCCAACTGTCATCAATATTATTCCCATTATCTGTGGCAAGTTCATCGCCTCTAACACCTGCTGCTGTTACCGTAAAAAGAAACGCTGTTCGTAGATCATGATAACTGTCTATAAGCACATTTATTCTATCACCTTCAAAACCATCACGTCTAGAAAGTCGATCGGTAATGGTCTCTGGAACTGAGTCCAGAGCCAAAAGAGCAATGTACAAATGCTTTTGATCGTATACAATTTTAAACTTAGTCTGCTCAGTAGGAGGTGTGTTTTCGTCGGGATCAATTTCAATGAAGTCTGTGCCCCATTCTACTTTGTCCCAAATTGAATCATCAAGAAATCCATCAACTTTTGGTGCATTTTCTGGACTAATTTCTACTGTAAAATATTGTTTTGGAGGGGTGATTTGAGCAAATAACTCCAGCGATAAGCATACAACAAATAATGTCAAGTATGTTAAAAATGAATTTTTCATAGGTTATTAAGTAGGTTATGGTGCATTTATTCAGCAGCTAAATGTACAATGCTGTTGGCTATATTTATTGTTAATTTAGAAAAGTTTAACACGTATACAGATAAACTCAGTATAAAAAAATTGAACAAATATTGTTGTGAAAAAATAAGCACAACAAGATTTTGTTAATAACAATTTATAATTGTAGATTTGCAAACTCTTTTTTTAGGAGGAATGTATAATTTGAAAAATATTTTAACGTGGATACCCTAAGTTATAAAACAATTTCAGCGAATAAGGCCACTAGCGACAAGCAGTGGGTTCTCGTTGATGCAGAAGGACAAACGCTTGGACGTTTGGCTTCAAAAGTTGCTATTCTATTAAGAGGAAAGCACAAGCCAAACTTTACACCTCATGTCGATTGTGGTGATAATGTTATTGTAATCAATTCTGAAAAAATCAACTTAACAGGAAATAAGTGGAACGATAAGTCTTATATCCGCCACACAGGATATCCTGGTGGTCAGCGTTCTTTAACTGCAACAGAAATGTTTGCTAAAGACCCTGCACGCTTAGTTGAAAAATCCGTAAAAGGGATGTTGCCCAAAAACAAATTGGGTGCGGTATTGTTTCGCAACCTCGATGTTGTTGTAGGTGCTGCGCACAAACACGAAGCGCAACAACCAAAAACTATTAATTTAAACGAAGTTAACTAATGGAAGTTATTCACAAAATTGGTCGAAGAAAGACTGCTGTAGCACGTGTTTACGTTTCTAAAGGAAAAGGAAACATTACTGTAAATAGTAAAGACATAAAAGACTATTTCCCAACGGCTACACTTCAATACAAGGTAAATCAACCATTAGCACTTACAGATAATGAAGGAAACTTCGATATTAAAGTAAATGTATACGGAGGTGGTTCTACAGGACAGGCTGAAGCTGTTCGCCTTGCTTTATCTCGTGCTATGTGCGAGTTGAACGAAGAAAACAGAAGTATTTTGAAACCAGAAGGATTACTTACAAGAGACCCTAGAATGGTTGAACGTAAGAAATTTGGACAGAAAAAAGCGCGTAAGAAATTTCAATTTTCTAAGCGTTAATTATATAATTTATAACCCAGTTATTGTTGTCCATGACAGGCCAACTGTCAGGATTTAGTTTAGCATCTAAATGTGTAAGGCCTAATTTTTAGCCACTTGTACATTGCTAATTCAACAGAACGTAAACTAACACAAAAATGGCACAAGTAGAAGTCAAAGACTTATTAGACAATGGTGTTCACTTCGGACACCTCACAAGAAAATGGGACCCAAACATGGCCCCATTCATTTACATGGAGCGCAATGGTATCCACATCATTAACCTCTACAAAACAGCTGCAAAATTAGAAGAAGCGACGAAAGCTCTTGCAAAAATTGCAGCTTCAGGACGAAAAATTCTTTTCGTAGCTACAAAAAAACAAGCCAAAGATATTGTTGCCGAGAAAGCAGCAAACGTCAATATGCCCTACATCACTGAGCGTTGGCCAGGGGGTATGCTTACCAATTTCGTAACCATCCGTAAGGCGGTTAAGAAAATGGCATCAATCGATCGCATGAAAAAAGACGGAACATTTAACACACTTTCTAAGAAAGAACGTCTTCAGGTTGATCGTTTAAGAGCAAAACTAGAGAAAAACTTAGGTTCTATCTCTGATATGACTCGTCTTCCAGGAGCACTGTTTGTTGTAGATATCAAAAGAGAGCACATCGCAATCAAAGAAGCTCAAAAATTAAATATTCCAATTTTTGCAATGGTTGACACCAACTCTGACCCAATACAAGTCGGGTTCGTAATTCCATCAAATGACGATGCATCCAAGTCAATCAACAAAATATTGACAACCGTAACAGAAGGGATTGCTGAAGGACTTGCAAACAGAAAAGCAGAAAAGGAAGGAAAAGCTAATGAAAGTAAAGCTCAAGAAGCTGCACCAAAAGCGGAAGTTCCTACTGTTGAAACTGCAACTCAAGAAGAAGCATAATTTTTTTAA
>ERZ1048068.1781-NODE-1781-length-16089-cov-20.103842_pt1 | contig 16089 bp, 10 predicted proteins | sample MGYA00383098_ERZ1048068 | MGnify/ENA primary metagenome ERZ1048068 (study PRJEB29581, sample SAMEA5548368) | metagenome | biome: marine; feature: coastal; material: water | depth 1 m | study: Short-term variability in the microbial, nano- and picoplankton... | reverse complement strand
CGCCACGTATTCGTCATCCGCTTCTTGCCACGGTTAGCCTTATTCAAACTGTCCCCGGGCTCGCAATCCTTGCTCTGGTTGTTGCGATGCTAGGCGGTCAGATCGGCTTTTTGCCGGCGTTTATCGCCCTTACGCTATATTCGATGCTGCCTATTATGCGCAACACGGTGAGCGGCCTCGAGGGCGTCCCGGCAGAGGTGGTCGAGGCCGCTCGCGGCATTGGTCTCGCACCGCGGCAGCGTCTATGGAAGGTGGAACTGCCGCTCGCGCTGCCGGTTATCGTTGCGGGCATTCGCACTGCCGCGGTGTGGACTGTTGGCATGGCGACATTGTCTACGTTGGTCGGTGCGAGCAGTTTTGGTAATTACATTTTCATTGGTATTCAGACACGTAATCTCACCGCGGTTACCGTTGGTAGCCTGGCCGCCGCGGCGCTCGCGATTTTACTAGACACCTTGATCGGCAGCCTGCAATGGATTGCCGAACGCCGCGCGATTGGCGTCGGCCTGCGTGAACTGCGTCGGGCGATAGTGCTCGCAGCGACTCTCTCGCTCGCCTTTGCGATGGCTTTGGTTTTTACCCTTAAGCCTGCGCCGAAGCCGGATTTTATCGTTGGCGGCAAGCCGTTCACCGAACAGTATATTCTGGCAAGCCTCTTGGCCGAACGATTGACGGCCGAAGGCTTTCTGGTCGAGCAGAACATAGGCATGGGGTCGGATGTTATTTTTAATGCCATTGGCTCAGGGACAGTCGATCTTTATGTCGAATATTCTGGCACCATTTGGGGCAGTTTCATGCGCCGTGAGGGGAACCCTGGGCGAGCAGAAATTACTGAAATCACCCAAACCTTTGTGCGCGAACGCGGATTGAATCCGGTCGGTCTCGCCGGGTTTCAGAATCGCTACGCTTTAGCGATGCGCCGAGAGCGGGCAGAGGAGCTTGGGGTTGTGAGTGTGCAAGACCTCGCGCCCTTGGCATCAATGCTAAGGGCTGGCGGGGATCTGGAGTTTTTCGGACGTTCGGAGTGGAAACGTCTGCAAAGCCTCTACGACTTAGATTTTGCACAGGAACTCACCTTCGACGCAGCACTGATGTACACCGCGGTAGAGGCGGGGCAGGTCGACGTGATTAGCGCGTATTCAACGGACGGAAGAGTTGCCGCTTACGATCTAGTGCTGCTGAAAGACCCGCGGCAGGCACTTTTGTCATACGATGCCATGTTATTGGCCTCTAGCGCGGCGGCGCTGGATCCGCGCTTCACCGGAGCGCTGGCGCCGGTGCTTGGGGCAATTAGTGATGAGGCGATGCGCGAAGCGAATAAGATGGTGGATGTTGAGGGGCGTTCGGTGTCCGAGGCGACCGCGTACCTGCAAGCGATTATTAATAAACCTCGATAGACCGCAATAGCGACTAGTGGCGCTGGCGCGAGTCGCCCTTCTAGAATCTACTCAGCGTGTAGCGCGAGCCAAGCACGCATCATATTGGTAATTGCATCAGGTTTGTCGTGGTGAGGCCAATGACCGGCGCCCGGCACGGTTACCAGTGTCCAGTCTTGGTCGAGTTCGTCCCATGTGTCGTTCAATGAGTCTGGCAGCAGCGCTGTATCGTTCATTCCATGAAATTGCAGCACCGGCATCTGAATGCGCGGCAAATCTACAAACGCGCCCGAGGTATAGGGCTCGCGCGGAAAATTCGCGCGATAGTAATTCATCATCGCATCGGCGCTCGAGCGTTCGAATGCCTCGAGGTAAATGGGCTGCAAAATCTCATCGCCTCGCGACAGCCCCATAGCTAGCCGCTGCGCCGAAATAGACTCGTGGCTATTGGGCCGTTGAAAGTTACGCGCATAGGTAGAATTTTTATGCTGCTCTTCCATTTTAGCAAGTTCACGGGCGAACCCCTTGAGGTGGGGCAGGTTCATGATCACGAGATGACTAGTCATCTCGGGTCGCCAGCCGGCAAAACTCCACGCGATACCACCGCCCCAATCGTGGCCGACGATGATCGCGTGTTCCTGACCCTCGCTACGGATTACCGATGCAACATCTTCGATGAGTACTTGCATGTCATAGTTTTCGACACCTGCAGGCTTGTCGCTTAGGTTATAGCCCCGAGTGTCCATCGCGGCAACCGTGTAGTCCAATGACAGCCCCTGCATTTGATGCCGCCACGAGAACCAGAAATCGGGGAAGCCATGAATAAAAACGATTAGTGGACCCGAACCCATTTTGGCATAGTGAATCTTTGTGCCATCGTTGTCGGCATAGACATGCTCTACTTGGTCGCGAATATCTTGTGCCACCGCGAGCGGTGGCAGTAGCGTAACAAGTACTGCAACGAGAAGCGCTGCGTATCCTGCGGCGCTGCGGCTATTCGTGCTCTTAGTTTTATTAGCATTGCTGTGAACGGTTGTATTCATAACCCCCCCGGATGAATCAATTGATTGGTTTCCTCGCCTTCGCATCTCCTTTAAGGCTTCTGAGTTAGTTCTATTTAAAGTTCTAACTGCGGAATCGAAAAGGGCGAATCAGCATCGATCGCTTGACGGAGCGAAAACGCATTGCCGTCTATATCGTGAGTATAAGCCTGCCAGAAATCGCCGAGCTTAACTGGTTCGCTGATAAATTCGACGCCGAGTTCAGTCATACGGGCAACCTCGGTATGGATGTCGCCAACTTCGATAGAGAAGCTATAGCCAAAGTCGGTTAACCCGCGTTTGCCGATGTATTGCTTGGTGAGCGGGTTTCGATACTGCCAAAGTTCAATGGTTTTAGAGCGTTCGTTCATGCGAAACCACGACGCCAGGAGCGATGTTTCTTCAATTCCTGCAATCTCGCCTATGCGGGGATTGTTAACATAATCTCCCTCACGGTAAGGAGCGAAAGCGAGTATTTTTTCGTAGAAATCGGTCAGAGCAACGATGTCATGTGTGACTAGAGCGACCTGCGTCATCCAAGAATTATAGCCCCTTTGTTCCCATTCTTCGTTGTATGCACCCGCGCGCAATGGCCCTGTGTCTAATTGCTCAAGCTCAATCATATTGCCCTCGGCATCGTAGGCGTAAGCATAAGTCACGCCATAGCCGCCGAGGTCGACCGGTTCGCCCCCAATTGAGAGGATGTCGGCGCCCGCGGCTTTGAATCGGTCAAAAGCTGAATCGTTAGAAGGTGATTGGAAGCAGGTGTGGGTCATTCCTGGCCCCTGAACAGGCATGCGAGTTAGCGGCTTTTCGGCGTTGTGACTAAATTCATTTAGCTCGAACAGCATATTCGGCGCTTCGAGCACCACAGTTTCATAGCGAATACCGGGCATGCCGAAAAGTACGTCAGCCTCAGGGCCACTTACCGTCTCGCGGCGGACGATGTCGTAGCCGGTGACGCCTTGATAAAATGCGAGCGCGGCATCGAGGTCCCGCACCGACAGCGCGATATGATTAATGCCAAGCAGCGTAGTGGGCGAGTTTGCGATTGTCGAATCCGGGTCGATCTCGTAGGCGAGGCTGCTATTGGCCTGAACACTCAGCGCCAGGCCTACTGCGACCGAGCAGGCGAGCGTGAGTCTGGATTTTTTTAAGCGCATAATCGGTGCATCTGCCATCTGAAACTCCTTTTTCTATTTTTTAATCGAATAAACCAGCAGCATATTGCCCGGCTGCTCGCCCCATTTTTCATATCCCGAGGTGATATAAACTGAGCCGCCAGCGATCACTGGGCCATCTGCTTCGATGGCGCCGCCGAAGCCGCGAACGCCGTTAATGTCTCCGTATTCTTGTACTGTATTGGTCTCCCAGAGAATCGAGCCAGTCTCTGCGTCGAAAGCGCGCAGCATGCCGTCGAGTCCTCCGGCAAAGACAAGTCCAGGCGAGCTACTAACGGCTGCCGAGATACCTTGGAAGCAGAGGAATTTGGTCTCACCGCATACATTAGGCAGCAGGTTTCGCCACTCGATTGCCCCGCTTGTGAGCTCCAGCCGATGAATGCCCGGCTGCCCTTCGCCGACATTGTAAGGGTTGTTGGTAGGTAGGTCGGAGACGCCGACGAACAGGCCGTCGCCGTCGCTGCTCATGCCGTAGTGAATGCCGCCCATGGTGCCACCGCTGCCAGCGCGGGTCTCCCACAGCAGTTCGCCGTCAGCGTCTGGGTCGAGTGCGAAGACCATGCCTGACTTTTGTCCGACGACTAGTAGGTCTTGGCCCGATTTGCTCTCAATTAGCAGGGCTGCGGCACCGAAGTCAAAATCGGGCCCGTTCTCCTCTGGGCAGTTAAAGCCGCCAGTCGAGCAAGCTCCGTTCCACGCGTCGTTTGTGGTGACCTGCCTTACCCAGCGTCGTTCGCCCGAGTGCAGGTCTATCGCAATCACTGCATCGCTCGTCTCGGTTGCAGGCGAGGAGTAGTTTTCGCCTGTCGTCGCATACACGAGACTGCGTTTCGTATCGATTGTTATCCCCGACCAAACGGGTGCGCCCGACGGCCCTTGCATCTGGGTGCCGAGGCGGTTTTTGGTCGTTGGCTGAGGTGGCGGCGTGGTGTAGTGAGTCCACAGGACCTCACCCGTCGCGATACTCAATCCAACGACCGCGCCGCGAAAACTGCAACAGCTGTATTCGTTGCGCGAAGCCGCGATAATTTCGAGAGACGAAACAGGAACGACCAGAATGTCATCGGCCACTGCGGTGGCGCCAGTGATCGTCGCTAGGCGGTGCTCATGAACCGAGGTTTTCCAACGAAGCTCGCCGGTTTGTGCGTCGACCGCATGCGCGTTAGCACTAAAGTCGCCAAACAGCAGAGTCTCCGGTTTACCTTGCTCGTCGAGATCTAGGATCACAGCGCTGCGGACTTCTGATTCGGCATCATACGTCCAAATCGGGCAGCCGTTAGCTGAATCTAGCGCGTAAACGACGCCTTCTTGGCTGCCTATAAATACCGCCTGCGGCGTAACGAGTGGCTGTGATCGGGAGCGAGTGGCTTCGGGGAAGGCAAAGGCCCAGTCGAGGCTGAGTTCGCTGACATTGTCGGGAGTTAGCACTGTTTCGTTAAACTGATGGCGTGAATTATTGATGCCAGCACCCCAGCCATTCCACAGAGGCGATTGGTCGAGCGCAGCGCCATCACTTAGCGAGGAGTCGCAGGCGAAAGTCATCACTTGAGAGGCTGTCTCATCGAAGCGCTTGCCGGTTAGGAAGAAGGCGACATCACGCTTTTTCGCGCGAGTGAGAGGCATACCCTGCGTTGCCATAATGCCAGATTCGAGCGACTCAACGATGCGCGCGGGCGAGAACAGGGCCAGTGCGCTGCGTTGGGGCGCCTCTAACAGCGCGCCTTCGTGGCACCCCGCGCACAAAAGGGCATAGTCAGAGGCCCCTGCACTGCGGGCTGCGTCGTCGCCCGCAATTTGCGCAGAGGTGGAAGTGAAGCCGAGGGTCAGACAAGAGGCGAGGATCAACAGAGAAAGGCGCCTTTTAACGTTGCTTATGCGAGTCACGAGGGCTAAAGGGGCCATTGCAGGCGCAGCGTGTAAGCAGTTTGTCGGCATTCTGTGTGATCCTGTTGGGCAGAGTGTTGATACTGGTGAAAGCCTGTGTACATTATCTGACTAGGCAAAAATGTCAATCGAGACGAGAGTCCTGATAGACTCGGCGAGCGATACAATCAGCAAAAGCTAGAAAGACAGCAAGCAGCTGTAAAAAAGCAGAAAATAAGATTAAAAAGAATAAGAAGAGGCAGGTATGACCAATCAAGAGCTATTGCTGACCCTGTCGAGCTGTGTGTTTTTCATGGGACTGGTGGCGTGGATAGCTTACCGACAGACCCGCGGTGAGGTGGCTACACGCGAGGGATATTTTCTTGCGGGCAGAGGGCTTAGCGCTGTCTTTATTGCTGGCTCGATGCTGCTCACTAATTTGTCGGCAGAGCAGTTAATCGGCCTTAATGGCTCTGCCTATGGCTTTAATCTCAGCAGCATGGGCTGGGAAGTAACAGCGGCGATATCAACCATCGCGATGGCGTTTCTGTTTTTGCCACGCTACTTAGCAGGTGCTTTTTCCACCCTGCCTGAATTCCTTAACGATCGTTTCGATAGCGATGTGCGCCGCGCGTCGGTTGTATTGTTCATGGTGGGATATGGTCTCGTCACCATTCCTTCTGTGCTCTATTCGGGTTCTATTGCGGTATTGCAGCTTTTCGACATTCCTGCCATCACCGGTCTCGCCTACTCTCATGCCTTGGCGGTGACGATCGTCGCAATCGGGAGCATCGGTGCTGTCTATGCTGTCTTCGGTGGCCTTAGGGCCGTTGCCGTCTCCGATACGCTGAACGGAATGGGGCTGCTTGTAGTTGGCATCGCGGTACCTCTGCTCGGCCTCGCTGCGCTGGGCGACGGCAGTGTCTTGGCGGGCCTTACGGTGGTGACGACAACCGATACTCACAAACTTAGTGCCATCGGCTCGTCGAGTGACCCGACGCCCTTTGCGACGCTCTTTACCGGTATGATTTTTGCCAACCTTTTCTATTGGTGCACTAATCAATATGTGATTCAGCGAACACTCGGCGCAAGCAGTTTAGCCGAAGGCCAGAAAGGCGTGCTATTTTCGGGATTCTTCAAGGTGCTTGTCCCGTTCCTGATGATGCTGCCTGGCGTTATTGCCTACCACCTTTATGGACCTGAACTCGCATCGATAGACCTCGCCTATCCTGCCCTGATTCGTGACGTGCTACCCGTCTATGCGAGCGGCTTTTTCTTGGCGGTTTTGCTAGGCGCGGTATTTAGTTCGTTTAACTCGTTGCTCAATAGCGCGGCGACGCTCTTCTGTCTCGATGTGTATGTGCCGTTTAAAGAGAGGCTGAATAACGGCGAGAGAGTGGGGGATGTGCAAGTAGTGCGAGTCGCGAAGTGGGCGAGCGTCGCCATCGCACTCTTTTCGTTTGTGGTGGCGCCGCTGCTGCAGTTCGCTCCCGATGGCCTCTGGCAGATCATTCGTATTTTTACCGGATTTTACAATATTCCGATAATCGCGATCGTCATAGTAGGACTCTTCACTCGTCATGTGCCGGCGCTCGGCCCTAAACTCGTTATAGGCTTTCACCTCGCCGCCTACAGTCTTTTGCAGTTTGTGTTTAAAGAGCAGGTAGCGATTCATTTTTTGCATCTCTACGCTATTCTGTTTTTCATCGAAATCGGTATCATGCTCGCGGTTGGGTATTGGCGTCCGCGGGCAGAATTGTGGACTTATACGACGGTGAGTCGAGTCGACATGAGCCCTTGGGCGTTAGCTGGGCCCTGCGCGGTGACGCTATTCTCCTGTGTCGTGGCGCTTTATCTTACTTTCTCGCCGCTTGGGCTTGTGGGGGGCGGCAGCACACTGTACGGACCGATTTTAGGTTTATTGTTAGTGATGAACGCGGCGATTTGGTGGCGCGGTCTTCGCTCTGCTTAGAGGGTTCTGGCAAGAGTTTAAAGGTTTTTAAAAGCCACTGTAAAAAGCCACGTTACAAACCTCGAAGGAATTTTATGAGTAACGACACGACCAAACCTAGGCTGCGCTTCTTTGAAAACGCAGCGGGACAGCAGCATATTCCAGAGAAAGATAAATACCTCTACGCAGTGACACCGCCGACACATCGTCTCGCGATTATTGGTACTGGGACAATTGGCCAGGAACACATGCGCGTGGCGCGACTCCTAGGGCGCGCTGCCGTGCACGGTATTTTCGATAGCGAGCAGCGCAGCATCGACGTGGCGCTGGCTAATTTTGCGAAGTTGGAGGCGGGTCTTCCTGAAGGGCAGCGGCAAGCTGCGCCAATTGTGTACCCCAGCTTGGACAGTGTCTGTAATGATCCTGCTGTCGATGCGGTGATGATTTGCACGCCCAATTATACGCATTTCGACGTGTTGAAAGTGGTGATGGCATCGGGCAAACCTATTTTTCTTGAAAAACCCATGGCTACGACATTGATCGATGCCGCTGCAACTGTTGCGCTCGCGCGTAGCTATGCAAGCTTTGTGCAAATTGGGTTGCAGTATCGCTACAAGGCGCAATATGTAGAGTCACTTCACGAAGCGTTGACGCGCAAGAGCGTGGGCGAGATTAGAATGATTAGTATGAGCGAATACCGCCCGCCGTTTCTCGATAAAGTGGGGCAATGGAATAAATATAATGACCAGAGCGGCGGCACGTTGGTCGAAAAGTGCTGTCACTATTTCGATCTCATTAATTTATTTGCGGGCGCACGGCCGGCGCGCGTGTATGCGAGTGCGGGGCAGTCGGGAGTGTTTGATGCCCTCACGCGAGACGGGCGCAAAAGCGATATCGATGACAATGCGTTTGTCGTCATCGACTATGACAACGGCTGTCGGGCCAACTTCACACTCAATATGTGCAGCCCAGATTTCACCGAAGAGCTTTGTGTGGTCGGCACCAAGGGGCGCTTAATCGCATCAGAGCGGTTCGATATGCATCACAGGCAGGAGGCGAAAACGAGCCTCTCGCTAGAATTAGGTGAGCACAGCGCCTCGCGCGAGGTTGCCCTTGGCTATGCGTCGGTTATCGAGAAGAGCGGCCACCATGGGGCAACTTATTTTGAACATGCCGCGTTCCTTGATCGCCTCGAAGGCTTAGAAAGCAGCGCTGCAACGCCGGAACAAGGGCTGTGGTCCATGCTTGTTGCGAGTGCGGCGCAGGAGTCGAGCAAAAGCGGCAGTGCAGTCGACCTAGCTGAATTTATTGCGGCCAACGGCCTTGCTGAGGCGCTTGGCGTGAGCACCATCATCGAATAGCGCTTGTATGCCAGACGAACGAATTTATTTTTAGCGAAAAGTGAGAGAATTAATGAGCATAAGTGAAACCGTCACCCTAGCCGTCGATGGCAAAGTCATGCCTGCAGTGGGATTAGGGCTTTGGAAAATCGAGCGTGATGCTACAGCCGACGCTGTGTATGCAGCCATCGACGCGGGCTATCGCCATCTCGACAGCGCCGCCGATTATGGCAATGAGCGCGAGGTGGGCGAGGGGATAGCACGAGCAATTGCCGCTGGCCTTTGTTCGCGCGAAGAGCTTTGGGTTACCTCTAAACTGTGGAATACGTTTCACCGGCCCGAGCACGTTGAGGCGGCGTGTGGGCGTTCGCTGACAGACTTGGGGCTCGAGTACATTGATCTCTATCTCATTCATTTTCCTATTGCCCTCAACTATGTCGATTTCGACGATCGCTACCCGCCTGAGTGGGTTTTCGATCCTGCTGCGCAAATCGGTTCGGCTAGCGCAGGGATGCAGCGCGATGCTGTGCCTTTGAGCAGCACATGGGCGGCGATGGAGGGATTAGTCGAGAACGGGCTTGTAAGACAAATAGGCGTGTGTAATTACTCAGCGGCGCTTCTCCACGACCTGATGAGCTATGCGCGCATTAAACCTGCCATGCTCCAGATCGAATCGCATCCGTATCTGACGCAAGAGGCGCTGCTGCGCACGGCCAATGACTACGACATCGCCGTGACCGCTTTCTCGCCGCTTGGCGCGCTATCGTATGTTTCCCTCGATATGGCGACGCCCGCAGAAAGTGTCCTCACTCAGCCTATTGTTTTAGCTGCAGCCGAGCGCACGGGAGCGACGCCTGCGCAGGTGGTTCTTCGCTGGGGTATTCAGCGCGGCACGGCGGTGATTCCAAAAACAAGTAAGCCTGAGCGATTGAGAGAGAATCTTGCACTCGCAGGCTTCGCGTTAAACGAAGAGGAGATGCGCGCTATAAGCGACCTCAACCAGAATCGCCGCTTTAACGACCCGGGCGTTTTCTGTGAGGCGGCGTTTGGTACTTTTCATGCAATTTATGATTGATCCATGCAATTTGTACTTGAGCAACGTTCGCAACGACTGGGTGACGACGGCGTTCTACGCCGACCAGTCCCGGCAAAACTTAAAATATCATCAGAGAAAATGGCAACAGGAATAACACGATGCAAGTGCAGCAGATCAAACTAGATGGACAGCAGCATTACGACGACGCAGGCGGCGTATTTCCGTTAATTTACACGCCTATCGCAGCGTCGACTGCGACGACCTTTGATGAAAATAATTCTACGAGGAATAAGTCGGGCAATGTCGCGTCAGCAAAACGCTGGGTGGTCGATAATCGCGAGTCGCTCGCTCGAGCACTTGCGCAGCATGGCGCGTTGTTGTTTCGCGATTTCGGTATCGAAACCGATCTTGAATTTGATGATTTTATTTGCGCGTTCGAATTGCCTAATTTTACCTATGCCGAATCGCTGTCGAACGCGGTGCGCCGCAATCGCACCGAGCGCGTGTTTACTGCGAACGAAGCGCCGCCGTCGGTCAGTATTTTCCTGCATCATGAAATGGCGCAGACGCCGGTGTACCCATCGAAACTGTTTTTCTTCTGTGAACATGCGCAGATGACTGGCGGGGCGACGCCGCTCTGCCGCTCCGATGTTCTGCTTGCTGAGCTAACCAAAGCGCGCCCGGATTTTGTCGCAGCCTGTGAGCAATTAGGCGTCCGCTATTCCAATACAATGCCCCTCGAAGACGACCTTGCCTCAGGGCAGGGGCGAAGTTGGCGTAGTACTTTGTCGGTTGCAGATAAAGCGGCAGCCGAAGAAAAACTCACGGGGCTTGGTTACAGCTGGCAGTGGCAGGATGATCAGAGTCTCCGGGTAACCACGCCGTGTTTGCCTGCCGTACGCACGTTAGACGATGGCCGCGAAGTGTTTTTCAACCAGCTGATTGCAGCGTTTAGGGGTTGGAAAGACGCGCGAAATAGCGCAGAAAAATCGATATGCTTTGGAGATGGTAGTGTAATTGACCCCGCCGACATGGCTGTAGCGATTGCGCTCGCAGACGAACTCAGTTTCGACACGCCGTGGCAAGCGGGTGATGTGGCGCTCGTCGACAACTATTTGGTAATGCACGGACGCCGCCCTTTCGCGGGCGAGCGCCGTATCCTTGCGTCGCTGGTGGGCTAGTCTTGTAGCGCGCGAGCGTCGCCGATGCCGCCGACATTCGTGGCGTTGGAGTAACCCATCTCCTCGAGCGCCGCGAGTGCAATGCCTGCCCGCCTGCCGCTCCGGCAATAGACCCTAATCTCAGTGTCTTTATCCAAACCCAGATCGGCTATCCGTAGGGCGATTTCCTCATTGGGGATATGTACCGATCCTGCAATATGGTCTTCACCGTATTCGGCGTCTGTGCGTACATCGAGCCAAGCCACCTGTGACGGGGTGCTTGCGCAGCTTGCTAAAAGGCTGAGCCCGAGCAGCAGAGCGGCGGTTGCGAAAAGGCGGCTAGGAGCAGTTCTTGCTAGTAATGAGCTGATCAGAATCATTGCTTTCTCTTTTGGACGCCGCGAGAGCTTTAGGTTGCCAGCAGGCGTCACTTACCGTTAGTGGGGCGGGTAGCGTAGCAGTTTTAGGAGCCTGTCGATTGATCTAGGGGATCTTTAAAGCCCTCTTACCGGCTGTGTTTCTGCTTTTTTCGGCGTTCAATTGTCATAGTTTGTTACGGAGCGGCAAATTTGCCTTGTTACCCCGTAGAAGCCCTTGAGTCATAAAATTTTTACGTTATAGTATGAGAAAAATTGGTCAGACCAATACGGACAGACCAATATAGACAGACGAATACAGACAGACCAATTGCTGCAGTCGAGCCGAAAGAGTCAGCTCAGAAAGCTCGCATCAGCCGCGCCAGACCGGCGGGGCCTAATTGGAGCGTCCAGATTGGAAGCCCCACATTGGAAGGGCCACATTGGAAGGGCCACATTGGAAAGACCGCATTGGTAAGACCAAAGTGGTCTAAAACTTGGCCGTCCTGCGTACTGAGCTCTATGAATTCAATAACCCCCATAACAGTTCCGCCCACGATGACCCGCAGCCATGAAATCGCGGGCATTCTGCGCGATGAAATCCTTCGCGGCCAGTTTCGGCCGGGTGAACGCTTGCCCTCCGAAAGAGATCTTGCTGCCCGATTCGGCGCTAGCCGTGGCGCCGTGCGCGAAGCGCTGTCGCAGATCGAGCAGCTTAGGTTGATTGATATTCAGCCCGGAGGCGCGCGCATAAAAGAAGTCAACGACGCAAGTATTGCTGTCCTAGGGCCGCTCCTTGGTCTGGGCGCGGTACCCGATGCTGGGCTAGTTGATCAGTTTCTCGATACGTTTTCGGCTCTGGCACGCTTCACAGCGACCCGAGCTATTCCTCGAATCACAGAAGTGCAACGAACGGATCTGCTTGCGCAACTGGATGCGATGACCGATGACCTCGGCAGCGTTGAATCACTGCAGCCCAAGATGCGTGCGTTCTTACTGACACTCGATCGAATTGCGGACAATTTGGTGGTGAGGCTTATCAGCAACGATTTGCAGGCGCAGTTTGTCGAAAGAATGCTGCTATTACATCCGCGACCAGGCCTGAAGCTGGAGTCGTTAAAAGCGCTGGTCGTGGGGATGCGCTTAGGTGTAGAGAATGGCGATGGTGAGGGAGTTGCTGCGGCGCTCGATATCCATTTTCTGAGCATGCGCGCGTTAGTCGCCCAAGCTCTTACAAGCACGTAACCGAATTGACATTGACACGCTGCCAGCGTCGTAACGAACGCCGCCGGCAAAGGATTAAGAAATCTAGGAGTAAGACATGAAACGAGTATTGATGCCGATTGGCATTCTTTTAGGAAGCATTGTTGTCGCAGTAGTATTGATTCGTAATCCCACGCGGGTCTCCGAATCGGCGCCAGAAATCATTCCAATTAGCGTCCGTGTCGCTGAGGTTCAGGCAGAGTCGGTGCAGCTATTCATCGAATCGCAGGGCAAGGCGCAAGCGGCCCGTCAGGCGAGCGTCTCCTCTAATGTGCAAGGCCCCGTTGCCTGGGTGTCACCTTCGTTAGAAGCGGGCGCCTACGTAATGGCCGGCGAGCCGTTGGTTAGGTTGGAGCTGACTGATTTTGAAACGGCAGTGACGCGCAGTCGCGCCAGCTTCGATCAGGCGTCTGCCGAGGCAGAATTTGCAGAGGCAGATCTCGCTCGCATCACCGAGTTGGCTGCGAAAAATTTGGTGAGCGAGGCAGAGTTGCAGAATGCACAACGTGCCGCTACGGTTAATGAGGCTCGATTCGCCGATGCCGAAGCCAATTTAAAGCAGTCCGAACTTGATGCAGAGCGGTCGATATTGCGTGCCCCTTTTAATGCTGTTGTTGCGTCGCGCGATGTCGAGCTTGGTCAATTTGTCAATCGTGCCCAGAGTGTCGCGGTGTTATTCGATGCCGACAGTGTCGACGTGCGCGTTCCATTAGCGATCAGGCAGCTCGGCTATCTCGATGTTCCCACCAGCTTTCGCGGTGAGTTCGAATCAGCTCAGGCGCCAGCGGTAGAGTTAGTCGGAAGCTACGGTGGCAGGGAGTACACCTGGATGGGCAAACTCTTGCGCACCGAGGCGACAATCGATCCGAACAGCAATACGGTGCAATCAATCATTCGCATCGAGCAACCTTCTGTTAACGGCGCGAGTGATTCTATACCTTTACCTATAGGCCTGTTTGTCGAAGCACGCATCGCAGGCAAATTAATAGAAAACCTTGTTGCCCTACCGCGCTCGGTTATCCGCAATAACTCGCAGGTGCTCGTGGTAGATGCCGAAAACAAAATGTATTACCGCGACGTGGAAATATTTCGTCTAGAGCAAGATCGGGTGTTGATCAGTGGCGGCCTCATGCTTGGCGAAAAGATCTGTATCTCGCCGATACAAGCTGTTGTAGATGGGATGTCCGTGCGGCCAGTCCTCGAGATGATTTAAGCAATTAGCCTAATTTTACTACTTAATTACAGTAGCAACATATGCGCCTGAAGGCGTGTGGAGGATGTCAGTGCGAACTCCCATTACATGGTTTGTAAAAAACCCCGTAGCCACAAATTTGTTGATGATGATCTTCCTAGCTGGAGGCTTCATCTCTTACCTCAACCTTAATCAGGAAGAATTCCCCGATATTGACTTCGGGCTTGTTCAGGTCAGCGTTGCTTACCTCGGAGCGACTCCCGATGAGGCGGAATCAGCTGTTTGTTTACGCATAGAAGAGGCATTAGAGGGCGCAGAGGATATTGATCGCCTCACTAGCACCGCGCGAGAAGGGGGATGCGATGCCACTATCGAGTTAACGAGTGGTGCCGATCTCAATCGCGTCTTGAATGATGTGAAGGGAAAAATAGATGCGGTGAGTACGTTCCCTACTGAAGCTGAGAGGCCGATCGTTAGAGCTTTTAGCTCAAGCGGCAACGTGATGACTCTTGCTTTATCGTCAAAAACAGATGACACCGCGCTTAAGATCATAGCTGATCAAGTTCGCAATGATATATTGGATCTTGACGGGATTTCGACTGTAAACATAGCCTATCTAAGGCCTTTTGAAATTTCTATCGAAGTTTCAGAGACGACTCTTCGCCAATACAATTTAACGTTAGATCAAATCTCCCGTGCGATTGATCGTGCTTCACTGGACTTACCTGGCGGTACAATTCGCACTGCGTCGGGCGAAATATTGCTTCGTACTAAGGGGCAAGTGTATAGCGGTGATGAATATGAAAATATTGTGGTGCAATCCTACCCAGACGGGACGCAATTGCGTCTCGGTCAGATCGCTACGGTCAAAGATGGTTTCGAAGAGGGGTATCTTGACGCGCGTTTGAACGGTGTCAACGCAGCGATTATCGACGTGCTTAGAGTCGGTGACGAAGATATCGTCTCGTCATCAAATCAGGTTAAACGATGGATGGCTTCGAGCAATTTTGATTTACCACAAGGCATGAGTTTGGCAATTATCTCTGATTCAGCGATCTCAACTGAGGATCGTATTGCGACGGTCGCAGGCAATGCTTATACCGGTTTACTTTTTGTCCTATTGATTCTGACTTTATTTTTAAGGTTCAAATTGGCGATTTGGGTAGCTGCAGGTATTCCTATTGCGATTGCTGGCGCCCTGTCCCTGTTCCCTACCGTGGGTCTGACTATTAGTTCGCTGACAGTGATGGGCTTCATTCTCGTGCTCGGAATCATAGTCGATGACGCGATTGTTGTCGGCGAACGTATCCATGCCTTCGAAGTGAAAGGCTTTGCAAAAGAGGACGCAGCGATCGAGGGGACCATAGAAGTCTCAGTCCCTGTAATTTTCGGTGTGCTAACCACGATAGCCGCATTTTTACCGATCTTGCTGCTAGGTGGGCAGATGGGTGCTTTTTTCAATACGATAGGCGGAGTCGTTGTGTTTTGTCTTATTGCCAGCCTCATCGAATCGCAGTTAATTTTGCCAGGTCATATCGCCCATCGTAAAACGGAAGGCTACTTTGGGGACGGATCGCGATTAGTGCTTGCTTGGCAGGCGCTCCAAAGCCGAATAGCAAACGGCATGGAAAACTTTGCTGAATATCGATATCGACGGGCCCTGAAAAAAGTGCTCAAGCATCGTTATGCGGCTTGGGCAACTGCTACTGGGGTAATCTTGGTGACATCCGCCTTAATGTTCAGCGGGCGCGTTGGGTTGCAATTCTTTCCTTCGATCGAGGGTGATACGGTTTGGGGGACTGTAGTGATGCCAGTGGGAGTTCCCAGCTACATTACCGAGAATGCGATTAATGCAATCGAAGAAAAAGCTATAGAGCTAGCCGTTGAGCTGGAAGATGAATTGATTGGGCTCAAGACGAGTGGGATGGCGCCTGCATCAACTGAGAGAGTTGTCGATAGCATTCTCACCGTAATAGGTGGTCGGGCACCTCGGGGCGGACCTGGCTCTCCCGGTAAGGGCGGGTCTGGCAGTAGCGAGGTTGCCGAAGTTGTGATGTACCTCTCACCATTCTTTGATCGTGGAGAGATTAGCTCTGCAGAGGTACGAAACCGGTGGCGTGAAAAAGTGGGCAGTATTCCGGATGCCTTAGAACTCACCTTTGTATCAGATGCATTTTCTGCGGGTGATGCGATCAACTATCGACTCGCAGGTCGTAACGAAGAAAATCTACAAGTGGCAGCAGCGGAGCTGCGTGGTGAACTTAATCGCTACCCCGGTGTTTTTGATGTCTCCGATTCCTTCCGTGCTGGTAAACAAGAAGTGCAAATTCA
>ERZ1048068.1780-NODE-1780-length-16093-cov-7.861641_pt1 | contig 16093 bp, 16 predicted proteins | sample MGYA00383098_ERZ1048068 | MGnify/ENA primary metagenome ERZ1048068 (study PRJEB29581, sample SAMEA5548368) | metagenome | biome: marine; feature: coastal; material: water | depth 1 m | study: Short-term variability in the microbial, nano- and picoplankton... | reverse complement strand
AGCTCACCAAATCTAATTTTTTTACTTTGCAGCAAACTAAACAAAATTCTAATTTTCCATTTACCTCCAAGAAAGTAAACGGCTCTTTCAGCTGGACAATCTATTAAATTTTTCATGGTATGTTTTTGTATACTAGTATGTTTACTTTGCGTTATTGCTTTATTAATACTAAAGCGCTAAATATAAGTCAATTAAATTGAAAGGGTAAAAATGATTAAAGGACAAAACGCAGGCAACGGACCAATCGCAGTAGATGTAGAGAAAGATAAATCTTACTACTGGTGCTCTTGTGGAAAGAGTGCGAAGCAACCATTTTGTGATGGATCACATAAAGGTTCAGAATTTACTCCTCTAGCCTATAAAGCAGAAGAAACAAAAAAAGTATTTTTTTGTGCTTGTAAACAAACTAATAACCAGCCTCTTTGTGATGGTTCACATAACAAAAAGTAATATTGAACTTTATAAATTATTGAATAGTCTTTAATTATGAAAAGTATTGAAGTAGAAAAAATCATAGAACCAGTTGCAGCATCAGATGGTGCTGGTGTTAAATTAAAGAGAAGTATTGGAACTCATCTTATTGATTACCACGATCCTTTTTTAATGTTGGATGAATTTGGTTCTGAAAATAAAGATGATTACATTGGAGGCTTCCCTCCTCATCCTCACAGAGGAATTGAAACAGTAACCTATATGCTGGCTGGTGACTTTGAACATAAAGACAGTACAGGTGGCGAAGGAATAATGACTGCTGGAGATGTTCAGTGGATGAAAACTGGGAGTGGTATCATTCATTCAGAAATGCCTGCTATGAAAGAGGGTAAGCTTCATGGATTTCAATTATGGGTAAACATGCCTGCTAAATTGAAGATGACTAAGCCTGAATATATTTATATTGATGCAGATAAAATGAGCACTCATAAAGACGATGATAAGACTGTCAAAGTGATTGCTGGAAGATTTGAAGATGCAGAAGGACCTGTTAAAGGTCATAATGTTGAACCTGTTTATTTTGATGTAGAGCTTGAAAAAGGAAAAGAATTTAATTTTGATCTTCCCTCAACTCACAATTCATTAATATATTTAGTTGAAGGTGAAATTAAAGTTGGCGATCAAGATCATGATGCTGTTAAAGATTCTACTCTAATTATTCTAAATAGAGGTGAAAAATTAAAAGTTTCTGGCTTAACTAAAACTAAGTTTTTATTGATATCTGGAAAGCCAATTGGTGAGCCTATTGCTAGAGGGGGTCCATTTGTAATGAATACTAAAGCAGAGATCTTGCAAGCAGTTCAAGACTATCATAATGATACATTTGTAAAATAATGAAAACTATTAAAATAGAAAAATTTGGTGGCCCTGAAACTTTAGAGGTTAAAGATATTGAGATTGGTAAACCAGGTCCAAAAGAAGTTTTGATCAAAAATTTATCAATTGGTCTTAACTATATCGATGTTTATCACCGAACAGGTTTGTACCCTATTCCTCTACCAAGCGGAATTGGCCTAGAGGCATGTGGAATAATTGAGGAAGTTGGTTCAGAAGTTGATCTATTTAAAGTTGGAGATAAAGTTGCTCACTCTTCAATGCCAATTGGAAGTTATTCAGAAAAACAATTATTTCCCCAAGAAAAATTAGTTTTAGTTCCAGAGGGTATTTCAGATGAAATCGCATCTTGTATTATGCTTAAAGGGATTACCGCTGAATATTTATTACACAGAGCTTATCCAATTAAAAAAGGTGACAAAGTTTTATACCACGCAGCAGCTGGTGGTGTGGGTCAAATATTATGTCAGTGGGCTAATGCATTAGGAGCTGAAGTTATTGGAACTGTTGGTTCTAAAGAAAAAGAAGCTATTGCTAAAAAAAATGGTTGTCATCATGTAATCAATTATACAGATACAAATTTTGTTGAAGAGGTAGAAAAAATTGTAGGCAAAAATGGAGTTGATGTTGTCTATGATGGTGTTGGTATTAAAACATTTGATGGTTCAATTGAAACCTTAAAAGTTAGAGGCATGATGGTCGCTTTTGGTAATGCATCAGGTTATGTTGATACTATAGATGTTAAGAAACATATTAATACAAAAGGATTATTTTTTACTCGTCCTTCAATCGCACATTACACAATGACAAGAGAAGAATTAGTTGAATCTGCTAAAAAAGTTTTCGATGCAATTTTATCTGGGAAATTTAAAGTTGAAATTTCAAAAAGGTATTCTCTTGATGATGCTAGAAAAGCTCATGAAGAACTAGAAGCAAGGCTATTAACTGGCCCTGCAGTTATTATTCCTGATTAATCTAAATCAACATCCATATCAGACATGTGCCATTTAAGTGCATTAGTAGATACTTGGATTTCTCTTAAAAAAACTATAATTGAAATCATCATGGATAAACAACAAGATCCAAAAATTATTCTTGCTACAAAAATTTCATTTAGGTAGAGAGCGAATACAGTTAACAAATTGAACAAAAGTCCAAAAGCAGCAAACATGATAGTCCATTTTAATAATACAATTCTTCCATTTAGATTTATAAACTGTTTTTTCCACTCAGGAGGAATGTGATTTTCGTAGACATGCTCATCATGAAGCTGTCTAATAAGCTTACTTAGTGAATGAAATCTATTACTATAGATGTTCATAAGTAAGGGTATTGCTGGAAACATTAATGCTGTAACTGTGTAATCTATATTCATACGAATCAATTTGATTATGAAACTAGCCTTTGTTATTTACAAGTAAATTATTATGAAACAATTAAATCTTTTTATCGAACTTACAAGATTGAAAAGGCCTATTGGCTATATGCTATTATTTTGGCCTTGTGCGTGGGGATTAACTCTTGCTTATGATTTTTCAAAAGATCTAAATGATTATTTTTTTTACTTATCATTATTTTTTTTAGGGTCAGTTCTAATGCGTTCTGCAGGATGTATTGTAAATGATATTTCTGATAAAGAATTTGACAAAAAAGTATCAAGAACAAAAAATAGACCTATTGCATCCAATCAGGTTTCAGTAAAATTAGGAATATTTTATACTTTAATTCTATGTCTGCTTGCATTTTTAGTTTTAATTAACTTTAATAACTTAACAATCTTGCTCGCTATTGGATCTATGCCCTTAGCTTTCACTTATCCCTTAATGAAAAGATTTACTTATTGGCCTCAATTATTTTTAGGAATAACATTTAATTATGGTTTAGTTTTAGGCTGGACAGCAATACAGGGTGAAATTAGTGTTATGATAATTATTTTCTATTTGGGAGCCATATTTTGGACACTAGGATACGACACGATATACGGATATCAGGACATAAAAGATGACGAAATAATAGGTGTAAAATCAACTTCAATTAAATTTAAAAAAAACCCAAAATTATTTTTAACAATATGTTACTTAATTTTTTTAATTTCTCTAATATTAGTAAGTATTTTTATGAAGCTTAGTATAATATTTTATTTTTTTGCAGTCATCCCGACTGCTCATTTATTTTTTTATCAAATCTATAATTTTGATTTTAAAGATCCTAAAAATTGTTTAAAAATTTTTAAAAGTAACAATTTATTTGGTGCAATTATTTTATGTAATATTCTAATTGGAAAATTTTAAATGAATAAAATAGAAATTATAAAAAGACTTTTTTTTGATTATACAAAAAAACACTTAAAAAAAATTCTAATATCAGTATTTTTTGCCCTATTGGTTGCAGGTAGTACCTCGGCTATTGCATATCTTTTAGATCCAGCAATTGAGAAAATATTTATTGAAAAGAACCAGACTTTAATGGTTTTAATTCCAATTTTTATTATCATTGCTTTTACAGTAAAAGGCTTTTCCTTATATGTGGCAAAAGTTCTTATGATAGACGTTTCAGAAGAGGTAAGAAAGGATCTACAATATGACATGTTAAACAATTTAATTGCAGCAGATACAAAATTAATAGATGGAAAACATACAGGAAAATTTATATCTAATATAACTAACGACGTAGGTCATATTACAAATTTGGTTAGCACAGCAATCTTAAATATGTTTAAAGATAGTTTAACTTTAATTGGTTTGCTTGCTGTAATGTTTTTTCAAAATTGGAAACTTGCCTCAATAGCAATCATTATGATACCCTTAGCAAGTTATGCTGCAAGAACTTTAGGGAAAAGAATAGGTAAAGTGGCTACAGAACAAATGCTTAAAGCTGGAATTCTTAATACTTATTTAATTGAATTATTTAAAAATCACAAACTTATTAAAATTTTTCAACAGGAAAAATACGAAAATAAAAGAGCAGACAAATTTATAAATGATGTAAAGGAAAAATCTAAAAAAATTGCAACAGTTTATGTTAGATCGTCACCAATAATGGAAACTTTAACAGGAATTATGATAGCAGTCTTAATTTTTTACTCTGGAAAATTAGCTTTAAGAAATGAAATTGATATAAATAATTTTTTTTCTTTTCTCGCGGCAATGATGCTAGCATATCAACCAGTTAGATCACTTGCTACTTTAAACATAACAATTAGCCAAGGTTTATCAGCTGCTACGAGAATTTTACCTGTTATCGATGAAAAGTCAGAGCTTCTTGAAAATGAAAATAGTTCTAAAATAAAAGTTAATGATGGAAATGTTGAGTTTAAAAATGTTTCTTTTAAATATGAGAAAGAAAAAGAAAACAATACTTTAAATTCAGTGAATATAAAAATGTTGGGCGGCAAAATGACTTCAATTGTGGGTCATAGTGGTGCAGGGAAATCAACGATTTTAAATTTAATCCCTAGATTCTATGACTCAGTTTCAGGAGATATATTGATAGATAACCAATCAATCTATAATTGCACAATAAACTCGTTAAGAAAAAATATTTCATTAGTTAGTCAGGATACTACTTTATTTGATGACACTATTAGAAATAATATTGCTTATGCAAACCTAGATGCAAGTCAAAAAGATATTGAGGAAGCTGCAAAATATTCATTTGCAAGTGAATTTATAGAAAAACTTCCAAATAGATATGAAACTATCATTGGTGAAAATGGAACGAGACTATCTGGTGGAGAAAAACAAAGGCTTTCTATAGCAAGAGCAATGCTAAAGAAAAGTCAAATAATTTTACTAGATGAGGCAACATCATCATTAGATGCAGAAACTGAAAATAAAATTCAAAATGCTATAAATTTTTTAACTAAGGATAGAACAACAATTGTAATAGCTCATAGATTATCAACAATTTTAAACTCAGATAAAATTTATGTAATAGATGCTGGAAATGTTGTTGGTGAAGGAACACATGATCAATTATTAGCTGACTCAAAAGTTTATAAGAACTTCTATGAAAAACAAATTAAGAAAGTGTAATGTTTCTTTTTTATAGAATACTAATAAATTTAATTTTAATTTTATCACCTATAATTGTTTTAATAAGATTATTACAAAAAAAAGAGGATCCACTAAGATTTATAGAAAAACTTGGTTTCTTTTCTAAAAAGAAGCTGAAAGGGAAATTGATATGGTTTCATGGTGCAAGTGTTGGAGAAATATTAAGTATAATTCCGCTAGTAGAAAAACTAGAAAAAAATAAAAAAATTAAACAAATTCTGATAACTTCAAATACTCTTAGCTCTTCTAAAGTTTTATCAAAATTAAAATTAAAAAAAACTATCCATCAGTTTTTTCCGATAGATACAAATTATAACTCTAATAAATTTTTAAATTACTGGGACCCATCGATTGCAATTTTTATAGACTCAGAAATATGGCCTAACATGATTACGAATATTAAGAAAAAATCAATCTCATTAATGTTAATTAATGCAAGAATAACTAAAAGATCATTTAAAAGATGGAAATTTTTTTCCTCTTCTGCAAAAAAATTGTTTCAAAATTTTGATATATGTTTAACATCAAGCGTAGAAAGTAAAAATTATCTTAAACAACTTGGAACAAAAAAAAATTCTTTTATAGGTAATTTAAAATTTACCCAAAGTGAAAAATCTATTAACAATTTAAAAAATCATACAAAAAAGTTTTTCTTAACAAAAAAAATATGGTGTGCGTCAAGCACTCATGACCTTGAGGAAAAAATTTGTGCAAACATTCATAAAAAGCTCAAAATTAAATACAAAAACTTATTAACAATTATAATACCAAGGCATATTCACAGAACACAAAAAATAATAAAAGAAATAAAAGAATTAAATTTAAAAATTTATTTGCATGGTTCTAAAAAAAAAATTGACAAAAAAACAGATATATATTTAGTCAATTCTTTTGGCCAAACTCAATCTTTTTTTAAACAGTGTAAACTTGTTTTTTTAGGTGGTTCAATTATTAAGCATGGTGGACAAAACCCATTGGAAGCAGCTAAATATGGTTGTAAAATATTACATGGTCCAAATGTCTGGAATTTTAAAGAAATTTATAATCTTTTAAAAAATCACAATGTTTCAAATAAAATTACTACATCTGATCAATTATATCATAAAGTTGACTATTTACTTGGTGATAAAAAAAATTCTAAAGACTTACAATTAAAAATTAAAAATCTTGGAAATAAGATTTTAATTTTAACTTTAAATGAGATAAATTTTTATATGAATAGATAATGAAATTAAAAAAGCCAAAATTCTGGGATTATCAAAAACCTAGTTTTTTATCATATATTTTATTACCACTAACACTTCCAATAATTATAAATAATTTTTTTTTAAATTTAAAAAAAAAAATTAAAAAAAGTTCCAAACCAAAAAAGATTTGTATAGGAAATATCTATATTGGTGGCACAGCAAAAACACCTTTGACAATAAAAATTTATCAAATTTTAAATAACCTAAATATTAAAACAGCTGCTATAAAAAAATTCTATAAAAGTCATTACGATGAACAGCAAATGCTGTCTCAAAAGACTGCTCTTTATTGTGAAAAAACTAGAGTCAGCGCACTTAATATGGCAATACGAGATAACGTGGATGTTGTAATATTTGATGATGGGCTTCAAGATAAAAAGATCAATTATGACCTTGAGATTGTATGTTTTAATAGCATAAAATCAATTGGTAATGGATTTTTAATTCCCGCAGGGCCTTTAAGAGAAAAAATAAATAGTGTTTCAAAATATGACTTGGCATTTATTAATGGAAATGAACAAAATAATTCTACGTTAAAATTATTGCTAAAAAAATACAATGCTAATATTAAGATATTTGAGTCTGAATATAGAGTCCTCAATATCAAGCAATTTAATGTTAATGACAAATATATAATTTTTTCTGGCATTGGTAATCCAGAAAATTTTAAGCAAACATTAGATGATAATAGTATCAAAATAACAAAAGAAATAATTTATCCAGATCATCATTGCTATACTCAAAAAGATATTGATTATATAAGATCTGAGGCAATAAACCATAACTCAAAAATACTAACTACAGAGAAAGATTATATGAAGATTAAATTATTTAATGGTGATGACATTGAACATTTAAAAATAGAGCTTAATATTAAGAATGAAGATAGGCTAATAGAATATTTAAAAACTCACATATGAAATTTATAAAATATTTTTTCCAATTTTTTATTATAACAACTCTTCTTCTATTATTTAAAGTTTTGGGATTGAAATTTTCCTCTTTTATTTCTAGTAAAATTATATCATTCTTTGGACCCTTTTTTCGATCAAAAAATTTAATAAGAACAAATATAAAAAAAGCACTTCCAAACATAAATCAAAATGAAATAGAGATGATTTCTAAAAACATGTGGGAAAACTATGGTAAAATTCTTGCTGAATATGTTTTTATAAAAGATTTTAGAGGACCAAAATTTAATAATAAGATAAAAGTTAACGGTCAAAATATTTTAGAAAAAATTAGAAAAGATAATGACACTGTTATATTTGTGTCTGGACACTTCAACAATTTTGAGTTGATGGCTCTCCACATCGAAAAATCAAACATTAATTTAGCCACTGTTTATAGGCCTCTCAATAATAGATTTCTCAATTTCATAATGGAAAAAGTTAGAAAAAAATATATTTGTAAAAATCAAATAAAAAAAGGAATTTCAGGTACTAAAAAATTACTTAAATTTTTTAAAAAAAAAACCTCTATAGCGTTAATGATTGACCAAAGGGTTTCTCAGGGTATTAAATCTAAATTTTTTAAAGATGAATGTTTTACAACAACTATCCCCGCTCAATTTGTTAAAAAATTTAATTGCAAGGTAGTTCCTATATATATTGAAAGAAAGGATGATACAAATTTTGAACTTACTATTTATAATCCAATTGAATATTCAAGTGATGAAACCATCGAAACTATCACTTCAAACTTGAATAATTTACTTGAAAAAATGATTTTGAAAAATCCAGATCAATGGATTTGGTCTCATAATCGCTGGAAATAAAAGAACAAAGTTTTAATCATTTTCTCTTTTTAATGAGGCTTCTTTGTATGAATAATAAGGTTCTTGTAAATCAACGTTCCAATAGTTGAGAAGATTTAAGTTAATTTCTTTACCTGATACAGCACAAATTACATAGTCGCCCTCTTCAATAACTTTAAAATTATTTGGTAAATATTTTATTTTGGCTAATTTTTTATTCATTTATAGTTTATATATTAATATATGAATGTTGGTATAATTGGAAGTGGCGGGAGAGAACATGCCCTATGCAAATCTATTGGGAAATCTCCAAAAATTAAAAAAATATATTGTTTTCCAGGAAATGCAGGTACCTCAGAACATGCAGAAAACATTCAAATAGATATTTCGGATTTCAAAAAAATTAAAGAGTTTTCACTTTCTAATAATATTAATCTAATTATTGTTGGACCTGAAAAGCCGTTGGTTGATGGAATAGTTGATTTTTTCAAGGATAGTAAAATAAGTATTTTTGGTCCTGATAAAATTTCATCTCAACTTGAGGGTTCAAAAATATTTACAAAAAATATTTGTGAGTCATACGATATTCCTACTGCTAAATTTGGAATATTTGAAAATTCTAGTGAGGCAATCAGATTTTTAGATAAGACTCCATTCCCACTTGTTATTAAAGCTGACGGGCTTGCATCTGGAAAAGGTGTTTATATTTGTGAAAATAAAAATGAAGGAACTATTGCTATTAAAGAAATTTTTAATGGAAAATTTGGTATAGCTAAAAATGTTTTAATTGAGGAATTTCTTATAGGTGAAGAAATGAGTTATTTTATAATTAGCGATGGTAAAGTAATTAAAAATTTTGAAACAGCACAAGATCACAAAAGAGTCTTAGAAAATGATAAAGGGAGCAATACAGGGGGTATGGGTGCTTATTCTCCGTCACGATTAATAAACAAAAAACTTGAACAAAAAATATTAACAAAAATAGTAAAACCAACAATTAAGGCATTAGAAGAAATGGGTTCTAATTATAGAGGGTTTTTATATGCGGGACTAATGATAGTTAACGAAGAACCATTTTTAATAGAATATAATGTAAGAATGGGAGATCCAGAATGCCAAACTATTTTACCAAAATTAAAAACAGATTTATTAGAAATTATAGAAGCATGCTGTGAGGCAAATTTAAAAAATTTAGAAATAGAATGGTATGACCAAAAAAGTTTGTGTGTGGTACTTTGCTCAAAAGGCTATCCTGATAAATATAATAAAGATATATTAATTGAAAATTTAGATAAACTTAGCTTAGGTAAAGGTGATTTTGTTTATCACGCTGGAACAAAAAAAAAAAATAATAAGATATATTCAAATGGAGGTAGAGTTATTAACTTTGTAAGTTTATCTTCAAGCTTTAAGAAAAGTAGAAATAAAATATTTAATCATATTAATAGACTTAATTGGAGTGATGGATTTTTTAGAAAAGATATTGGATACAAGGTAATTGATGAATGAGAATTATTTCAGGTGATCTTAAAGGTAAAAAAATTCTTCTCCCTAAAGATAAGTTAACAAGACCTCTTAAAGACTTAACTAAAGAATCGATTTTTAATATAATTAAACATTCGAAGTTAATCGATGTAAGTGTTGAAAAAGCTAATGTGCTTGATCTATTCTCTGGTATTGGTTCGTTTGGCCTTGAGTGTTTATCAAGAGGAGCTCTATTTGTTACATTTTTAGAAAACTACAATGAAGCATTAACTATTCTTAAAAAAAATATAAGTAACATGAACCAGCAAAATTTCTCACAAATCATAGAGAGAGATATTTTTTTGGAAAATACACTTAAATTATTGAATAATAAGTTTGATATTATTTTTATGGATCCCCCTTATAAGGAGAAGAAAGTGTCAAATATACTTAATACAATAACTAAATTAGATTTGTTAAAAAAAAATGGTGTTATAATAATTCATAGACACAAAAAAGAGGAAGATATATTTCCTGAAAAATTTAAGATCATAATAAGTAAAAATTATGGTATTTCAAAAATTATTTTTGGTAATAATTTAGCCTAATATTTTTTTTGTTTCTTTCTTGATCAGCTCAACTGAAGGCTGGTCAAAAGGGTTAACATTTAAAGCTCTTCCTAATAAAATTGTTTCCATGATAAAAAAGCAGAAAAGTTCACCTAGTGATTTTTCATCTCGCTTTAAAATATTAAAGCTTCTAAAAGGAATTTTTTTTGATACAAAAACTTTTTCAGTAGCCATCATTTGGAATTGCTTTATTTTTTGTATTGATTTGTTTTTTAAATATTTATGACTTAACAAAACATTTTTATTTTGCATTTTTATATCTCTATTGTCTAGGGTGTTAAAAAAAGTATAAAAGCTTTTTTTTGGACCATCTAAATAGAGTTGCATCAAACTATGATTGTCTTTTGGCATTGATGATATAACAGGTAGAAGTCCTTTTGACTTTTTGCCAAGACTTTCAGCTACTAGCTGTTGATACCATTTAAATAGGTTTTCTGATTGCTCATCATAATTCAAAATTATAGATGTAAACTTACCATTATTTATAAAATTTAAAGTTGCTGTTACATTATCTACAAGATTATTAACAAAAGTTTTATTCTTAATGAGATTGTTAAATTGTTTAAATTTATTTTCATTTAAATTCATTAATTCTGTAGGCAGCATTCCTACTTCAGATAATACAGAATATCTTCCACCTATATAGTTCTTGTGTTCAAAAATTTCAGCCTTAAGTTGACTGGCTAGTTTGGTTAGATAGCTCTCTTTATTTTCAGTAATTATAATATTGTGGTCTTTTTTTTTAATTAATGTATTTGAATTTACTATCGTTTCTAGAGTATTTCCAGATTTAGATATAATCAAATTTAAATTAATATTTTTATTTTGAAAGTAATCTCCACTATTATTTAAATTATTAGCAAATTTAAAATTTTTTTTTATTTTTTTTTTTAAAAAATCATGAATTGCTTCAGATCCAAGTGTAGATCCTCCCATTCCAATTATCCTTACATTAAAAAATTTTCTATATTTGGAAAGTGTTTCTTTAGAATAGCTATATTTATAATTTGGTTTTAGTGTTTCAAAAAATGAAGGTTGATCTTTTAATAAATTATCAAAAAGATTTTTAACTTTTCTTACTTTTTTTACTTTTTTAAAGTTTTTAAAATCAATATTCTTAGTTAGCATCAATTATTTTTAATATTTTTTAATACAAAATCTTCTGCTGTTTCATTTTTTGTAATTGTCTGATTATCAGTTTTATTTTTAATATTTAGCATTTTTTTTATATCTGTTTCTTCTTCCAATAATACATTTTGTTCATCATCAGTATCCTCTTTATCTTTTGGTTGTGGTAACTCTAAAAATTTTGGAGGTAAAACTAGTGGACTTTTTTTTTGTACTAAAAATTCATCACTATTTTCAGATTTATTTCCACTCAGGCCATCTTTGATTGACTGACAAGAAAGTCCAGTTATCGCAATTATCAAAATTAAAATTATATTATTTATTTTCATTTAGTAAGTATTTATCAAAAATTAATTCTACCAAAATAAGGCAAATTACTCCAAAAGAAATGAAGATATCTGCTACATTAAAAACAAACCAGTGAAAATTATTTACATGCAAATCAATGAAATCTGGTACGGCTGAGTAATATAGCCTGTCAAATAAGTTACCCATAGCACCTGCAAAAATAAAAGAGAGAAAATAAACCCTCACATCCTTTGTTTTTAAAATCATGACAAAAACAGTTATAGAAATCATCGCTATAACTCCTGTAATTAAATTATATACTTCCTTTTGCTCAAAATTCAGTAATCCAAATGCTATCCCCTTATTCCAAACTAAATATATGTTTAAAAATGATGTTACAAAAATATCCACATGATCATACATTTCAACTAAACTTAATACGTACAACTTTGTTAATCTATCCAGCAAAATAATAGCTGCAATTATAATGCTACAAAAAATTACTCTTTTTTTTTCATTAATTTTCATTATCTCTTAATTAGAATGTCTTGCACATCCATCTTTGTTAATTTTCCAACAAACAACACATTTTTTTCCTTCTGCTTTTTTTGTTTGTGCTGTTGTTTCGTGGCTTGAAGTTTTAATAATTTCTGCTGCCGAAGTTATACAAAGCTCAGCCATATCAATATTTTTTATTAGTTCTATTAAATTTTTATTTAAACTTATTATAAGATTAGCTTCTAAACTTGAGCCTATTTCTTTACTTGCTCTTTTTTCTTCAATGCTAACATTACAAATATCTCTCACTTTTTTTAGCTCTATCCACTTTTTGCCCAATTGCTCATTTTCAAATGATTTTGGAAATTCTATAAATTCTTGTAAATGAATACTTTTATTATCTTTGTTTATTAGTTTAAAAATTTCTTCTGTTGTAAATGACAATATTGGAGCAAACCATTTAACAAGAGCCTCAAGAATTATATTTAAAACTATAATACAGCTTTTTCTTCTTTCTGTACTTTTACTATCACAGTATAAAGCATCTTTTCTAATATCAAAATAAAACGCAGATAGATCTACAGTACAAAAGTTTAACAATTCCTTATAAAGATTATGAAAATCATATGATTTAAAATAGCTTTTAAAGTTTTTATTTAATTCAAAAGCTCTATGGAGCATATATTGCTCTAACTCTGGTAATTGCTTGATGTCTACACTTTCCATATCAATTTTTTGAAAATCATCGTTTAGGTTACCTAGCAAATATCTAAATGTATTTCTAATTTTTCTATATGAGTCAGCATGCTGTTCTAAAATAGAGTAATCAATTCTTAAATCCTCTGCATAATTAGATGATGCAACCCATATTCTTAAAATATCTGCCCCATATTTTTTCAAAATATCTTCAGGAGCAATAACATTTCCTAAAGATTTTGACATTTTAAGACCTTTACCATCTACAACAAACCCATGTGATAGTATTGATTCATAAGGTGCTCTACCTCTCGTTCCACAAGACTCTAAAAGTGATGAATGGAACCAGCCTCTATGTTGATCAGAACCTTCTAGGTACATTGATGCTGGCCATTGAAGATCTTCTCTTTTTTCCAAAACGAATGCATGAGTGCAACCGCTATCAAACCAAACTTCAACAATATCACTTATTTTTTCATAATCTTCTGCTTTATATTTTTCCCCTAAAAATCTTTGAGGATTATCTGAAAACCAACAATCAGAACCTTCTTTTTCATAAATGCTCGCAATATTCTCATTTACATTATCATCTACTAAAATTTCTTTAGTAGTTTTATGAATAAATATTGGAAGTGGAACTCCCCAAACTCTTTGTCTTGAAACACACCAATCTGGTCTTGTTTCAATCATTGCTTTTATTCTTTCTCTACCTTTGTCTGGATAAAATTTAGTGTCATCAAGAGCTTTTAATGCTTTTTTTCTTAAGCCATGGCTTTCCATTGAAATAAACCATTGCGGAGTTGCTCTATGAACAAGCGGTGCTTTTGATCTCCATGAATGTGGGTACGAGTGAACTAGTTCTCCATTGGATAATAATTTTTTTTGTTCTTTTAATTTTTCAATAATAATCGGGTTAGCTTTAAAAATATGAGTTCCCTCAAATAAAGGAAGATTTTTAGTATATTTACCATCACCATCTACAGTCTCTATGGCTTTTATCCCATGCTTTAAACAAAGATTAAAATCATCAGGACCATGGCTGGGTGCACAATGAACAATACCTGTTCCTTGTTCTGTTGTAACAAATCTTGCTTCTAGCATCGGAATATCATAATCATAACCAAGGTCTAAAAAAGGATGACTACAAATTGTATCTTTAAAATCTTTTCCTTTAAATTTTTTTATTTCTTTATAGCTTTTAATTTTACAATCTTTAATAACAGATTCTAGTAGAGCTTCTGCAACTACTATTTTTTTATTTTTAAAATCTCCTTCATCATTTAATTCAATTATTAAATAATCTAAAGCCTCATTATAAGCTAATGCTTTATTTGCAGGTATAGTCCATGGAGTGGTTGTCCATATAACAACTTCTCCATTTTCTAATTCTTTCATGTTAGTTTTTTTAACTGGGAAGGCTGTATAAATTGTATCTGATTTATGATCTTGATACTCAACTTCAGCATCTGCTAAAGCAGTTTTTTCTACAGTTGACCAAAGAACTGGTTTAAATCCTTTATAAAGACTTCCTTCTTTTAAAAATTTTCCTAATTCTCTTACAATTTGAGCTTCCGCTTCAAAGCTCATTGTTGCATAATGGTTATCCCAATCTCCAACAACACCTAATCTTTTAAATTGTGTTTTGTGAACATCAATCCATTTTTCAGCAAACTCTCTACACTCTTTTCTAAATTCTGTTATTGGAACTTCATTTTTATTTTTTTTATTTTTTTTATATTGTTCTTCAATTTTCCACTCAATTGGAAGACCATGACAATCCCATCCTGGAACATACACTGAGTCTTTACCATCCATTTGATGAAATTTAACAATGATATCTTTTAAAATTTTATTTAAAGCTGTACCCATATGAATGTTCCCATTCGCATATGGCGGTCCATCGTGAAGTATGAACTTCTCTTTACCCTTATTAGATTTTCTCAACTCTTTATAAAGATCAATTTTTTTCCAATATTCTAGAATTTCAGGTTCTTTATTTTGTAAGTTTGCCTTCATCGAGAAAGCTGTTTTAGGTAAATTTATATTTTCTTTGCTCATATTAACTTTTTTTAGCAACTTTCAAGTCACTTTGAATTTGTTTTTTTAATTGATCAACTTTTTTGAATTTTTTTTCTTTTCTTATAAATTTTGTGAACTCTACTGATAAATACTTATTATAAAGATTTCCAGAAAAATTAAAAATATGTACTTCTAATAAAATTTTTTTTTGATTAAAAGTTGGTCTATAACCAAGATTAGCAATCGCTTTTAGTGATTTATTAGAGTTTTTTTGTTTTACTTTCACAGCATAAACTCCAGGCATCGCAATCACATAATCCTTAATATCTATATTGCAGGTTGGAAAACCAATTTTTTTTCCTTGTTGCCTTCCCTTTTGAACAATTCCTTCAATTGACCAATTTCGTCTTAACAACTTATTAGTTTTTTTTAATTGCCCTTTTTCTAGAAGAGAGCGAATGTACGTTGAAGAGATAACTTTTTTATTTAAGATTAGTGGTTGTGGTTTTACTATTTTGTAATGATATATTTCTTCATTTTTTATTAGTTGCTTAACATCTCCCTCTCTTTTATTGCCAAATCTAAAATTATTACTAACAAATATATATTGGGCTTCTAATTTTTTAGATAAAATTTCTTTAATAAAGAAATCAGACTTAATTGCAGAAAATTTTTTATCAAATTTTTTAGTAATTATAAAATCTACTCCTAAATCATCTAAAATTATATTCTTTTGTTTTACATTTGAAATTCTAAAGTTTTTAATATTTTTATTAAAAAACATTTTAGGCATTGGCTCAAAAGTTAAAACGCCAATTTTTAGCTTAAATTTTTTTTTATAAGTATTTGCTAATTTAAATAATTTTTGATGACCTAAATGAACACCATCAAAATTTCCAATTAATATAATTGATTTTTTATGATTGTTTGAAATATTAAAATCTTTATATAACTTCATGTTCTACCACGTTAATTCTGTTTGAATAA
>ERZ1048068.1777-NODE-1777-length-16109-cov-5.028840_pt1 | contig 16109 bp, 9 predicted proteins | sample MGYA00383098_ERZ1048068 | MGnify/ENA primary metagenome ERZ1048068 (study PRJEB29581, sample SAMEA5548368) | metagenome | biome: marine; feature: coastal; material: water | depth 1 m | study: Short-term variability in the microbial, nano- and picoplankton... | reverse complement strand
GTTTTTAGCATAATCAATTGATTTTACTACGTTTGCTTCTTTTGTAGTAATATGATACAATGGATTATTAATTGGTCCAGCATGTTGTACAAATTTCTTACCTACAACATTAATATTTCCTAAACTTCCTAAGTTACTGTTACCTGGAAAAATTCCTGCAAAGTTAGGTAAGTCCTCAATCATACTAAACACATGATCGTTTACTTCACCTAATGTAAATGTAGTTAAGTTTATGTTGTTTGGGTTATGCTCTAAATTAATAGGAAACTCATAGTAACCGTTTGAGTTTTTATTTGTGTCTGAAGATGTTCTTAAAATAACAGTATCACCAACACTCAATTCTTTTTCAAATACTACAAATGCTAATCCGTTTTGTCTTGAAATAGTATAATCAAAATTGTGTGTATTGTTGACAAGTACATTGCAAGTTAGATCATTTAAATCTCCTGCTTTGTCATATACATCAATTTCAACTTGACTTACCGGCGTTGCAATATCGTATTGTCTAACTACTTTTTGAACACATTCTGTTTTTGCTTTTTCCCAACCATTATTGTATGTGAACGCATTTAAAGATGTATATTTTCTTAAGAATCCGCTATCGCTTTTTACTGTTATAATTTCACTTAAAGATTGATACGTACATGTTTCAGTTAATAAATCAAAGTTAAAAGTAATATCTCCTACGTTAGTTAACGCACGATAAGTTAAAGGAAACCCTAGTTCTGTATCTACTGTTCCTGTACCTTCTTTATAACTGAAGATTTTATTACCTTTAAATGTTGTTGTATTGTATGTTGTTGCATCTGCGTAACTTACACCGTTAGCATCAAACAAATCAAATAACGGTGATTGGTTTACTTTTGTTTTTAATTGTCCTAGTACCCACAACGTACCGTTAAAGTGATAATGCTTACCTGCATTATCTGTACCTTTCTTCACTAGTACTACTTGATTTTCTAAAGGAGTTGCATCAGTATCTTCTATTAATGCAATTTGAGGTGTTTGGGAGTTGTGATTAATAAATTCAACTTTGTAAATTTTTCCAGTTGCTCGAATATCTTGTTCAGCAGTAAACAGAATACGCATGCCGTCTGTAATGTCAACACCGTCAATGTTATATCCGCCTGAGCCTTCAATAGTTGAAAAAATATCTTTTGTAACTGTATCAACTAAATCAATATCGTCTTTCTTTTCAGTACCAAAATTAAATAATTTTAATCCACTGTTAAATTCAATAATTGGTCGCTTTGCTCGCTGTGCTTGATCTACTGTTACATCTTGCCCATTTATTTCTGCACTTTTTTCAATAACTGATTTATGATACCATTTGTTATTTCTACTCCAAGCATTCTTATCTGGAGAGTTTCTATTAACAACAACGTAATCTTTTGTAGCACTATATGAAGCCGCATTACCAAATGGTAAACTATCAAAGTTGTCACCGTCAAATTCAATTGGTAAGTCAGTTGCATATGATAATGCGATAACAAGATCGTCTGTGTTAACTAAATTAATTGCATCACCAACACCTTCAACAATCCAATTGCCGCTTGCATATATTGCAGGCTCAACTGTACCTACAAAGTTTAACTTCATACCGTTTAAAAGTTCTACACCTTTTGATGTTGTATAAGTTGCTTTACCAATAATTTCACTTACAACATCAATTTCAGTTGCTTCGTCAACTTCGGCAATTCTAATAATGCCGCCTGCATTAATGTTATTACTATTTTGATAATATAATCTTGTTGGTGCATTTAATGGAACAGTAAATGTAAGTATACCTTCTTCAATGTTATCATTACTAATTCCTGTTTCATAAACTGTGTCTGAATCTAAACTACGTTCTGTACGAATAGTAAACGGCATATCAGTTGCACTAATATTAAATTTATATGTCTGTCCTTTGAATAATTCAATTGTAGGATTTTGTGTTAAGTTACCGTTAACAACATAAGAAAGATTATTACCATTTTGAATACTTGTTACGTTAAACGTGCTTGTTACTTCTGTACTTTGTCCAGCAACATTAATTGCTGTTGGTCCTGATGGTAGCCAATAGTATTCACGGAAATTAGTTAACTTGTCCCAATTTAAATTTGGGTTCCATGCATAAAATTCAGCACTATTTAATAAACTATGATTATCTGTGTTACCGCCAAATGCTTTAATTTGATTAACATAATCGTTATAGTCTTTATAAAAAGTTACATTATCGTATGCGTCTTTAGATAGTACTGTTGGTTCTAATTGGTATGCACTTCTGCTATCCGAAACGTCACCAACATAGTTGTCACTATTTCTGTATGACTTAGCAGTTTTTCTACCGTAGTAACCATTTAACTTTTGTGCTGTACCTGGTTGTAAAATTTGATCCAGTGTTGCATCTAAAAACTTATTATTTTTTGTTGTACGAAAATACTTAGGCAGTAGATTGTTCGACTTTAGAGTTTTCTTTTTGTCGTCGCCTGTTGGCAATGCATTTTCGTTTTGATTATCTTCATATGCCATTAGTAACTATATCCTCCGCCACTATTTCCACTAGATCCGCTTGATCCTGAACTGCTACTACTACTGCTACTGCTATTACTACTATTTGATGACATAGCGCCTGTTGAACTAATCAATCCTGCGTTTGATGCAGAACTTGTAACACCTGTGTTAATTGTTTCTTGACTTGATGTAATAACATTACCTGTTGCTCTTAATCTACTTGCTGTAATTGCATCTATAATTTCAACATTTTCTACTGTTGCTGAACTTATAAACACTTCATTTGATTCTGACTTGATTTCATATAAACTACCAAATGACTGACTTTGTTCATTTGGAACAATAACAATACTTACAATGTCTGGAGTCATTTGATTCATAATATATGTTGATAGTTCTGAGAAGTAAAACGATTCTCCAAACTCCCAATTATCTAAATTAAAGTAGACATTAATTGCTTCGATTATTCTTGATTTAATATCGTTATTATTAGTAACTACGTCTGGATTAGTTACTACTTTAAATGTTGCTTGCAAACTTGTCTCCGAACTTGTTCCAAATAAAGGTTTATACTTTACTGGGTGATAAATTATTTCATCACTTATTGATTTAATTTTATCTAATTCAACTCCGTATGTGCGATACATTTCATCACTACTTGGCGGTAAAGGTTCTATTGTACGGTCGCCTTGTAAAAATTGTCTATAAGCAATGTCATATGTTCTTGTAAGTAAATATGAATCCATAATATTACTTGCTGAAGGATCAATACGCTGATTATAATCAGCACTGTGCAAGTATCTAAATTTAAGTCCTGGACGACCAATATATCCTCTATAATCTTTAATGATTGATAAGTTTTTCTTGGCTTCGTCTAACTTATGAAATAGTTCAGTATCCATTGTAAAAAATACTTGTCCTGCTGTGTATGCAGAGTATGCACCAATTGCACCTGCGTTTGCTTTTACTTGAATCTTTTCAACTGTGTTGTCTACATATCGATAGTCTTCTACTCCGTCACTAGTTGTATACTTCTTTTGGAATATAAACTTTGTATTAGGATTTGTAGTTTCATCAACAATATCGTCAAATGCTTGTGGATTATCAATTACACCGTCATCGTCTGCATCAAAGAAACTAACTTCAATACGCTTACTATCAACATATCCTTCTGCATCTCTGTATTCTTTTACAATTTCCCAATTATAATTTGTAGTAAACGGGTTTGAAACATCAGGTTTATTATTAACATTTAAAACTTCAATTTTATCTTTAATAATTTTTCCTGTTTTGTTATCATAAATTTTATCTGAACTATCGTAATAGAATTTGATTTCTTTATCACTTTCAAAAACATATCTCATTGTTCTGTAAGTAATGTCATAGCGTTCGCCATCTGTTTTAAAATATAGTAACCAACTTGCATCTAAATTTTGATTACTTGAGTCACCTGTTTTACCTGTACTAAATCCGCTTACACTATCAATGTTTGCTTCTGTAATAATTCTCCATTGGCGTGTTTCAACATCATAGCGCAATCCAAATGTATTTGTTGCAAATGCCTGATCAACAACTTGAGTCTTAACTGCATCTGTAATTATATTTGCAAGTTTTGGTCTTACTTCTTGTAATATTGCGCCTTGTGGAATTATCTCGTTAAGTACTACAGGTCCTAAACCAGTTGAACCAATTGTTGTTCCATCATTTGCTACACTAATAACTTTTGTCCAAAGATACTCAACTGCTCCTGGATGATCTGCACTTCCTGCCATTAATCCATGATCATTATTTTGCATAAAATGGAACCCTGCTGGAGCAACAAATTTTAATAATGTTCCTGCCTCGACAAATCTTAAATTATTTGCAGTAAATGATCCAACTTTAAATTTAGTTTCATTTGCATCAATTAGGCAACCTGTACTTCTATTTGTATCTTGTGTAGAACTTAACCAAGTAACACCTAAATCTGATGTAAGAATTTTTGTAAAGTTTTCTAAATAATAATTATATAATTTTCTATCACGTATAATAGGCTCAATAGTATTAGTAATTGCTTGTTCAATATCTGTTGTGGTTACAAAATTAAAATTAGTTTTTAAATTTGCTGTTTCTTTGTAAAGAACACCGTCATTGCCAAACAAATTAGTACTTGAATATTTTCCTGTAGAATCAATTAAATCAAAGTATCTACTAATACCGCTTGCGTTTCTATTAACTGTTTTTACTTTTACAATTTCTTGACTTACTCCTAATGGTGCAACATTATAATCTTCTGCTGTAACCATTCTATTTTGTGTGTAGTATGTTGCAGGAGCGTTTGCTTTAATACTTGCATCACTTTCGCTTACACTGCTATTAGAAATAGTATTTCTTAATTGTAAAATCATTGTAAGTGTTTGCGGTACACCTGCACCACTTAGATATGGTATTTGAACTTCAATACCTGTCATTTCACTTGGTTTAATTGTGTAACGTCTGTTAGCACTTGTTCTATATACTACTTTAAATCTACCAGTTGGTAAATTACCAAATACGCCGTCACTAAACACTAGACTAATTCTATCTTGTACTCTAGTTAATACACTGTATAAGTTTTTAATATTTTTATTTAAACTATTATAAATTACATTATTGCCTTCTACTGAACTTACTTTGGTCCAATATTCTGTCTCACGACCTTCTTCATCTAATTTAAATAACCAAACATCTTTATTGTTGATGTCAGTTGCATCAATATCAATTTTTTGATTTGAACTTGGATTGTTTACACTAAAGTTGCCATCATCTAATGAACCTTGTTTAAATGTAGTATAAAATCCAGTTCCAGTACTTGCTGGTCCTTGACCATCATTTTTATAAAGCATAGCAAAACTATTACCAACAATAGGTATTTCTTCTTCTAATGCTCCGTCAACAATATCACTACTAACAACTTCAAAGTCTAAACTTTGTCCTTCTACTGTTTTACTAAATGAATACTTTGGAATATCTGTATTGATAGCATTGAATCTGTATTGTTCATGTGGTATACCATTTATAGTTTCTTTTTTAGCAGGTCTTCCAAACACACCGTTGTTTGGTAATGCGGAATTCATTACTTTAATAAACTGTTCGTACCATTGTGTGTTACTTGGATCGTTCCAAGTGATTTGTTGTCCTGATAAATTAAAACTATTTGAATCAACTACATCTTCAGTAGTGCTAACAGATGATACTTTTAGTAGACCTTCTGCGGCTTGGTTACGCTTTGGATTATACGACAACAATCTTGCTAAACGGAGAACTGATTCTCTACGCTCTGCAAGTTCTAAGAAATTTTCACGGGCATTTAAGTCAATACGGAATGAAATATTTTGACCTAAAAATGCAATAAGATCTATGAGTGCTAAGTATTCACTTGATTCAATATAATCATTGAAGTCCTCAGGATAATTAGTCCTTAGGTAGTTAATCATAGTTCTGCGTAAATTGTCGAAATCATAACTCTGAAAATCAGCATTACGATAAGATTGATATATACGCTTCCAATCTTCTGCAACTAGCAGTCTATTTTGTCTGTCCGTCGATGACATATCACATTCCTCATTTGTTACAATGTATTTATTTGTTTAAGAAAAGTGCGTATATAATTTATGCTGTTAAACCTGCTGATTCGTCAAAGTCAAGTCTAAGTTTTTCTGATATATTATAAGGCAAATAAGTTAATTCTAATTGAATTTGGATACCGCTTTCGTAACTACTAACTGCTATAGCATCTGCTTGTATACGAGGATCATAATTTACAATGGTTGTAACATTACGTGCTATTGCTTCTTTAAGATCATCAGTAAATGGTTCAAATAAAGCGTCCCATATAATTGTTCCAAATTCAGGATTCATTAATTTTTCACCCTGTCGTATATGGAAATGATTAAGTAAATCTTGTTTTATAAGTGCAAGATCATACATTGTGCTAGAATTGTTCTCAGGATTAACTGTAGACAAGCCTCTATACGCTTTGCTAGTAACAACAGGTTTTTGCTGTCCACTAGGTTTAACTGCTATTCTATCATATAGATTTTTTTCTAAAGTACTCATACTAATATTTATGCTCCTACGTTTACAAAGGATGCGCCACTGGTTATTGTCCCAGCATCACAGCCATCACCAACTCTACCTACAAACTGTCCTGCTATCTTAACTACAGAACTTGATCCATTTACATATTCTACGTGAGTAGGACATGCTGGCGGAGCGTGAGTATGTGGCACTGTTGGATCGCCTAATCTAGCAACTAACTGCCCTTGTACTTTTACAAATGCTTGACTAGGAGTATCTAATGTAGTTGTAGATGTACAACCGTGTCCTGTGTTTACTGTATCTGTTTTTCTTGCTATTAATGGCATTATACTGTTGTATCCGATCCTGCTGTTGCCGCGGCTGTACCGTCAATGGGCACATTGTACTGATCAGGTAGGCTCCAATTTCTTTTTATGCTTTTTACATATTGACTGTTACTATTAAATCGATAATTACTAACTTTAGCATTATTTCCTTGATTTCCGCCTAATACTTTAATAACACCGTTTGAAGTAATTTCTTGTACAAACCCAATATGTCCGCCTGAACGTGTTTTTGATTTAAAAATTATAACGTCCCATTTGCGTATTGCTGATGTGTCTCTCCAATCTACTTCACTACCCCAACTGTACCAACCTTGACTACTCATTGTTTGTAGTGTCGGAACACCTGCTGTGAATAACGCCCAACTTACAAAAGCCGCACACCATGCATAGGACATAGAACTACTATCTCTAGTATATGCGTTGCCACATACTTTATAAGTTTCCAAGATTCTTGGATTGCCTGGATTTCCTCTTTCACGCCAATCTTGTGTAAGAACATTTTGCAATAAAGCATCTAATTTTTCCCAGCCTGGTCCTTCAGGTAAAGGTCCTGGTGTAATGTTAGGATCCATTGCCGGTAAATTACTACTGTTTGCATATCCGCCGTTTCCTGATTGCTGTCCTGGTCCTGATCTAGGATAGTCACCTTCTAAATCAAACTGACCATTTGGAAATCTATTTGATTCAATTGCTTCGTTCCAATCTGAATTATCTGCAATTTCTGCAGGATTAACAATTGGTGTTCCTGGAATAACTACCTGTCCCATTACACTACTCCTGTATTTCTTGGATCATTTTGATCAACTCCAGCAATAACATTCCTGTTATTTGGATCTCTAATCCAGTCTGGATCATATTTTCCGTTTGGTAATAATTTTGCTTGTAAGTAACCTGTATCTTTAGGACGTCCTAATTCGTATCCTCTTTCAGTTCCTGCAATAGCAAATCTAAAGTTACCTAGTGTTCCTCTACCAAAGTCTTTATAACGCTCTTTTAAGTATGCCGCTGTAACTGCAACTGACTTAGCAACATCTGTAATTAAAATAGTAGGATCATCTACAATGTCAACACCAAATGGATTATAGTCTGTAACTGGCGCACTTGTCAATCCTGCAAGTTTTCCGTAACGCTGATAATTTGCTTTACCTGTTAACTGAATTAATCCACGACCAATAAACTTACCGCCATCGCCTGCTGTTGTATTACCCATGCCTGGTCCAATTTTACTTGTGTAGCCATATACTAGTTCAAAGAATGTTGCTTTATCTTTTTTAATTTCTGTAAGTTCTGCATCACTAACTGTTCTAGCATTACTAAAAATTGAACGTATACGCTCATTACTAGTTCCGCCATAACTTACCTCTGTTGTTAGTTTAAGTCCTGATTCAGTTTCTGCTGTTGCAATAGCCGCATATACTTGTTCTTCATTAAACCCTTCAGCAAACAATGCACTTGCAAATAATCTCGAAAGTTGTTGTTTTTCAATTTTTACTGGTTCAGGATCTGCTGGAATATTTGCACCCGCAATAGGATCAAATCTTGCACTACCTTCCGGTGCTCCTGAACTATTAAATGCATTTGGTTGATTACCTGATCCGGCAACTACTCCGCCTGGTGTTCTATTAAATGTATCCGGAGTACTTGGTGGATATGTTTCTGGCGGATCAACTCCTGCTCTAGTTAAGTCTGGTGTATACTTTAATGGATCGTAATGTTCATGCTCAAACCACGGTTCGTGTTGCGGAACTCTAGCACCTTTAAGTGCAATCTCAGGTGGAGTTGGATCAGTAAGAAGTGGTGCTGGTGGTATAACTGCTTCTTTTGGATCGCCTGGTATTAACGGCACAATATCAATATTATTGCCTTCACTATAAATTTTTAATGCGCCGCCTGCTGTTAAGCCGCCTTCTGCATCTGTTCTTATACGCAAGTTGCCAACTGCTTTTAAATCTAATAAGTTGCCTGATTGCATTGTAGTTTTTAATGCACTTGTTTGATGTATTTCTGCACCAGCCGTTATAAAACTACTACCTAGTGATTTCATATGATAGTCACCGTCTGTAGTAATTTTAACTTCGTTGTGTCCTTCAATTCCAAGACCGCCTGTACTACCTAACGATAGTTGTGACCCTGCAGATATATTTTGTTGTTCTACAGCAATTAACATACCATTACCGTTTGCATACATAACTAAATCTTCGCCTGAATTAACATTAACGTCTTTACCGGCATTCAAACTATATTGTGTACCAGCAATAACACTAGTACTATCATGTGAACTTGTTCTAATTTTATTAGCAACCATGTTTACATCTTGTCCGGCAGTTAAGTTAATATCTCGATCTGCTGTAAAATTTAAATCTTGTTGAGAATGTACACTAATACTGTCTGCACCGTAAATGTCAACTTTACCATTGCTGGTCATTTCAATCCAGGCTGTTCCTCTTGCATTTGCAATATAAATTAGATCTTCTGTATTGTGCATTAAAATTTGATGACCAGTCCTAGTACGCCAACGTGCTAATTCATTATGAGGTCTTGTAACATCACCGCCTTCTTCTCTTGCTTCGATGTTTGCATATTCCATTGCAGTATCTTTAGGATGCCCTTTTCTTAAAAGTTTATCATTGCCGTCGTCCATAACAAAACTTGATCCGCCTAATCTACTTTTAGGATGATTAATTTTATTGCCTTGATAACCAAGTTGGGCTTTGGGTGCGCCTTCTCGCTTGTCTAGTGGTCCTGGTGTACTCCACCCAAACACTGCACTAGGCATTTCTCGTCTTGCACTTGAACTTGTTAGACCCCTTGTTTCGTCGTCAATTAATCCCGCGGTAATATAACCTTTTAGTAAATCTAAATGTGCAGGCTTTCGATGTGTTGTCGGATCATTATTTGGCTCTGTTGTAGTAAGTTTATTATATTCGCCAGCAGGTCCTTTTTTATTAAAGTCTTTTAACAAAGAAGTTGATGCTAATCCAGGAACCATAAAGTTCATAAATTCATCTTGCACACATCCGATCCAATAACACTTGCTTGTAATACCTTCTACAAATATTACAAGTACTCTAGTACCAACATCTGGCGGTACTGCCCAAAAGCCGTAACTTTGTTGTGAATGTCTATAGCCTTCATTTTTACTTGCACTGGCAACTGGTGTAACTCCATAAAATGGACTTAGATAACTTGCTTCAATTACTTGTCCTGACCGACCTTGTTGGTCTCCTGATCCTGTTGACTTTAACAATTCAACCTGTAATGTCCCCATATACTTTGGATCTAAATTGTTTACAATAATTGCTTCAAATGGCCCTGTTTGATTAACCTGTTTAGCCTGTGATCTACGAATGTCTGCTTGTGCCATATTAGAAAGGACCTTTTAATTTACTATTTAATTTGCTAATTTCGTCGGCTCCTCTTGTTGCCGCGGCTTCAATATTTGTAGGTATTTGCATTTTAACTGTGCTACTAATTTTATTAGCAAGATTTTGTCCTCCTGCTATATTACCAACTGTGTTTGTTATATCTGTTCCAAACTTTCCTAAAACATTGCTCCCATTTAAATTTACCTGACTTAGGGTGCTAGTGGCGAAAGATGTGGCGGCAGTTTTTAAATTAGCAAGATCTCCGCCAATGCTACTTTGTATATCTGCAAAACTACTACCAATTTTTCCTAAGTCAGCAAGTCCAAGTTTTGACTGTATATCACCAATTACTGATCCAATATTTCCAAACGCATCTAGTGCTGGTAAACCTAGTGACTGTGCTTGGCTAGATATAAGATCATTTAATCCTTGGTAACTACCTAATAGTAATTCTACTTCTTTTTTGTATGCTAGTAAGTTTTCAGTTGCTCCTGTTGTTAACATAGCCTCTGATACTTTAGAAGCAAATGCAACTGCTGACTCATTCATTGCGGCCGCAGGATTATCTGTTGCAACAAACGAACCAAGATTCTTTGTTTGCGTTTGATCTTCTTGATTTAGCATTCTATTAAGTTTTAACACTGTAGTATATTGATTTTGTTGTATTAAGTGGTTACACATATTCACTCTGTATAATCCGCTAAATGTATCTACAACTACTAAGTCTTCTGGAAATATATAATTTCCTTGCTCTGGATTAGTATCTAAAGGAGTTCTAAATAAAATGTTAATATATAATTCGCTGTTAAGAAAATTTGCAGAGCCATCTGTTGTTATATTAGTATATGAAGTGTCTTGAGCAAAATAATTTCCAATGCCGTTATCTGACAAATAAAATGGATCGCCCATAATAGTCATATCTACTAATAACATATCAACTTGAGAATGCAGAAGTCTATCATTAAACATTCTAGCAACACTAATTGCAGTATTATCATAACCTGAACCGCCTGCATTTCCTGTACCAGTATTAACAACATCGGCTTGTGTTTTAGCAGTTTCGCCTGGTTTTAATGATCGTTTACTTTCACCGGTTACTAATGTTTCATCAGCAGATTGTGATGAAACAGTTTGTGATCCTGCTGGGCCAGCACGTTGGGCCGCTGTTGAAGATCCTCTATCAGCAGTTGTGGGATAAATGAAACTGTTATTATATTGTATTTGAAAGTCTAAAATATCTTTATTTCTTCCAGTGTATATATAATTGTATTCTTTTGCCGCTTGGGCTTTTAAGTTTGCAATTCCTGGAGGCGCTTCTGTTCCAGTCATAAATTTTTCTGCTTGTACTTTATACGGTACAACTCTGTATATGTAGATACAAGGTACTTTACCTGTTTTACCTATTTCACTATTTGTTGGTACAGGATAACATGCTGTTTCAACCCTATACCAATCAACCATCCCTGTTGGATCTTTTACATCTTTAAGTTGATTTTTAAGTTCTCTACCATACATGCTGGTAATTAATACTTCTTCAATAATTTCTTGTAGTCTACTACCTGCTGAAAATGTATAAGATCTAAGTTTGCCGTCAAGTTTTGATGCCGCTACACTACTACTAAAAATAGGATATTTTTCTGCAAAAGCATCATTATCTTTTTCGTCTTGTGCTACTGCGGCGGCATTTTGATCTGCGACCGATTGTACTTCGGAGGCAAATGCATCAAGACTTCCTCGCACATAAGCAGGATCAGGTAATGGATTTGTTCCTACTTCAAACGGAGTTTCAAGCATTTTTGCTTGGCCAATTTTATTATTACTAAAATCACTTTGTGCATATTTTTTTATACCTTTACCAAGCCACGATGAACTTACAACATTACCTGATACTTGAGTAAGGTATTCATCAAAGTTTGCAGGCACTTCAGAATCTGAACCGCTATAACTTTGCCAATAACTTGATAGTTCATTTTCTGAAGATCCACTATATGCTTGATCATCTGCTGTTGCAAAGTTTTCATTGTAAACATCCATCATATCTAAACTAGGTGTACTGGTTGCAGAACTTTGTATTGATCCGTCTGCTACAGGACTAGAAGCAGATGCTCGATCGTCTGGAAATAAAACAACAAATTGATCGGCAACATTTATTTGTCCTTGTTTTTCCATATCTTGTAAACGTTTGTTCATAACCGAAGTTACACTTTTGGCTCCAGATTGTAAAATTTCTTTTACTGTATTTCCAGTAATGTTAAGAGTTGTTTTGACCTGCTGTACACTGTCTCTTAATGCACGTTCATTCCATGCAATGGCTTCTACTTGATAAAGACTACCGCCTTCATTAACAGAAAATTCTGATCTTACAAGAGATATTGGTATAAGTCTTGTAGAATATGGAACATACGCCGCGTTACCGTCTACGTCCCATCCTTTAAATTCTATTTTTAAAACAAAAGGACACTGTGTATAATCTGCAAAGCCTGCTTTCATTGCGGCCATACTTAATGCTTGATAAAATAGTCCCATACTATATGGTTCACTAACTTCAAATGTAATTTTTGTTGTATTACTATTTGTTCCGTATGAAATACTTGGAACAATATTACAACCAATATCAAGATTATCAATAAAAAATTCTACATTAGAACCTAATGCAAGTTCAACTTGTGTTTTGTGTTTTTTATCGCCGGCGCCGCCACCTGCTTTTATAACAACATTGTTTAACCCGGTTTTTCTATATGTATTATCTGGATCGCTTATTTCTTTATGAGTTAAACATGCAAGAGTTACTAATGTACTCATACTTGCAAATGGTTCTAACTCATTAGGCCAAGGTGGTTGCGATTGTCCTGGAACTAGTGTTCCTGCTTTAGTTGTAAAACCAATAGGTCCTGGCTTTGCTGACAAATTACTTTTAAATTGTGCAGGATCCATAGATGCAAATAAATTTGATCCCGCAGGTCCTGTTAGTCCTGCTACCTGTCCTAATGCTTGTTCTTTAAGTCCTTCAACACTAAAAGCATTTTTTGCATTATTAATATTATTTTGCAAATCTTTTGCAATATCAGGAATAGAACTATTGATTAGATTAAACTTTGTAGATACTTTATTGAAAATCGATTTGAAACCCAATGTTATACTCCTAGTTGACTTTTAAGTTGCGGACCTTTTGGTATGAATATTTTTGTACCTGCAACCATATCAAATACAGGATCTTTTAAGACATCCATATTACGCTGTGCAAATACCCACCACAATTTACTACTACCATATAAATCAAATGCTAATAAATCAGGACGATGTGTATATTGTACTTCTATCTCATATAAAAAATCATCTGCTTCTGCAGGAATAGGACGTATTTGAAAATTTCCTAAATACTTTCCATCTATAATAGGTGTATTCTTCCAAGGGCTTGAACTAGTATATGCTGGCATTAGATAAATCCTCTATTACTAATTAAATCACCGTTAACAAAATTTTGTAAACTAAATTGTTCAACATGTGTTCTACTGTAGATTGGTTGTAGTGTTACAGCCATTAAACTTTGTGTTGGAACCCAAGTACCCGGTTCACTTTGTCCTGTTCCTGCTTCGCCTGCAATATTTGTTTTCATATAATCAACATCTTGAGGTAAGTCAACGTTAAAACTTGTTACAACACAAGGAACATTTTTGAATACATACTCTCCATAACCATTAAACTTTACAATTGGTGGAGGATTACCTGTGTTAACTCCGTTTTCGCCATAAAACATTTTAGTTAGTGTTCTTAAAAATGTAACTGCGGCTACCCAATATTCAGCATCTTCATTTGTTTCAATAAAAAAGTCTCCTGATACTGTAATAGCGTCCACACTACTGTTTTGATAATTATAAAAAGGATAATTACTATGTACAGGTTGCATTGAACTGTAACTTGCACTGTGAGAGAATATTACCGATGGAGTAAACGGAAATATCATTCTATCACCCGAATTAGACAAAGGTTCTAATAAGTTTGATCCTAATTCTTTTATAACTGGAGGTATAGAAATACTAACACGCCAATCATTATCGCCTTTTGCGTCAACAATTTTGGCTTCTGTAGTAGTTCTAGATTTAGGAACACCATCTGCTGGTAAATTCTTAGAACGTATTTGTCTAAGAATAGCATCATCATACCCTGAACCTGCTGGACCGTAACTTCTGTTGGTTTTGTTAGTCTTGCTTTGAGATGTATCGCCTTGTAAGGTTCCGTTGGCATCACGTCTTATTTGTATACCGGGTGTATTTGGATCTGCGTCTCTGAATGTTGCCATAATTTACTCCATTAAACTTTATAGTATTATTTAGTTGACTTTTTTAACTACGTATATTATAATGTATATAACATTTGAATAATTGGAGACCTAATGAGGAAAGTAAATTACTTAAACAACAAAGATATCTTAAAAGAGATACACAAATCAAAAAGTACGTTTTGTAGTTACACTGCTGACGAATATGCTGATTTTGACATCATATTACTTGATATTGATAAGATAAACATACGCACTATTGCAGAAGCAAAGAGAAATAAAGCAAAAAAACTTAGTCAACAAGCATTTGAGGCTAGAAAACTTGCTGGTGAAAAGGTAAAACAAGCACAATGTGAAGTAGATTACAGAAAAATGATTAAAGAAGAACTAATTTTTCGTATTATGACGTTTGATCACATTCCAGAAGAGCCTGGACGTAAAAAGAATCCAAAAACAGTAGCAGATACTAAAACAAAACTTAATTTTCCACCCTTTAAACATTATAAGTTTGGCGATGACGGAGAATTAATATGTGTAGGTAAGAGTCATTGGGAAGGCGGCATGGAAAATGGTGCATTTAGTAAATCACATGGTAAAGCAACTAATAAACTTGCTATGATGTGGATGAAATTATGTGATAGATACGCAACACGAGGCAATGTACGTGGATATACGTATAATGACGAGATGCGAGGACAAGCAATACTACAATTAGCACAGATTGGCTTGCAATTTGACGAATCTAAGTCACAAAACCCGTTTGCATACTATACAGCGGCGGTTACAAATTCATTTGTACGTGTTATCAACTTAGAAAAACGCAATCAAAACATTAGAGATGACATTCTTGAAATGAATAATATGAATCCAAGTTATACTAGACAGCATTCAGGCGAATGGGAAGCACAACAGAAGCGAGAAGCCGAAGCACGAATGAAGAAAAATAACACTTGACAACGTAAAGTTTTTAACGTATAATAATAGAGAAAACAGGAGTAACTATAAGTGTTTAAGAAAGCGGCTGTCTTTACTGATATTCATCTTGGCTTAAAAGGCAATAGTAAAGTACACAATGATGATTGTGAACGTTTCATTGATTGGTATATTGCACAAGCAAAAGCCAACGGATGTGAAACAGGTATTTTTTGTGGAGACTGGCATCATAACAGAAACAGTCTTAACCTTACAACTATGGATGCAACAATCCGTTGTATGGAAAAATTAGGTAGTTCATTTGAAAAGTTTTACTTTTTTGATGGTAACCACGACTTGTACTACAAAGACAAGCGTGATGTAAACTCAACAGCGTTTGCTACTTACATTCCTGGTATTACTTTTATTGACGAAATACACATTGAAGAAGATGTTGCACTTGTTCCGTGGCTTGTTGGTGACGAATGGCGAAAAATTAAAAGTATTAAAAGCAAATATATGTTTGGTCACTTTGAACTTCCTAGTTTCTACATGAACGCTATGGTGCAGATGCCTGATCACGGCGAACTTAAAGCAGAACACTTTGAACATCAAGAATATGTATTCAGTGGACACTTTCACAAACGACAAAAGCAAGGAAAAGTACATTAC
>ERZ1048068.1773-NODE-1773-length-16140-cov-3.846565_pt1 | contig 16140 bp, 19 predicted proteins | sample MGYA00383098_ERZ1048068 | MGnify/ENA primary metagenome ERZ1048068 (study PRJEB29581, sample SAMEA5548368) | metagenome | biome: marine; feature: coastal; material: water | depth 1 m | study: Short-term variability in the microbial, nano- and picoplankton... | reverse complement strand
GAATGCTGGCTGGACGTTTGAAGTCGACGCGAATGAAGGCCTCAACTGGCAGGATTGGGTAGACCAACCAGGTCCTCAAAGCTGCAAGTCCGATTGTGGCTTGGGTGACCATACAGAGTGGATGTATCACATCATGCAGTCGTCGAGTACGGCTTCTGGCTGGGGTGAATACGAAGGCTCTGAATTGTCGTTGAGCCATCAGCCATCCAACGGTTTCTTCGGATTCCAAGTTGGTGAAGGTGCAAACAACAAAAATGCAAACCACGGTTACAGTGGCTGGTTCTACTACATGGGCACATTCAATGGAGCTGATGTCATGGGCACTGGAGACGTATTTGGTGATTTGGATTGCTCCTTGCCATGGAGCATCGAGCGGGAATACACGGTGGCAGATTGCAGCGGCAATACCACAACCTTCGCTTACACCATCGATATCAATGGTATGACTTGCGAGCCGATCGATCCAACATTGGGTGGTGATGACAGCAGCGACAACAGCTGGGGTAGCGATGCTGAAGGTGACGGTGCGATTGGGGAAGACGATTCCGACGCGGGATCTGAAGATTCCAAGTTGCGTCTACTTGGCCTCAATCCAAACCCTGTGAACGAGATGGCGTTGCTTTCATTTGCGACATCGGTCGATGAGTTGATCACGGTCAACGTCTACAACAACGCAGGTGTGTTGGTGACGACGTTGTTCCAAGGTCAAGTGTTCGCCAATGTTCCGATGACACTGGAAGTATCAGCGAATATGTTTGAGACAGGACTTTATCAGATTCAAATCGTCTCTGACAATGGAAGTATCACAACCAAACTGATGGTTGGAAGCTGAATTTGATTAAAGAGTGAACTGTGATTCATTGCGAAAGCCCCTCCAGCGTTGGAGGGGCTTTTTTGTTTTCTTCTGAGTTCTCTTCGAGCTGCAATGCGGAGGTTCGACAAAAGCGTCGGAACTTTGCTTCACTCAATTTGAATGACATGGTTATCCAACGAACTCCAAAAGAAACGTATGCTTCCAGCACCCGAATCGTCATGCCCAACGATACCAACACCTTGGGAAACTTGATGGGGGGCAACTTGCTCAATTGGATGGACATCAACGCTGCCATTAGTGCGCATCGGTGCAGCCGTCGCATTTGTGTCACGGCTGCAGTGAATAACGTTTCATTCAAGAAGCCCATTAAGTTGGGTGATATCGTGACCATTCACAGCGAAGTGACGCGGACTTTCAATAGCTCCATGGAGGTGTTCATGCGAGTGCACGTCGAGAACCATCTCACGGGTGATCAAAGCTTATGCAATGAGGCGATGTACACATTCGTTGCTGTTGATCAACTGGGAGCTCCTATTGCAGTCCCAGCGATCACGCCTGAGGATGGAGAGGAAAAGGAGCGCTTTGCTGGCGCTTTGCGTCGGAGACAATTGAGATTGGTGCTTGCCGGTAAAATGAAACCTGCAGACGCGACAGAACTCAAAGCATTGTTTGTTTGATTCAAACTTCGGTCACGTGCTGTTGCATGCAGACCGATTTTCCATTGAAGCGGCACCGATTGCCCAACTTGGAACATGGACGCATCGCATCCTTTCCGGCAGGTAGAAGGATTTGCGAACCAACAGGAGGACGCCAAGGTTCCATGCCCAATGATGGACGAGTGCAGCCCCAGATGGATGTGACCGGGGTTTGAAGCGCTGCAGCTAGATGCATCATCCCTGTATCTCCGGCATAGATGCGTTCAGCATCACGAATTACCGCCGCGGATTCCGAAATGGATGTCTTTCCGACAAGATTGATGACTGAATCTGGTAAGTCAAGACTGATCGAATTTCCCACCAAGGCATCTGTTTTGCCACCAATCAGCACCGTACGCTTGCCTTCGAGGTGAGCACTTTGAACGATAGATCGCATCCGCTCGAGTGGAATTTGCTTTCCAGCATGGGCAGCACCAACGGCAAGTACATTCCAGGGACCTTGGTCGGAACCACATTGCGATGGGAGAATTGCAGATTCAAAAAGGACCGGCCACGCATCTGGTGTTTGCGCTCCGAAAGCGCCGCGAAATGAATCTATGTACCGTTCGACGATGTGCGTGACGGGCTGTTTTCGCCATCCTCGGACCAAGAGCCATTTGGCGACATTTTCTTTTTTCAATGTAAATGCCACGCAACCCAAGGTTCGTTTTATGGAACGGGAGCGGACATTGGAATGCAAATCCACGATGTAATCGATGCCCGCTGCTTCCAAGGTTTCTGCGACTTCCGACGTGTTGTGATCAATCGTATGAATGCAATCGACGAGTTTTCCCAAGCCTTCTGCCACAGCCCGCATGCTTGACTTGGTCAGAAAATGAATTTGGCATGGACCGTGAATGGCTGCGCGTAGGCTCGCAATGGCGGGAGCCGTGAGCACGACATCTCCGATGGAGGAAAAACGGATGACAAGTATGCGAGTTGGCCGAGACGACATGGTGCAAATCTAAGTCAGGCGAAAAAGAAAAGGCGTCCCGTGAAGGACGCCTCTTTCAGTTGTGGAGAGACCGGGATTCGAACCCGGGTTACCCTCTCAGGTAAACACGCTTTCCAAGCGTGCGCCTTAAGCCACTCGGCCACCTCTCCAATTCCGTCCGCGCCTTTGCTCGGAAGGGATGCAAAAGTACCATAAAACACGACGTGATTCCAAATCGTTTCTTGCCACAGCGTTTCAAGTCAAAGGGCTGAAGCGCGTCAATTCTCCTCGGACGTTGCGGGCCATAAAATTGCGCGCTTCCTCTCCTTTGAAGCCGCGTCCCAAACAAGCCATCAGCTTGGTGATTGCGGCTTCTGTTGTCATGTCTCCTCCGGGAATCACACCGCAATCGCGTAGAAGGTGAGCCGTGGCGTAGCGCTCAGGGTGCACCGCTCCGTGTCCGCATTGGGTGACATTGACAATGGACATGCCACGGTTGTGCGCGGCGGTCAGGATGGATTTCAAATCAGGGTTGGACGGAGCATTTCCAGAACCGAACGTAGAGAGCACCAAGCCACGCAAATCTGGCCATTCGATCAGTCTCATGATGGCCTCTAGGGGTTGTCCCGGAAACAAAGGGAGCCAAGCTACCTGATTGTCGAGGGCTGCGTTGACACGGAAGGTTTCGGTTGTGTCTCGGTACATCAAGCTTTCATTGTAAAGGATATCGACACCAGCCTCTGCCAATGCAGATAGATTGGGACTGATGATTGCTTGCATGGATTCGGCGCTGGCTTTGTGTGATCGATTTCCTCGGAAAAGAAAAGACCCAAAGTAAACGGCAACTTCCTGCACGATGGGTTCATTGAATCGGGTGGCTGTGGCGATCTCGACTGCGGCCAGGAGATTTTCGCGGCCGTCCGTTCGTGGCAATCCTATGGGCAGTTGACTTCCGGTAATGATCACGGGTTTGTGGAGTCCTTCGAGCATGAAGCTCAAGGCAGACGCCGTGTAAGCGAGCGTATCCGTGCCATGCAAAATCACAAAACCGTCAAAGTCTGCATAATGGTGCTTGACGGCATGGGCCAATTCCACCCATTCTTTCGTGCCCACGTTGGATGAGTCCAGCGGCGGATCAAAAGAGATGATCTCGATTTCACGATTTGGTTGTTCCAATTCCGGGACGTGCCGATGAATTTCGTTGAAATCGATGGGGACAAGTCCGCCTGAAGCATCTTGTACACTGCCGATTGTGCCGCCCGTGTAGATCACCAAAACACGGCTATGAGAAGTTTCGTGGGAGGTCATTTCAGTTCAAGTTGTCAGAAGAAAATCATTGTGGACTCAGGTTGAACAGCGTGCGGGCGTTTTGGGTGGTGATGTCTGCTACATTCTGCAGTGGCATTTCCCACAAATCAGCTACTCTCTGGGCGACGACGCGTGTGAAAGCCGATTCATTTCTTTTGCCACGGTGCGGAACAGGTGCGAGGTAAGGGCTGTCCGTTTCCAAGACAACACGGTCTTGGGGTATGTGTGGAAGTACTTTGTCAAGGCCACCGTTTTTGTAGGTCGCTACACCACCAATACCGAGAAAAAAATCACCATAATCCAAGATGCGTTCGGCTTGGTTCAGGTTACCTGTGAAGCAGTGAACCACGCCAGTAAGTTGGGCATCGTTCAAAGCGTCCAGCGCTTCGAAAAGCGCGTCAAATGCCTCGCGCACATGAATTACGATTGGCAGACTCAGTGTTTTCGCCCACTCCACTTGTTGTCGAAACGCTTGCTGTTGAATGTCCAAGGTGGTCTTGTCCCAATGCAAGTCAAATCCAATTTCGCCGATGGCCACATACGTTCTTTTCGAGTGAAATAGAGCCGTTTGAATCGCATCCAATTCGATCTGCCATTCTCGAGCTTTGACGTGGCACGGATGCAGCCCCATCATGCCGAAGCAATGGTCAGGCCATTGGTCCATCATGGCGTGAACACGGTCGATGGACGCACGATCGATGTTGGGTAGAAGCAATGTTTTGACGTCTGCATCGAGGCAGCGTGCTATTGCCGCTTCTCGCTCCCCGTCAAATGCGGGTTGGTACAAATGGGTGTGGGTGTCGATGATGTGCACTGCGCGAAGTTAGCGCAGACAATTAAAAATGAATCCGTCCTTCGGCGTAGGTTATCGCGTGACCGAACAGATGGACGCGGTTGCCTTGCACTTTGCAGTGCAGTTCACCTCCTCGAGTGGAAATTTGTTTGGCGTCTAACTCGTTTTTATCCAGGCGACGCCCCCAAAAGGGTGCGAGTGAGCAGTGGGCTGACCCCGTGACTGGATCTTCCAGAATCGTGGCTTGGGGCGTGAAAAAACGCGAAACGAAATCGCAGTCATTGCCCGGAGCTGTCGCAGCAACCCCACCTGGATCGAGGTTAATTCTGTCAAATTGTTCGCGATTGATTTGAAGATTGGCAACTTCAGATTCTTCCCGATAAACAAGAATGTAGTCACGGCCCTTCAAGACTTCCATTGGCGGCTGACTCAATGATTCGGCAATGGATGGCGGCAGTTTGGCGATTGCTGGCGGTCGACTCGGAAGGTCCATGCAGTACATGCTGTCATAGCGCGTCACCTGCAGCTTGCCACTGATTGTATCAAATGTGGCCGCTTTTGTTTCCGGTTCAAGGTGCGAGAGCACCACGTGCCCTGCGGCTAAAGTGGCGTGACCACAGAGGTCAATTTCGATGTCCGGGGTAAACCAACGCAGGCGAAAGTGGTCGTCTTGTCGAAAAATAAAGGCTGTTTCGGCGACTGCATTTTCACGAGCGATGTTCAGTAAGGTGATGTCGTCGATCCAATCTTCGAGAAGTACAACGCAGGCGGAATTCCCTGAAAACACCGATGTTGTGAAAGCGTCGACTTGAAAAAAATGGCAATTCATACACGTTTCTGTTTGCTCGATTGAAGCTAAATTGGGGTCGCCAACGAGGTTGAGTATAAATCTACCGGAAATTCTCTTTGTTCGTTGGTGAACCGCGAATTACATTTGCACACTTGCGAAAGTGACAAACGCTCGCAAAGCACACGATTGAAATAACACGAATCAAGATTCACATGAAGAAGTTGTTTGCCCTCTTTGCCATTGCAGGGTTGATTTTCATCAATTTTCCGACCGCAACATTCGCACAAGATGCTGCGATGGAAATGACCGACACCACCGCTGTTGAAACCGCTACTGATAGCACAGCTATGGCGGCAGATTCCATGGTAGTTGACACGATGGCGGCAATTGCGCCGGCTGTAGCTGATGAAACACCTGCTGAAGAAACACGTGAAGTGTTGAGTTTTCACCAAACAGTGAAGCGCTACTTCATCGAAGGCGGTGCAACTTTCATGGCTTTCGTTTTGATTTGCCTGATTCTTGGTCTGGCCTTGAGTATTGAGCGTATCATCTACCTCAACATGGCAACTACCAATACGGGAAAGCTTGTTGAAGGGATTGAAGGAGCGCTTGAGAAAGGTGGTGAAGAAGCTGCCAAAGAGGTCTGCCGAAACACAGCGGGACCAGTAGCAACGATTTTCTATCAAGGTTTGGATCGATCCTCCGGGTCTTACGAGGAGGTAGCGAAAGCAATTGAAGACTACGGTAGTGTGGAGATGTCGAAGTTGGAGCGTGGACTGAGTTGGATCAGCTTGTTCATAGCGTTGGCACCGATGTTGGGTTTCATGGGTACGGTTATCGGTATGATTTCCGCCTTTGACAAAATTGCTGAAGCCAACACCATCAACGCGTCTATCGTTGCGGGTGGTATTAAAGTAGCCTTGATCACAACCGTTTCGGGTTTGATTGTAGCCATCATCTTGCAGATCTTCTACAACTACATTTTGTCGAAGATTGATAGCATTGTTTTGGATATGGAAGAGGCGTCTATGGACCTCGTTGACTTGTTGTACAAGCGTAAGCTTCAAGGCAAATAAACTGCTGAATCATGGGTGATAAAGGATTAAGACTTGGCCTTTCAGTCCTGCGGATTGCAGTGATTGTAGCGGGAGTTGTTCTCAGCTACATGATCACTTCAAGAAGTGGGACAGACGAGACTTTCGTCGAAGGCCAGGAGCGCTATGGAGCGCTTCTTGATGGACTGTTTTACATCATTTACTTCGTAGGCATTGCATGTGCAGCCGCATCTGTGTTGTTTGGTTTGGGGTTTTTGATCTTGAAATTGATCAACAATCCAAACTCGGTGATGGGAACCATCATTGGTTTCGTTGGATTCGTAGTCATTGGCCTGCTGAGTTTTTATGTGTTGGCCGATGATACAGTGCTCAATGCCTATGAGGCTAGTGGCATCAAGGTCACGACGGGTGAGAGTCTCTTCGCAGGCGGTGGTCTGTATTTCGTATACCTCCTTGGCAGTTTATCCATTTTGACAATCGTTGTTGCAGAAGTGCGCAGCGCATTGAAATAAGACGAGAATGGCACGCCGAGAATTAGCAGAAATCAATGCGGGCTCGATGGCGGACATCGCGTTCCTCCTCTTGATCTTTTGGCTGGTAACGACCACCATTGACTCGGACGAGGGGATCAAGAGACAGCTTCCTCCTCCGGTTCCTCCAGACATTGACGTACCTCAGGCGAAGGAGCAGAATGTGTTCAATGTGAAAGTCAACTTTCTCGATGAATTGCTTGTTGAGGCCGAGCCTTTGGACATTGAAGACCTCAAAGACAAAGCCAAGGATTTCCTCATCGCGACAGGTGATGGCATCATGTCTCATGCGGTTGGGCGGGAAACAGTGAGTAAGAACCGAGAGGTTGTTCTGATTACAGGTGCCAACGGAAAGACCAATGCGGCTTTCCCCGAACGGGTTTGGGTTCGGAAGGTCGACGTGAAGCAACGCATCGCAGAATACGAAGCCTTCTTGTCCGCGGCAGAGGACGAGAATCGAAAAAAGAACTACACCAAGGTATTGGAGAATTGGCAGGACAAATTGGCGACGATTGAGTTGCTCGGAGGTGACTACAAAGAACTGCCTCCTTCCGCTCTGATTTCCATGCAAAATGACAACGCTACCACTTACAATACGTACCTGCAGGTTCAAAATGAGCTTCAGTCAGCGGTCAATGAATTGCGCGACGAATTGGCGGTGGCTAAGTTTGGTCGCACCTACAAGGAGTTAGAGGATTTGTACGACCGCAATACGGAAGACGGTGAGTTGTTGAAGAAAATTGTCGCTGTGCGATCGGTTTATCCGCAACGTATTTCAGAAGCTGAACCACGCGAAGGATCAACGTACTACTGATATGGGAAAGTTTAGAAAAGGAAACAAACGGGGCATGGCCACGATTTCGACAGCTTCGCTGCCGGACATCGTTTTCATGTTGCTCTTCTTCTTCATGGTTGCCACGGTTCTGCGAACAGAAGAAGAGAAGGTAAGATTGATTCGCCCAGAGGCATCAGAGCTTTACAAAATTGAAAAGAAGCACTTGATCCGTTATGTCAACATTGGTGTGCCAATGGATCGGCGTTATGGAACAGAGCCGGTGATGCAGTTGAACGATGCCTTTGCATCTCCTGATATGATCCAAGACTGGGTAAGCAATGAACGCTTGACCCTCGCAGAATCAGAACAAAGCAAGATGTGGGTTTCGCTCAAGGTTGACAAGGATACCAAGATGGGAATTGTCACAGACGTGAAGCAAGAGCTGCGAAAGGCTTCTGCTTTAAAAGTGCTTTATTCAGCCTCAGGCAGAGAACGTACCCAGTCAGGTTATTGACAGCGAATCATTCGTACCAAAACATTTTGAACCCGATTCCCAAAAGAGTCGGGTTTTTGGTGCCTTTTAAATTTTAATGACAGGCAATTTTAAGACTTCTCCGCGTAAGCGAATATTTTCTCAGCCAGAACGTTGCTCAGTTTGAAATAACTTTCATGCCTCCATCCAGCGACGTGAGGGGAGAGAACTACTCGCTCGTCACGAGACAAGGTGTTCAATGCTTGTGGACGTGCCGATAGCCCCTCTAAACTGTTCTTTTCATATTCAAGCACGTCTAAAATGGCACCTTGAAGATGCCCTGAGTCCAATCCTTCCACCACGGCAGTCGTTTCCACCACGGCCCCGCGCGATGAATTGATGAGGATGGCTGGGGTTTTGAACTGTTGAATCCAATCTGTATTCACCATTTTGTTCGTGATTTCGGTCAATGGCACATGGAGCGAGACCACATCGCAATGCTCGAAAATCGCAGAGAGTTCCGCCTCTTCAACTCCGTGCTCACCATCGAAGCCTCGTTTGATGATGTCATGAGCGAGCACCCTGCATCCGAATCCTGAGAGACGTTGAGCGAAAGCACTCCCCATGTTGCCGTATCCAATGATTCCGACCGTTTTCGCTCCAAGTTCTGAGCCTCGATGCCCTTCGCGGTCCCAACCTCCTTGTTGGACATGTCGGTGTCCCGTATGCAATTTGTGCAGCAACATGAGCAATTGACCAATGACATGTTCTCCAACCGAATCTGCGTTGCCTTCAGGTGAGTTGATCACTTCGATTTGCAGCTCGTTTGCCGTATCAATATCTATGTTTTCGAGCCCCGCACCACTGCGTGCGATCCATTTCAATTGAGGCATCGCTTGCAGCATGCGAGTGTCCAAGGTTAGTCGGGAGCGAAGGACGAGGCCGTGCACATCGAAGAGCGCTCCGTTTAATATCGAATTGCGGTCCATATCCGTTTGCCATTCACAGTGCATACCTGCGTCCTTGAGTCGATTGAATAGGATGGGATGGACAGTGTCCAAAAAGACGATCCGTTTGTTCATCTCAACTGAGAATCATGCTGCTGATCAGACTTCCCGTAGCGAAATAAATCATCAATCCGATGATGTCATTGACGGTCGTGATAAAAGGCCCTGTGGCCAACGCGGGGTCAATCTTGTACCGGTGAAGCATCAAGGGCACAAACGTGCCAAAGAGTGCGGCAAAAATAATCACGCAAAGCAGGGCAATACTCACCGTAATGCTCAGTGCCGTCCCAAAATTGAGAAGGAGCGTTACCCCCAATATGAGCAAGCCACAAATGAGCCCATTGAGGATTCCAACGCCTAATTCCTTCGACAATCGTCGAAGCAAGTTGCTGGTGTTGATGTGACTGGAAGCCAATCCTTGCACAACGATGGCAGCAGATTGAACGCCTACATTTCCACCCATAGCCGCAATGAGCGGAATGAAAAGCGCCATCTCCGCATTTTCTTTGATGTCGAACCAACCAATGACATAAGCACCACCGATACCGCCGACCAAACCAATGAGCAACCAAGGCAGTCGGGCACGGGTGAGTGTGATGACATCATCACTGGACTCCACGTCCTCGGAAATTCCGCTCGCAAGTTGATAGTCACGTTCTGCATCTTCAATGATGCTATCGACAGCGTCATCGATGGTGATGCGTCCGACCAATTTTTGCTCTTCATCAACCACCGGAAGAGCAACGAGATCATAACGTTCCATCAGCATGGTCGCTTTTTCGGAAGACTCACGCGCTTTGATGGTTACAATTCCGTCGTCTTTTTGCAGCTCTCGAATCTTTGATCGCGTGCTCTCTGCCCCAAGGAGCAAATGCTTCATGCTCAGTCGCCCCGTAAGTCGATCCTCTTCGTCCACCACATAAACAGTGTAGACTTGGTGCAATTCTTCAGCTTGCCTTCGGATTTCTCGAATGGCTCGGGTCACGCTCCACTCACCTTGGACTTTGACCAGTTCTTTCGCCATCATTGCTCCCGCCGTTCCTTCTTCGTAATTCAGGAGGTCCCTGATGTCTGAGGCGCGTTCGTCGTCTTCCAAGTGACCAATGACCTCTTCTGCCTTGTTTGGAGGCAACTCGGAAATGACATCGGTGGCATCGTCAGAATCCAACTGACCCATCACACCTCCAGCAATCTCTTCTGCCGTCATCCCAGAGAGCAAATCGGCTCGTTGATCTTCATCCAGCTCAATCAGCACGTCTGCTTTTACCTCTGTACCGAGCAATCGATAGAGGTAACTCGCAGGCTCCAGTCGCATCTGGCCTAAAATCTCTGCGATGTCCGTCGCGTGGAGATCGCTCGCCCACTGGCGCAACTCACTGTCCTGTCCCGCTTCGATGCGGTCAGTGAGTTGTTGAATGAGGTTATTGTTGATGTCGATCATGGGACACGTTGCTGCTCAAAGTTAGTCAGGACTTGCGACACCCCCGTCTCCTCCATTGATTTACAAACGCTTTTTTCGTTTGCTGGCAAAAAAAGACTTGACCAACATGCTGCACTCGTCCGCAAGAACACCTCGATCTACCGTGGTTTTCGGGTGAATGAGGCGATCATCGGACTGCATTCCCCACTTCTGAAATCCTCGCTTTTCATCCGAGGCTCCATAGACGATTCTCCCAACTCTTGTCCAAAACGCAGCCCCAGCGCACATTGGACACGGCTCTAGTGTCACATACAGGGTACACTGGTCCAGGTGCTTTCCACCCAAAAATTCTGAGGCCGCCGTGAATGCTTGCATTTCAGCATGAGCTGTGAAGTCGTTCAGGCGCTCGCATAGATTGTGGGCCCGAGCAATGACTTGATTGCGCGCGACGATCACGGCCCCAACAGGGACTTCATCCTGTTCGAAAGCATACTGCGCTTCTGCCAAGGCAAGGCGCATGAAGTGTTCGTCGTTCTTGGGTTGTTCCATGGACTTTATTCCTTTTGAGGATCAAATTTAATGGGTCACGAATGCTTCAAGCACGGTGCAAGCCAAAACATTCGGTTGGTGCTTATCGATTTTCCCGGTACTCAAAGGGAGATGGCCGTTCTCAAGGTCGGATTGCGACACGACAGCCATTCCCCAGCGTTTTTTCCAATAGGAAGCGAGTTGCATTTGTTCCGGTTGACCTGGTGTCGGAACAAGTATGGCTGACTTTCCGAGTGCGGCCAAATCCAACAACGAAGAGTACCCCGAACGACAAACAACCGTCTTAGCACCCCGCAGCGCTGATGAAAGTTCTTCTGACGTTGGATTTGGCCAAATGGTGAGGTTCTTGTGCTGTTCGATTTGTCCGTTTGGGCGTCCCGCGATCAATAAGCCTGGCGAGGTGTCTGCCAGAATCCATTTTTTCAATGCTGCTTCCATCAGTGACCGATGAGGTTCTGGACCACTCACCATTCCCACTCGGCTCCACCGACCTTGCTCGCCATTTACGGGCAATCGGCTGAGCACACCAATGGCCGTTTGATGATTCAGGGCATTGTCTGCTGCGAGTTTTCCGGACAGTGCGAAGTCCTCAGTGTCAGGCACCCAAACAGCTTGAAATCGGCGTGCATGTCGAACGACGAAAGCCTTTGCCAGCCAGCGCATGGGCAAGGGAACCGGCAATTGCAATTGGTGAGAGATCAACGCAGCAGGCACCGACGGATGCCATACGCCATAACAATTGTCACTGATGATGTGGGTGATGTTGTGCCCGGCCACCAGTGATGCTGTCCAATTTTCTTCTGACTTGATGCTGGAAAGAAACGAGGGGATTTGCAAGCCTATTTTGATGAGGTTTCCACGCCGAGCATACTCAATGTCCGATCCAGGTTTTTCGTGAAATTGGATGTTAGTAGCTTGAAATTGAGACTGAAGAAAAGCCAATGCAGTTCCTTTCGAAGCGACATGGACTTCCCAGTTCTCATGGATTGCGTGGGCAATCAACGGAGCACTTCGGCTGGCATGGCCCATCCCCCAATCAAGGATTGCAAACAATACACGCGGTTGATTCATTTCATTGCCGTTCATCCTGCCTAAGTTCCGTAATTTTGCCGAGTCTATGGGAAAAGGAAAATTGGCAAAATGGAAGGAGCTGGCCACCTTCGATCGCGTTTTTGAACCTACGCTTCAAGAAGCTATTGATGGCAAGGACTTCGAATTCCGCGGCAGCTGGTCTCAAAAGGTGTTTGGCAACGACCATCCGATCATCTTGGAATTGGGATGTGGTAAAGGCGAATATACCATCGCGCAAGCACGCAAAAATCCCGATTGCAACTTCATCGGCGTCGATATTAAAGGTCAGCGTGTATGGAAGGGAGCGAAAACAATCAACGACGAAGACATCCGAAATGTTGCTTTTTTGCGGACCCGCATTGAGTTCATTGACCGGTATTTTGCTCCGAATGAGGTGAGTGGTATCTGGCTCACGTTCAGTGATCCCCAACCTAAAGATGAGAAAGGAACGAAGCGAATCACTTCATCTCATTTCATTGAAAATAGGTACCGTAACATTCTGAAGCCTGGAAGCCTCATTCACGTCAAAAGTGACAGTCCATTGCTCTATGCGCTTTCCAAAGAGAATTATGAAGAGGCTAAGTACCGCATCAACTACGACAGTGCTGATGTGTATGGAGAATTGATGGATCGCGTGCCAGACGACCTCAAGGAGTTGCTCGAAGTGAAGACATTTTACGAGCAAATGTGGTTGGAGGAAGGGCGCAAAATCCACTATTTACAGATTCAAATTTAACGACCGAGATGCCCAAGGTTCCGAAAGACCAATTTCAAAGCAATGTGTTTGAGATTACACGCTTGATTCCCGAAGGACGTGTGAGTTCATATGGTGCTATTGCGGCGAGCATCGGTTCGAAAGGCGCGGCGCGTCGAGTCGGCTGGGTGTTGAATGGTTCATTCGGGGCAATACCTCCTGTTCCAGCGCATCGCGTGGTGAACCGATTGGGGATCCTCTCGGGTCGTATGCATTTTCCCGAGAACATGCCGATGGAGAATTTGTTGCGAGCAGAGGGTGTGGAAGTGGAGGACAATCGTGTGGTCAATTTTGATGGCGTGCATTGGGACCCGTTGATAGAATGTTTACTTGATTGAAGTGGTATGAAAATGGATAGGACAGAAGAAGCGGTATTGGAAGCCTTGAAAGGTGTTATGGATCCAGAATTGGGCAAGGATGTCGTCGATCTGGGTTGGGCTACAGTGCACGAGGTTTCTGAAAAGACGGTGAATGTTGAGGTCAAAACAGGAAATCCTGCGATGCATGCTCGGCAACGAATGGAGGAAGCTGTGCGCTTTGCTTTGGAAAGAGCTTTTGGCGAAGACGGTTCTTTTGAAGTTCAAATCACTCCCGTGAAGTCGGACGAGCGCACCCCTGAAACAAGGAAGGTACTGCCTGGAGTGGACCATGTGATTGCGGTAGCATCAGGTAAGGGCGGCGTGGGCAAAAGCACCGTCGCGGCGAATCTTGCAGTGGGTTTGGCACAATTGGGCTACAAAGTGGGGCTGTGTGATGCGGACATCCACGGACCGAGTGTTCCAACCATGTTTGACGTGACGGACGCGAAGCCTGTGCCAGTCGAGATGGGTGAACGCACGCTTATTCAGCCCATAGAACAATACGGGGTCAAAGTATTGTCGATTGGATTTTTTGCTGATCCGGATCAAGCCATCGTGTGGCGTGGTCCCATGGCGAGTCGGGCTTTGGGACAACTCTTTACTGATGCTCACTGGGGTGAATTGGACTTTATGATCATTGATTTACCGCCCGGAACAGGAGATATTCACCTTTCTCTGGTCAAAGATGTACCGCTCACGGGAGCAGTGGTCGTGAGCACACCACAAGAGGTAGCCCTAGCCGATGCGCGCAAGGGTGTGGGAATGTTTCGCTTGGAAACCATCAATGTTCCGGTGTTGGGATTGATTGAAAACATGGCTTATTTCACCCCGCCGGATATGCCGGAGAAGCGCTACGATATTTTCGGTCGAGATGGCGCGAAGCGCCTTGCAGAATCATTGGAAACACCGTTTACCCTTGGTGCAATCCATCCGTGAGGCAGGTGACGCGGGCCGACCAGCCATGCTTCAAGGTGATTCTCCAGCTGCTGCAGCTTTCCGCTCAGTGTTGGCTAACTTGCTCGAGGTATTGGGGAAGAAAACGAAATAATGCCAGAATCAAAGGACATAACCACGAGAGTAGAGGGTGCGCTGCAAACGCTGCGACCATATTTGGAGGCGGATGGTGGCGACATTAGCTTGGTCGAAGTGACTGACGAACTGCACGTTCGCGTGGAACTCCATGGAGCTTGTGCGGACTGTCAAATGATTCATATGACCATGAAAGGAGGTGTGGAGCAGGCGATTCGTCAAGCTGCGCCTGAGGTTGTCAAGGTTGAAGCCATCAACTGGCCCGAATAGTCAATCTGCAACCCTTTGTATTTTTCAGAACAACAGGGCCATCCTCGTTGTTCCTTCTTTAATTTTGTCGTCGTTTACTATTCGGCTTCTCATACACAGAATTTGATTTCAGCATGATTCAAACCGACATCCTTATCATTGGAGCTGGTCCTTGCGGTTTATTTACAGTTTTTGAAGCTGGCTTGCTCAAGCTGCGCTGTCACTTGATTGATGCCTTGCCCCAAGCAGGTGGACAATGCAGTGAAATTTATCCGAAGAAGCCGATTTATGACATCCCGGCTTATCCTTCGATTCTCGCCGGGGACTTGGTGGATAAATTGATGGAACAAGCTGCACCCTTTGAGCCTGGATTTACATTGGGCGAACGCGCTGAGGAAATTGAAAAAGATGAAGAGGGTCAATTCATATTGACGACCAATCGCGGAACGAAGCACCGTGCTCCCATCATTGCTATTGCAGGTGGTTTGGGATGCTTTGAGCCGCGCAAACCACCGGTTCAAGACCTCGTCAACTTTGAAGATCGAGGAGTGGAGTATATCATCAAAGATCCCGAATTCTACCGAGACAAGAAAGTGGTCATTTCCGGTGGAGGAGACTCCGCCTTGGATTGGGCGATTTTCCTAGCCGAAGGAGTGGCCAAGGAAGTCACGCTGGTGCATAGACGCACTGAATTCCGAGGGCATTTGGACAGTGTTCAAAAAGTCATGGATCACGCAGCAGAAGGCCGCATTCGATTGATGACAAATGCCGAGGTGGTGGAGGTCCAAGGGGATTCAAATTTGCAGTCCGTTGTTGTCAAGACCAAGGAGGATGGGATGCATACCTTGGATACGGATCACTGGGTTCCATTGTTTGGCTTGAGCCCCAAATTGGGTCCCATTGCAGATTGGAATCTCAACATTACCAAAAATGCTGTAGAGGTCGATACCTTCGATTACAGCACCAATGTTCCGGGTGTCTACGCCATTGGTGACATCAATACCTACCCGGGTAAATTGAAACTGATTCTTTGTGGTTTCCACGAAGCTACCCTCATGGTGCAGAGTGCCTTCAAGAGGATTTATCCGGACAAAAATTTGGTTTTGAAGTATACCACCGTCAACGGTGTCAATGGTTTTTAATTTCCCGTTCTAGATTCTTTGTACCATGGAAAACACCATCCGCATACAAGTGCAAGACCGTGAAGGTCAACTGCACGACCTCGACGGCCCAACAGATATGGGTATGAATATGATGGAGTTGTGTCGCAGTGCTGAATTGCCTGTCGAAGGCACGTGTGGGGGCATGGCGATGTGCGCGAGTTGTCACATGTACGTCGAGAGCGACCACGCGATTCCTCCAAAATCGGATGATGAAGAGGATATGCTGGATGAGGCGTTCTTCGTCGAAGACAACAGCCGCTTAGGTTGCCAAATTCATTTGTCCAATGATTTGGACGGTCTCAAAGTGAAACTGGCTCCGGTCGGAAATTGAATCTACACACGGCTACTGGAGCAAGGGCAGTCTCGCGCTGGC
>ERZ1048068.1771-NODE-1771-length-16158-cov-5.310253_pt1 | contig 16158 bp, 13 predicted proteins | sample MGYA00383098_ERZ1048068 | MGnify/ENA primary metagenome ERZ1048068 (study PRJEB29581, sample SAMEA5548368) | metagenome | biome: marine; feature: coastal; material: water | depth 1 m | study: Short-term variability in the microbial, nano- and picoplankton... | reverse complement strand
TGTTGGCGTTCAACTTCAATTTTGTTGGTTGAGTTTGGAAATTCAAGCTGAATAATATGCTGATCCTTGAGTTTGGGGGTATCGATTTTTAATATGGCGGCTAAATTGTATTTGCCTTTATGTTCCAATTTTTCTACAAAAACATTCCAAAGTTCAAGCATTTGTTCTTCCGAAAATGAATCAGATGGCAAATCTTCTTCTTTGACTTCAACTTCCATTTGCTTGATTTGATGGGCTTTCTTTTGTTCAATACTCTTGAGTGATAAACCCGAAGATTGTCTTTTAATACCGGTTAGAATAGGGGGCTCTACTTTTGGTGGGGTGTATTTTGGTTTTGGTTCTTCAACGTTGCCTGATTGAGATTCTTCTAAAGCTTTATTTTGCTCTTTTTTAACCGTTATTTCAGGAACATTTTTGCGCTTAAAGTAAGCCGCAGGTATTATGAAGCCACTAGTCTTTTTTTTTTCTCCATCAAAATTGATAGAGGCAAGTTTCATAAGACAAATTTCAACCAAAAGACGTTGATTTCTACTGGTTTTGTACTTTAAATCACAGTCATTGGCTAATGTGATGGCTTCTTTCAAAAATGAGGTTGTTGCTTTTTCAGCTTGTACTTTGTATTGTTCTTTAGTATCGTTTCCAACCACTAACAATTCTAAGGTTTCTGGAGATTTTGCAACATAAATATCCCTGAAATGCGACGCTAAGCCAGCAATAAAATGTTGGCCTTCAAAACCTTTAGAAAGAATTTGATTGAATTTTAGAAGTAAGGCTGGGATGTTGTTGTCTAAAATAAGATCTGTAACTTGAAAGAACGTATCATAATCTAGAACATTTAGATTTTCGGAAACCGCTTGACGGGTGAGGTTTTTGCCAGAAAAACTTACCACTCTATCAAAAATAGAAAGGGCGTCACGCATGGCACCATCAGCTTTTTGGGCAATGATATGTAAAGCGTCATCTTCTGCTTCAATCCCTTGTGCTTTGGCAATAACTTTTAAGTAGTTTTTAGCATCAGTGACTGTAATGCGCTTAAAATCAAAGATTTGACAACGCGAAAGTATGGTTGGAATGATTTTGTGCTTTTCGGTAGTGGCCAAAATAAAAATACAGTGCTTTGGCGGTTCTTCTAGTGTTTTGAGAAAAGCATTAAATGCACTGTTAGAGAGCATATGCACTTCATCAATAATATATACTTTATGAGTACCTATTTGTGGTGGAATACGGACTTGATCAGTAAGACTTCTGATGTCATCTATAGTGTTGTTAGAAGCTGCATCGAGTTCAAAAATATTAAATGCAAAATCTTCATTTTCATCCACATTTCCAGCGCTATTAATCATTTTAGCAAGAATACGAGCGCATGATGTTTTACCTACACCACGAGGACCTGTAAAGAGTAATGCTTGAGCCAGATGGTTTTCTTTAATAGCATTTTCTAGTGTTTTGGTAATCGCCGATTGACCAACAACATCTTTAAATGTTTTTGGTCTGTATTTTAAAGCTGAAACAACAAAATTTTCCATCACTAACAAATTTAAAAATTCGAGAGGAAACACAAAGATGAATGGCTGATAAAAAAACGACTACTTATTAACAATTTGTGTACTTTTGCACGAAAGCAGATCACCTTATCGCTGTTCGCTTTTGCGAATGGAGGAAAGTCCGAACACCGTAGTGCAGCATAGTGGTTAACGGCCACCAACCGTGAGGTTAGGAATAGTGCAACAGAAAGAATGTACAGGTTAAGCTGTAGTGAAATCAGGTAAACTCTATGCGGTGCAATGCCATGTATATCAGTGCTTGAGTGCGGCACGTGCGATGCTGAAGGGTAGGCAGCTAAAGCTTGGTGGTAACATCAAGTGTAGATAAATGATAGGGGCTCTTTTTGAGTACAGAATTCGGCTTACAGATCTGCTTTTTTTTATTTAAAAAAGCTAAAGCAATTCCCACCATAAGTTTTTACTTCATCAAATTGTGTCAGTTCTGATAAATCAGTATGTTTGGAATGCTCTATTATCAATAAACCATCAGAATTTAAGCGTTGTTTTTTAAAAACAAGTGAAACAATAGATTCAAAATTTTCTATTTCCATTGCATAAGGAGGGTCGGCAAAAATAATATCAAAAGATTGTGTTGTGCGTTCCAAAAACGAAAAAACATCACTTTTGCGAACATCAATGGGCATTTCAAATTCAGTAGCGGTTGTTTCTATGAATTTTGTACAACGAAACTCTTTATCAATTGCCAACACAGATGGTGTTCCTCTAGAGCAAAATTCATAAGCGATATTTCCTGTTCCAGAAAATAGATCCAAAACAGAGAGGTCTTGAAAATCAAAGCGATGCATTAAAATATTGAATAATGCTTCTTTTGCCATATCTGTGGTTGGACGTAAGGGTAAATTTTTAGGAACCTTTAGACGTCTTCCTTTGTATATGCCAGATATGATCCGCATTAAAAGCTATTTAAAAGGGTGAAATTCTCAGTAGAATTATTTTGGCTATACCTCATTTTATCAGCAGACAACAAGGACACATTGCGAATATATTTATAAGCTATAGAAAAGAGCGAATCGTCTTCTTTTATTGACCCCATCAGTGTGCATTCAAAATGTTCTGGATTTAGGCCTAATTGTTCTGCGGTAAACAAAATGTAATAGATAAAATCTTCTTTGGTTTGGTATTCAAATCGATTATAGAGCTGAAGTTCGTTTTGTTGAGTAACAACCAGATCAAAATATGTTGCATTTACATTTATATACATTGATTGATCGTTGGTGTTTTTTTGAATTTGCAAAATTTGATCAAGAGCAACAGTAGTATTGTGCTTGTACTCGAAACTACCAAAACGTTCGAAAATATAGTTATTGATGTTTACAAACGGAATGTATACCACCATGATGTCATCATTTTTTATGACGTCATAAGTGATGAAATCTGTTTTGAAGATTTTAGTGTTATATTTTAAATAATCTGAAAGATGTTCTTCTTCAAAAATAGCAGAAGGGACCAAGGCCATCATTTCATTGTCATGAATGACTGTAATTTTTGAAAATGAGTATTGAAGGACTTCGTTGCTGTTAAAGTTATGTGTCAATTGATCCAATACCTCTTGAGGAGTGCATTTTTTTTCAAATACAATATCAATCAAATCAACAATAACATCATTATCGCTGTCTAACACCAAAAAAGAAAGTCCACTCAAGCTTACTTGAATGGACAATACTCTTCCTTTTTCAAGGTTGTTATTGCTCTTTTGAATAATTTTTTGGCCAGTTACCATTTGTATTTACTTCTTCCATGGAGCCAACTTTTAGTGTTGGTCCGTTTACACCTTCTACAGAAACAACTTCTTCCTCTTTTTTAACCAAGTTTTTATCTTGATCAAAAAGAATAACACTTTTTGCAACTGAAGCTTCAAACACAGGTATATTGATATTATTTTGATTAACCATACCGGTTTGAAGTTTGAATTTTTCTCCCTTTTTTCCAACCGGAACGTTCATCATTGTTTTGTAGCGTGGGTCTGCTCCAAACAAGGAGTCCTTAACTGGAACATAGCCAAGCGTATCAACAATCACAATATCTTTGGTGGTATCAACACCATAACGACGCGTCAATACTTTGTCGATTACAGTAGAATCACGACGTTGTGTAATGGTGAATTTTTCATTTTCAATAAACTTTACCAGTGAATCCCAATTGTTTTGAAATTTTCCAGTAACCGTTTTGTGCGCCAATTGGGCGTCTCTAATATCTTTTAAGTTTTCTATTGCTGCTTTGTATCGCTTTTCTTTCAATTGATTGAATTGAATTTCGCCATAAACAGACATAAATGTGATGTATCCCAAGAAGATAATAATAGCCCAAAGGCCAATTAGAATTAGGGACTTAAATTTTTTTGGGATGTATTTGTCGATTGCCCAAACAATCAAAATAGTCAGTAGGATGACTGCAATAATTGAGATAATAACCATGGTTTTGTTGTAAAATTAAATTCAGACCTCACAAATCTACAATTTTTTTTTATTCATTAAAGTGAAAGCACGCAAAAATCATTCTTATATTTGAACAAATAAATACCTCTACCCAATTTTTATGACTGCATCAGAATTTTATAAACTTTTAAAATTGGGTTTTCCCTTTCTGCCAACACTAAAACAAGATGCTGGTTTACAACTACTTGCGACATTTATTATGTCGACTTCTAAAGAGAATGTATTTTTATTGAAGGGCTATGCTGGAACTGGAAAAACAACAATAATTGGGACATTGGTGAAAAATATTTGGAAAGCCAAAAAAAGTGCTGTTCTTCTAGCTCCAACAGGGAGGGCTGCAAAAGTCATCACAGGGTATGCTGCCACACAGGCCTTTACAATCCACAAAAAAATATACATGCCACGAACCGACAAAAGTGGCAAAATTTCATTTGTACTTTCACCCAATAAACACAAAAACACCTTATTTATAGTCGATGAGGCCTCCATGATCTCTGATCATTCTAGTCAAGGAGGGCTTTTTGGCAGTGGAGCACTACTTGACGATTTGATTCAATATGTATATTCGGGTCACAATTGCAAACTCCTTTTGATGGGAGATACAGCACAATTGCCCCCTGTTCAATTGGATATTAGTCCAGCTTTAGATGCTACTAAACTTGAACTTAATTACAATAAGAATGCACAGGAAATTGAACTCGATGAAGTGATGCGACAAGCTCAGGATTCAGGAATTTTATTTAATGCAACAATGCTTCGTGAATCAATTTCAAATCATTTTTTCGATCATTTAAAATTCAAAGTCAATGGATTTAAAGACATCATTCGTCTCGATGATGGACATGATATTCAAAATGCTTTAAATGAATCCTATACAGCCCAAGGTTCTGAGGATACAGTCCTTATTGTGCGTTCCAATAAACGTGCAAATGCATACAATCAACAAATAAGATCACGTATACTTTTTAATGAGCATGAACTCACGGCAGGAGATTATTTAATGATTGTCCGTAACAACTATTTTTGGCTAAAACCATCCAGTGAAGCAGGATTCATAGCTAATGGTGATATTATTGAAGTTTTAGAATTATTTAGCATCAAAGAACTCTATGGTTTTAGGTTTGCAGAAGTAAAAATCAGACTCGTAGACTACCCAAACATGAAACCTTTTGAAACCGTATTGATGTTAGATACTATCAGCTTAGAAACACCATCGTTACCTTATGAAGAAGCCAATAAATTGTATCAAGAAGTCCTTAAAGACTATGCCAATGAGATCTCTGGGTATAAGAAATTTTTGGCCGTAAAAAAGAATAAATATTTAAATGCACTTCAAGTTAAGTTTTCATATGCCATTACATGCCACAAGTCGCAGGGTGGACAATGGAATACTGTTTTTGTAGAGCAACCTTATTTGCCCAATGGTATCGATATGGACTATTTACGTTGGTTATACACAGCACTCACTAGAGCAAAAAATACGCTTTACTTGATAGGTTTTAAAGATGATTTTTTTGAATCTTAAACTATTAACGATTCTTTAAATATTCCTATCAAAAAAAACATTAATTTTACTCCTCATTATATTTTTAAAATGAAAATTATTGCAATGATTCCCGCACGTTACGGTGCAAGTCGTTTTCCTGCAAAGCTTATGCAAGACTTAGGTGGTGAAACGGTTATTTATAGAACTTACCAAGCTACCCTCAATACCGAGCTTTTTGATGCTGTTTATGTAGTAACTGATAGTCAAATTATTTTTGATGAAATCAAAAGTAAAGGTGGTGCGGTAATTATGAGTAACAATACACACGAATCTGGAAGCGATAGAATTGCCGAGGCCGTTACCTCAATTGATTGTGATGTGGTTGTGAATGTCCAAGGAGATGAACCTTTCACAGAACGAGAAAGTTTATCGAAACTACTCGCTGTTTTTAAAGATGATACTGAAGAAGAAATAGACTTAGCTTCGCTTATGGTCAAAATAGACAATCATGCGGAAATCAATAATCCAAACTGCGTTAAAGTGATTACAGACATCAATAATTTTGCACTTTATTTTTCGCGTAGTCCAATTCCTTATCATAGAGATCAATCGGTTGCTGTAAATTATTACAAACACAAGGGTGTTTATGCCTTTCGCAAAAACCCTTTGTTGGAATTCACCAATTTATCCATTAAAAACTTAGAAGTATCAGAAAAAATTGAATGTATTCGTTTTTTGGAGCACGGAAAAAAGATCAAAATGGTTGAAACCCATGTAGAAGGTATAGAAATAGACACACCAGAGGATTTAGCTAAAGCACAAAAGCTGTGGTCATCTAATTCTAATAAAACCCAAAAATATAGAATATGAGTTTTAAAAATTTCCCTATGGTGTCTAAGGTGGTGTTTGGTCGTGGTAGTTTCAATCAAATGAATGAAATTATTGCTCCAAAACGACAAAATGAGCGAGCGCCATTTATTTATTTCATAGATGATGTTTTTGAAAACAATACAACTCTAATTTCAAGAATATCCTTACTCTACGAAGATTATATAATTTTCATTTCCGCAAACGAAGAACCAAAAACTTCGCAAGTCGATGCATTGGTCGATGAAATTATTTTGAAAACTAAAGCACTTCCATCGGGAATTATTGGAATAGGCGGTGGTACCGTTATGGACTTAGCAAAAGCCGTTTCGGTAATGTTGACAAACAATGGCTCAAGTGAAGAATATCAAGGATGGGACTTATTGAAAACAGCAGGCGTATATCATGTTGGAGTACCAACAATATCTGGGACTGGCGCAGAAGTCTCTCGTACTACAGTTCTTTCGGGTTCAAAACAAAAATTAGGATTGAATAGTGATTTTACCCCATTTGACCAAGTCATTTTAGATCCTGAGTTGACTTTTGGTATAGAAAAAAATCAGTGGTTTTACACTGGAATGGATTGTTTTATTCATTGTGTTGAATCGTTAAACGGGAAATTCATAAATACCTTTAGCAAAAGTTATGGCGAGATGGCTTATGATTTATGCTTGGAAGTTTTTCTTGGTGATAAAATCAGCACAGAAGAAAAACAAAATAAATTGATGATGGCCTCCTGGCACGGAGGTATGAGTATAGCATACTCTCAAGTAGGAGTGGCTCATGCCATGAGTTATGGACTTTCTTTTGTTTTAGGTATAAAACATGGGATTGGGAATTGTATTGTTTTTAACCACTTAGAAGAATTTTATGCTGATGATGTATTGCTGTTTAAGAAAATGATGAAAAAACATCAAATTTCACTTCCTAAAGGAATTTGTAAGTCCATCAGTAAACAGCAACTTAATATGATGATTGATGTTGCATTAAGTTTAACTCCGCTTTGGGAAAATGCAATTGGAAAAGATTGGCCATTTCAAATTACAAGAAAAAAGTTAGAAAAACTTTACTTAAAAATGTAATTAATGAAGTTTATTTCTAAATTCATTTATCACAACTTATTGGGTTGGAAAGCTACTGGATTCAATGATTTTGATCGAGTAAAAAAAGCGGTTATCATTGCCGTCCCACATACCAGTTGGCACGATTTTTATATCGGAGTCCTTTTGCGTTCCGTATTGGGTATTCATGCTAATTTTGTTGGTAAAAAAGCACTTTTTAATCCACTTACAGGATGGCTTTTTAGAGCTCTAGGTGGTGCTCCTGTAGTGCGAAAAAAAAATGAAAAGCAAGTCGATGCCATTGCACGACTGTTTGATGAAAAGGAAGAATTTCGAATGGCGATTGCCCCTGAAGGCACACGAAAAAAAGTTGAAAACTGGAAAACGGGGTTTTATTACATCGCTAAAAAAGCCAATGTACCCATCTTGATGTTTACCTTAGATTTTAAGAATAAAGAAAATAAATTTTCAGAACCCTTTTACCCCACAGACGACGTTGCAGCCGATTTCAAATTTATGCGTTCATTTTATGAGGGTGTAGAGGGGAAGGTTCCAGAGTATTCTTAACCTTCTTGCATGGAGTGGTAGACGTTCTGAACATCATCATCTTCTTCAAGTTTTTCTAATAATTTTTCGACTTCTATAACCTGTTCAGCGCTAAGTTGCTTGGTGGTTTGTGGAATACGTTCAAATCCCGAAGACAGGATTTCAATACCTCGCTTTTCTAATTCAGATTGAATAGCGCCAAAACTCTCGAAGGGTGCATAAATCAAAATGCCATCGTCATCTACAAAAACTTCTTCTGCGCCAAAATCAATAAATTCCAATTCTATTTCTTCAGGGTCTAGCCCTTCGGCATTGATTCTGAAATTACATGTATGATCAAACATAAATACAACCGAACCAGAAGTCCCTAAATTCCCATTACATTTATTAAAATAACTGCGTACATTGGCAACCGTTCTTGTATTGTTGTCTGTAGCAGTTTCGACAAGAACTGCAATACCATGAGGAGCATAGCCCTCAAACAAAACTTCTTTGTAATCTCCCTGGCTTTTATCACTAGCACGTTTGATGGCGCGCTCGACATTGTCTTTAGGCATATTAACTGCCTTTGCATTTTGAATTACCGCACGAAGTCTAGAGTTGTTTTCTGGGTCTGGCCCACCTTCTTTGACCGCCATCACAATGTCTTTGCCAATACGTGTAAAGGCCTTGCTCATGGCCGACCAACGTTTCATTTTTCTTGCTTTGCGAAATTCAAATGCTCTTCCCATTAATTCTTGTTTTGATTGTAAAATTACAAATGCTTTTTTTAATTACAAATTAAGCTGCCATTAATACGCTCTTTTAATTTCTTGAAATAGTGAATTACTTTCAAAAAGAAGATGTTTTGGCGGCGTATTGTATTTTGGCATTACAGCGAGATAGCGTTCATCGTTAGTGGTATAAACAAACTTGTATTTAGAATGCTTCAGTCCCATTGCACGTATCAAATCCTTGATGAAATCCTCGTGATGTACTAGATCTGTACTTGCACAATGAAAAATCCCATATTTATTCCTGTTCACGATGTAGTGAAGATGCTGTGTGATTTTTGTATCCCAACTAACATTCATCACCAAATTTGGAAACAATTCGATAAACTCATCCAATTCGTGTAATGCTCTTAATTCTTTAACTCGTGTCGATTGAACACCAAAAACCATAGGCAAACGCATGATGACCACTTGTTTATTAGGCAATTTTAGTAGCTGTTGCTCTACACGTATTTTGAAATGTCCATAAATACTGTTGCTCAATGTGGTATCGTTTTCATAACTCGGATATTTACTGTAAGCATCAAAAACATTAGAGGAAGAAAGGAAGATTATTTTCACATGATTATGCATTTTTGCATATTGAAAAAGGTGTTGATGTGCCACTAATTGGTATGAAAATTCTCCACGTAAAGCCGAAATAATCACATCTGGATTGATGCGTTCAAGATGTTCAACGATATCATCACATTCACAGTCATATTTGAAAAATTGATTGTTTTTTTTAAATTTTTCATTTGAACAATAGGTGCCAAAGGTTTTAAAATAGGGGGAGAACTCCTTGTAAATGGATTGACCCAAAAAACCACTTGCACCCAATATCAATACACGGTTTTTTTTTGATGCCATAGAATCAAATTATCCTTTGTAAAAAGGTGTTTTAACTACAGTTGCTGAAATGATTTTTTTTCTAATTTGAATCCCTATTTCTGTTCCAATTTTTGAGTATTCAGTGGATACATATCCCATTCCAATGCCTTTGTTTAGTGAGGGCGACATTGTACCTGAAGTAACCACACCAATAGTTGCTCCATTACTGTCTAAAATTGGATAAGATTTGCGAGGAATACCCCGCTCATTGAGTTCAAAACCAACAAGTTTACGCGCTACACCTTCTGTTTTTTGATCTGAAAGAGTTTCGCTATTGGTAAATGGTTTGGAGAATTTCGTTATCCATCCTAACCCAGCTTCAATAGGTGAGGTAGTATCGTCAATATCATTGCCATATAAGCAATACCCCATTTCCAAGCGTAAAGTGTCACGAGCTGCAAGCCCGATAGGTTTTATATCAAATTGAGCACCTGCATCAAAAACACGTTCCCAAATCTGTTGAACTTCTTCATTCTTACAATAAATTTCGAAACCGCCGCTACCAGTATACCCCGTAGCAGAAATAATAACATTTGGTATTCCCCCAAAATCAGCGATCTCAAAATGATAGAATTTTATGGCTGATAAATCAATGCTTGTCAAAGATTGCGTGGCTTCAACAGCTTTTGGCCCCTGAATAGCTAAAAGCGAATAATCATCACTGATATTTTTCATCTCTGCACCCATGTGGTTTTTTGAACTAATCCAGTTCCAATCTTTTTCGATGTTACTGGCATTTACAACCAACAAATAGGTTTCATTTTTTATACGGTAAATGATAAGGTCATCGACAATTCCACCCACATCGTTGGGTAAACAACTGTATTGTGCTTTTCCAACAGTTAACAATGAAGCATCATTAGAAGATACCGATTGAATAAGGGCTAATGCATTGGGGCCTTCAATTAAAAATTCACCCATATGAGAAACATCAAAAACGCCTACATTGTGGCGAACAGCAAGGTGTTCGGTATTAACACCTTCGTACTGTACTGGCATATCGAACCCTGCAAAAGGAACCATTTTTGCGCCAAGCGATTGATGAATGTGGTGTAGTGCTGTTTTTTTCATAAGCTGTGATTGAATACAAATTTAGGTAAATTTTTATTCAAAAACGATGCTTATAATTCAAGAAGAAAAGATTTAAATTCAGAGTAGTTTTTTACAAATGTTGCTACTTTTTCTTTGTTTATAACCGCTTGAATTTGAGGCGGTAGCGCAATTTGTTTTGGAATTACTTCCTCAACTACATCCAAAAATTTTGTTGGGTGTGCTGTTTCAAGGAATACGGTGTGCGCCTGTGGATGTTCTTTTTTGTATGATTTACATCCCAAATACCCAACAGCTCCATGCGGATCTGAAACGTACCCTGACTGCTTGTAGATTGTCAGTAAGGCAGCTTTTGTCTCATCGTCCGAAAAACTGTACGCAGATAAATTCTGCTTTAATTCTTCAAAATCGTTGTTGTACAATTCTTGAATTCGGATAAAATTACTCGGATTTCCTACATCCATTGCATTACTAATGGTTTGGACGGAGGGAAGTGGATTATATTGATGAGACTCTATATAACGTTGAACAACATTATTGGCATTGTTTGAAGCAATAAAGTGAGAAAAAGGAAGACCAAGCTTTTGTGCCAACATCCCAGCACAAACATTACCAAAATTTCCGCTAGGTACAGAAAAAACAATAGGTGTATTTTTATGTTTTAATTGCTTGTAGGCAAACATAAAATAAAACATTTGTGGCATCCATCGAGCAACATTGATAGAGTTTGCGGAGGTCAGCGCCATTTGATTGGTTAGATCTGAATCTAAAAAAGCCCTTTTTACAATGTCTTGGCAATCATCAAACGTACCGTCAACTTCAAGTGCTGTGATGTTTTGGCCAAGTGTGGTCAATTGTTTTTCTTGTACATGACTTACTTTTCCACTAGGGTATAAAATCACGACACGAACGCCTTTGACTCCCAAAAAGCCACTCGCTACAGCACCCCCAGTATCACCTGAAGTGGCTACAAGTACAGTTACTTCCTCAGTATTGTCCTGATTGAAATATCCTAAACAACGTGCCATGAATCGTGCTCCAACATCTTTAAAAGCCATTGTCGGCCCATGAAATAATTCGAGTGTAGAAATCCCCTCTTCAATTTCAACGATTGGGAAATCAAAGTTTAATGTATCAGTAATAATTGCTTTCAAATCTCCCTCAGGAATTTCTGGACAAATAAATTGTTTGATGGCATGAAAAGCAATGTCTACATTTGATAACTTTTCTATATTATTTAAAAATGCATCATCAAGGGGACTGATGTTTTCTGGAAAATAAAGTCCTTTGTCAGGTGCTAAACCTTTTCTTACGGCGGTTTCAAACGATGCGTCTGGTGCTTTTTTGTTGAGACTGTAGTAGTTCATTAAATTTTCTTATTTAACAATTGTTACCCCTTTGGTGTTGATTTTTGAGACGTATGTTTCGAGTGGAACACCCATTGAATTCAATATTTTTATTTGTTCTTTATTTACGTTTTCAGCAATATCTTTTCCTTCACACAAACTAAATATTGATGGTCCAGATCCTGAAATAGACGTGCCCAAAGCACCTGCATTCTTGGCCGTTTTCTTAAGCATATCATAGTTTGGTATGGCTTTGCTTCGGTAAGGCTCTGCAACAACATCGTTTAAACTCTCACCTATTAGCGTATAATCATTTGTGTGCAACGCATGCACCAAACTTCCCAAGTTAGCCCACTGTGTGGTAGCGTCTTTCAAATCGATTTGCTGTGGTAGTACCGAGCGTGCTTCGGATGTTTTAATTTCAATTTGTGGATGAACAATAACCGCGTACAATTCACTAGGTGTTGGAATTTGTAGAATGTGAACCGGTTTGGTGTTTTTGACTAATGTAAATCCGCCAAAGAGGGCAGGAGCGATGTTGTCGGCGTGTTCTGCGGCGCTTGCTAGTGCTTCCCCTTTCATGGCAAATTCGATAAGTTCGTTTTGACTAAAAGGATTTCCTAAAAGTAAGTTCATCCCAAATACACTTCCAATTGCACTTGCAGCACTGCTGCCTATTCCGCTTCCAGGTTTTATGTGCTTATAGATTTCAAGTTCAAATCCAAAGTCTGGATTGGCTTTTTTGTACAATGCTTGTGCCGAAACACCAGCGATATTTTTTTCTATAGACAATGGAAGATCAAATCCTTCTGAAACAACAATCCGAACTCCTTTTTCTTTAGATTTCCGAATGATCATTTCATCCCCAATACCGTCTAAACAAAATCCGAGTACATCAAACCCACACGCAACATTGGCAACAGTGGCTGGGGAGAAAATTTTGACTTCTTGCATAATTATATATTTGATGCTCTAATGATATCTGCAAATAATCCCGATGCGGTTACAGCCGCTCCAGCACCTGCTCCTTTGATGATTAGGGGCTGATCTTTGTAACGGTTGGTATAAAACATGACTATGTTGTCTTTACCTTCTAGATTATAAAAAGGATGATCTTCAGGAATTTCTTTTAATCCTACACTAGCCAATCCATCTTTATATGTTGCAACATATTTCAGTCGTGCATTTTTTGTTTCTGCAGCATTTAATAATGCTTTGAAAGCGCTATCTTTTGTTTTGATGAGCTCATAAAAAGCCGCAACATTTTTGGCTTCTAATGCACCTTTGGGCAAAAAGCTATCATTTTTGATATCTTCAATTTCTATGGATTCACCAGATTCTCTTATTAAAATCAAAAGTTTTCTAGCGACATCAATACCACTCAAATCTATTCTCGGATCAGGTTCAGTATAGCCCTCAGCTTGAGCTGTTTTGACTACATCATGGAATGTATTTTCTGCGTTAAAATTATTAAAAATAAAATTTAAACTTCCAGACAGAACAGCATTGATTGCGATAATGCGATCACCAGAGGCGATAAGGTGATTCAATGTATCGATTACAGGAAGACCTGCGCCTACATTAGTTTCAAAAAGGAAGGGTGCGTTGTATTTTCTTGACAATGTTTTTAGACGTTCATAATATTGGATGTTACTCGAACAAGCAATCTTATTACATGCAACTACTGCAATACTTTCTTCCAAATAGTGTTCATAGGTTTTTGCTATTGCTTCATTGGCGGTGATGTCTACAAAAACAGAATTTCTAAGGTTTAATTCTTTGGCTTTTTCAAAAAATTCAATAGGGTGAGTTTTTGTTCCGTTGGCTAAAGTTTTGTCCCAAAAATTAAGGTCAATTCCATCGGCATCAAAGGCCATAGTTTTAGAGTTTGAAAGTCCAACAACTTTAATTTTAAGTTTTAGGTTTTCTTTGACATATTCTGTTTGAGTATGAATTTGATCTAGCAACGATTTGCCGACATTTCCAACCCCTGCAATGAATAAGTTGATATGCTTGGTTTCCACTTCAAAAAAGGTTTCATGAAGACAATTCAACGCCTTTTTTACGTCTTTTTCTGTAATAACAGCAGTGATGTTACGTTCTGAAGCTCCTTGTGCAATAGCGCGTATATTTACATTGTTTTTTCCAAGTGTACTGAACATTCTTCCACTAATGCCTTGATGGTTTTTCATTTTCTCACCAACAACAGCAACGATGGATAAATGTTCTTCAAGAACTAACGGATCAATTTTTAGCAGAGAAATTTCATTTTCAAACTCTTGATCTAGGGTCGATTTGGCCAAATGCGCATCCTGATCCGAGACACCAACACATATAGAGTGTTCTGAAGACGCTTGAGTGGTAATCACGACATTTATTTTTTCTCGAGCCAAAGTTTCGAATAACCGCTTGGAAAAACCGGGAATACCGACCATTCCATTCCCTTGTAAGGTAAGTAAAGAAATGCCATTGATGTTGCTGATTCCTTTTATTGGATTTCCATTGCCATTAGCAACAACTTTGGTAATTAAAGTTCCTTCTTCTTCTGGTTTAAGCGTATTTTTTATATGGATTGGAATGTTTTTTGACAATACAGGAAGAACAGTAGGAGGGTAAAGCACTTTTGCACCAAAATGTGACAGTTCGATCGCTTCTTTGTATGATAATTTTTTTATGGGTTGAGCTTGTTTTACTAGTTTTGGATTGGTGGTAAACATTCCACTTACATCCGTCCAAATTTCTAAGGCATCAGCTTCTAAAGCAGCAGCAAGAATAGCGGCTGTATAATCTGAACCACCTCGTCCCAAAGTTGTAATTTCTCCATCTTCAGATTTTGAAATAAAACCCGGAAGAATGGTCACCAATTTTTTATTATGTTCAAAATATGACGTAATATTTGCGTTTGTTTCTTCAAACTGAACCAAAGCATTTGTGAAATTTGAATCTGTAACAATTAGATTTTGACTGTTTTTCAGCTGAACATTGAGGCCATGCTCTTGCATTGCTTCAAAAATAATGAGAGAAGACATGAGTTCTCCAAAACTGAGCAATTTATCAGTAGTTTTTGGTGATAATTCATTGATTAAGAAAATACCGTCCAATAATCTTTCTAATTCAGATAATTTTTCAAGGATAACATCTTTGGTGTCTGTAAGTGTCGATCCCGACAAAAGCCCTTCCATAATCTCAATATGTTGCTCCTTGAGTTTATTGAAATCATTTTTGTAATTGAGATCATTTTCAATGGCCTTCTGAGAAGCACGCATAAGCTTATCGGTAATGCCACCTACTGCAGACACCACGACAGCAACTTGGTCATTTTCTGATGAAGATTTAACAATTTCAATTACTTTTTTAATATTTTCTGCGGAACCAACTGATGTGCCTCCAAACTTTAAAACGTTCATTTTGCGTTATGATTAAATGGAAATAGATGAATCCACATACCAAGAAATGGTGGGTGTGAAAGGAGATTTAATAAAACTAAAATCGCTTATTGTTTTCATCGTTTGTGGTTGAGCTTTCAAAGCTATTGTTTTTAGAGTAATTTTAAAATAATAAGTTTAAGTTTTATCAATTTGTGAATATTAGAGCCGTATATTCTTAAATCAAAAAATAAAAGTCCTCATTATTGAGATTTTTTCAATGTTTTTTTAACAAAAAATATGTTTTCTATTTCGCAGGTAAAAGTTTTGATTTGACTTCCCCAAATCCAATGCGGTAGTTTTTATTTTTACAATGACCACGTAAAATGACAGTGTCGTAGTCGTTAATGAATTTACGTTCTGTTCCATCATCTAGTTGCACTGGCTTTTCACCTTTCCATGATAATTCCAGCATCGACCCATAGGAGTCTGGCGTTGGGCCAGAAATTGTGCCACTCCCCATCATGTCTCCAGAACAAACAGGACATCCATTTACTGTGTGGTGTGTCAGTTGTTGGGCCATATTCCAATACATATATTTGAAATTTGATCGAGAAACAACCGTTTCAATTGAACTTTCAGGTTGAATAGCGACTTCAAGATTAATATCAAAGCTTTTTTTGCCTTTGTATTGTAAGTATTCAAGAGGTTTTGGCTCTTGTTTAGGAGAATCAACGCGAAAAGGTTCTAAAGCATCTAAGGTTACAATCCAAGGCGAAATTGATGACGCAAAA
>ERZ1048068.1764-NODE-1764-length-16216-cov-5.726873_pt1 | contig 16216 bp, 11 predicted proteins | sample MGYA00383098_ERZ1048068 | MGnify/ENA primary metagenome ERZ1048068 (study PRJEB29581, sample SAMEA5548368) | metagenome | biome: marine; feature: coastal; material: water | depth 1 m | study: Short-term variability in the microbial, nano- and picoplankton... | reverse complement strand
ATGTCTGCTTTCTTCTTTGCTGAATATAGCTTTAGAGTCCGAATTCGCTAACGATGGAATATAAAATAGTTGCATATTAAAAAGAGGTTCTTGCCAAAACACTTGCGTCCAAAGACGAAAATTTTTGTTGTTGATATAGTAAATCACCTACAATGGCAATCATGGCAGCATTGTCTGTTGTGTATTCAAATTTAGGGAGATGAACTTTCCATCCGTATTGGTCTTTGGCTTGAAGAAGCGCTTTTCGAATACCCGAATTTGCTGATACGCCTCCGCCAATGGCAATTTCATTAATACCAGTTTGTTTGACTGCGAGATGTATTTTATCCATTAAAATTTCAACGATAGTCTGTTGGATTGACGCACAAAGATTGTTTATGTTTTGGGACACGAATTCAGGGTTTTTCTTAATTTGTTTTTGTAGAAAATACAAAACGCCTGTTTTGAGCCCACTGAAGCTAAAATCCAAGTTAGCTACTTTAGGTTTTGAAAAAGAAAATGCGCTTCCATCACCAGACTGCGCCTTTTTGTCAATGATTGGCCCAGCAGGATAGGGGAGACCTAGCATTTTACCACTTTTATCAAAAGCTTCTCCAATAGCGTCATCAAGGGTTTCTCCAATAATCTCCATCTTAAAATAATCGGATACTTTTACGATTTGAGTGTGCCCCCCTGAAATAGTAACGCCAATAAAAGGAAACGAAGGAACATTCTGTTTTGGATCATTGATAAAATGAGCCAGTAAGTGAGCTTGCATGTGATTAACACCTATTAATGGGATGTTTAAAGACAGCGCGAGAGACTTTGCAAATGAAGCTCCAACTAATAAAGAACCCATTAATCCAGGTCCTTGTGTAAAAGCAACTGCTTTTAATTGATTTTTGTCGATATTTGCCTTGGCAATTGCTTGTTGTACAACAGGAACAATATTTTGTTGATGTGCTCGCGAAGCTAATTCAGGAACAACGCCTCCGTAGGCTTCATGGATAGCTTGATTAGCGATGACATTAGAGAGTACTTTTCCGTCGCAAAGCACCGCAGCTGCTGTGTCGTCACATGAGGATTCAATTCCGAGTATATGTCTAGGCACAAGTTTTGTATAAAAAGCAAAGTTAATACATTCAGAGCGATCAAAAAATATATCAAAATAGTACGTAATTCAATTATCATAGCTTCGCTATTGTTTTTGATTGTTGTTTTGGTAGGTTTTATTCCTGCTGTTCAAACTTTTGTAGCTTCAAAAATTACCAATCGTTTTAACCAACAGTTCTCGACAAACATTTCTATTCTTAAAGCCAATCTTACCTTTTCAGGAAGTGTAGCTTTGAATGATGTATTGATTAATGACCACAAACAAGACACCTTATTTTTTGTTAACAATTTAGAAGTTAGCGCTTTAGGGTTGAACGATCTTATATCTTCGAGTCCCAACATAAGCTCAATGAAATTAAAGGGTCTGAAGGTGAATTTGAAAACCTATAAAAACGATTCAATTTCCAACTTAAATCGTTTTACACAACAATTCCAAAACAAACAATCCGATTCTGTTGCTTCATTTTCAATGAAAGCGAGCTTGATTGAAGTCATTGGTGGAAGGGCAACTTTTACTAACGAAAATAACGTATCTGGAGCAACACTTTTATTGAATAATATTGATTTTCTAGTTAATGATTTTGAATTCAATAAAAATGATTTTAAGGCTCGCATAAACGATTTTTCTTTGACCTCATCCGAAGGAATTGATGTTGCTTCTTTTCGATCGAATGTGTCATTTTTTGATCAAATGTTTAAAGCAGATGCACTCCACCTTGAAACCAATCATTCACTCTTGAAAGGCGCAGTTTCTATCGATTTACAAAAAAAAGACATTCAAACAGCCTTGTGGAATATTGGAATTTTTGACAGCTATTTAGGTCTAAAAGATATAAATGTATTCAACGCTTCTATCTCAAACAAAGGTCAAATATCATTAGAAACAAACCTTAAGGGTTCGTTAAATGATTTTTCAGTTTCTACTCTAAAACTTTCTAGCTCCAACACCTTCTTTGAAGGCTCTTTTTTGATTAAAAATCTTTTTAACAATAAAATTCCGTTTGTGATAGAGAATCAAATAGATCGATTTTCTTTCAGTGAATCATCTATCAATCAGTTGTTTCCGTCCGCATTCGGTTCTGTGTTGCCAAGTTCATTGAAACATTTGGGTAAATTGGAAATCAAAGGGCAAAATGTTTTTTCTCCCAAGTCTATATCTTCCAATATCATTATTGAAGCAGCAGCAGGAACTATTGAAAGCGACTTGCTTTTAAGGGAGTTTTCAGATATTGATAATGCTTTGTATGATGGCGTTGTCAGTTCCTCAAATTTTGATTTGGGAGTGCTTTTGAATAACGATCGTTTTGACAAAGTAGATTTTAATTTTGATTTGTACGGTAAGGGAATGACTGTCGATTTGATTGATTCATCGCTTTCAGGCATCGTTTCTTCTATAGATTATAACCAAAATGTTTATGACGATATTTCAATTTCAGGAGATATAAAAAACGGACTTTTTGAAGGAAAAATTGTCTCTTCTGACCCAAATTTAGACTTTAACTTTGATGGAATTGTTGATTTTTCGGGTGCTAAAAACTATTTTGATTTCAACGCTTCTTTTGTTTATATGAATTTGTATCGCTTAGGACTGAGCCTTGACCCAAAATCCGTATTCTCAGGCGATGTGTCTGTCCAAATTGAGGGCAATTCACAAAAAGATTTTATAGGCGATTTGTCGTTAAAAAACACCTCTTTTATCACATCTGATAAGTTGTATGATTTTGAAACACTCAATTTGCAGTCGAGAAACAGTGATGGAGTTCGGGTTATTAATATCAATTCTGAGGATGTGTTGTCGGGTATTTTAATAGGGCAATTCTCTTTTTTAGAGCTTCCCAATCTTATTCAAAACTCGATAAGCAATACGTTTACAAAAAGAAAATTACTAAAAGTAACACCGGGTCAATACTTGACGTTTAATTTTAATGTGAACACCAAAATAGCAAGCGCACTCTATCCGAATGTTGTTCTTGACGACAACACTTATATCAAAGGGAAGATAGACTCTGACAATAAAATTTTTAGGCTTTCGCTACGAATGCCTTCGTTGCAAATTGAGGATGCTAAAATTGAACAATTAAATCTTCAAATTGACAACCAAAATTCTTTATTCAACACTTTTTTAGAAGTTGGTGGAGTTGACTCAAAATATGCTAAAATTAAGGATGTCAATCTCATTAACACCTATGTGAGAGACACTCTTTTCTTTAGAGCCGAATATGACGACCCACTCTCTGTGTCAGAAAACCATCAGGTTAATTTTTACCATACAATAGATTCCCTCAACAATTCTGTAATTGGATTTAAATATTCCGAATTCAATATTAAAAACAATCGTTGGATTCTTAAGCCCAACGACTCTAAGTCCAACAAAATCATCATTGATAGTAAAGAAAAAAGAATTAATATTCAACCGTTTAAATTTTCGCATTCAGACGAGGAATTGTTTATTGAAGAATTCAGTTCAAGTTCCAATCAACAACGTCTTAAATTATCTTTTATAGATGTGCAATTAAAAAGTATTCTTTCAGAAATCCCTCGATTGGATTTAGACGGAAAGCTTAACGGCACCATTGATTTTGACAAAACGGATCAGCAATATTTGGCTAATAGTTCAATAAAAATAACCCCTTTATCAATTAACAATTACCCTTACGAAACAGTTTCCATTGATGTTACAGCTGATAAGGGTTTGCAAAGCTTCAATCTTATGGGGTCTGTAATAGATAATCAACAAAAAGTAATGAATATTGAGGGTTCTTTTGAAGTTAATGAGACAGGGATACCTTTGGATATTTCTGTGAATTTAAACGAATTCCCTGTTGCTCCCTTTTCGCCTTTGGGTAAAAACACCTTGTCAAATTTCAAAGGCTCGTTTTCAGGAGATTTACAACTTGGAGGATTGCTTTCTTCCATGTCAATGGATGGGCAAATTTTTATGATCCAGTCGGGGTTGTCTATTCCTTATTTAGGAGTTGACTTTGATTTTTCAAACAAACCCAGTGTTTTGTTCTCTAATCAGACCATCCATTTTGAAAGGGTTGATTTAAAAGATACGAACTATCAGTCTGAAGGAATTCTAAAAGGAATAATTGAACATAAAAACTTTAAAAATTGGGCGTTAGACCTTACTATCAGCTCAGATCGTTTATCCATTTTACATACATCAGAGGATCCAGATTTTTTATACTATGGGGATGCGTTTTTGTCAGGCAACGCTCATTTGTACGGTCCAGCAAAATTACTCACGATTGATGTGGATGGTTCTACTGCCAAAGGAACTTCAATTTCCATTCCCATTAATGAAGCTACCAAAATCGATAAAGCTTCTTACATAAAGTTTGTTGATAAGCGTATATATGAGCAAACAGAAAACACACCATTTACCATCGAGGACATTAAAGGACTAACACTCAATTTTGACCTAGATGTCACTAAAGATGCAGAGGTGGCGATTGTTGTGGATCCTGAAACAGGCAGTTCGTTAAAGGGGAGAGGTGCTGGAAACATACTTATGGAAATCAATACCAATGGGCGGTTCAATATATGGGGAGATTTTATTGCATACGAAGGAGTTTATAATTTTAAGAATTTAGGAATTTTTGAAAAGGAATTTATTTTGAAAGAAGGAGGAACCATAGTATGGGATGGAGATCCTTTGCAAGCTCAATTAAATATGGATGCTGAATATACTGTGCCCGGGGGAGCCAATCCTGCCTTGCTTTCCGAAGATTTGAATTTAAACAGAAAAATCCCAACCCTTGTAACGACCACACTGACAGGTAATCTGTTAAAACTCGACACTCCCGTGTTTTCTATTGATTTCCCCAACACCAGCGGTGCTATAAAATCCGAATTAGATTATCGACTTTCTGACCAAGAAAAAAGACAATTACAAGCAGTTTCCTTATTAGTTCAAGGATTTTTTATTAGCGATGTGTCCTTGTCATCAGTTTCTTCAGAAACATTTTACAACAATGTATTTCAAAAATTTTCAGGAATCTTTGATGCGCTTTTTGCAGATGATGATGGTAAAATAAATGTGGGTTTGAATTATCTAAAAGGAGATAAAAATGCAGCAGCAACTCTAAAAACTAGAGATCGTTTGGGATTAACATTAACTACCAAGATCAGTGATCGCATCTTGTTAAATGGAAAGTTTGGAGTTCCTGTAAGCGGAATAGAAGAAACGGTTTTTGTAGGAGATGTTGAAATCGAATTTTTATTAAACAAAGACGGTAGCCTTAGAGCGCGTATTTTTAATAAAGAAAATGAATTTCAATACATTGGAGACGAATTGGGCTTTACTCAGGGAGGTGGATTGTCTTATCAAGTGAATTTTGATAGCTTTAAGAAGTTATTGGAAAAAATGATTCGAAAAAACGAACCGTCTTCAACGTTAAATTTTCCGACGGTCAATAGCCCTTTCATTCAAATAATACCTAAAGAATCAAAACCCAAATAGCTCCCCACAAATTACTTTGCTATTTTTTTTGTTAAATAATTCAATTCCTTATTGGTTTTTAAAATTAGTTTGTAATTTCGCGACTCGTTATGAAAAGTACCAAAATAAATAAAATAGCTGTACTAACTTCAGGAGGTGATGCTCCAGGTATGAACGCTGCAATTCGTTCTGTAGTAAGAGCCTGTGCATTTCATAAAATTGAATGCATTGGAGTGTACAAAGGTTATCAGGGTTTGATAGAAGGTGAATTTAAAATTTTCAATGCCCGAAGTGTCAACAATATAATCAATAAAGGAGGAACAAAACTTAAGTCTGCTCGTTCCAAAGAGTTTAGAACCCTGGGGGGTAGGCAAAAAGCTTTCGAAATTGTCAAAGAAAATTCCATTGATGCTCTGGTAGTAATTGGAGGAGATGGCTCTTTTACTGGAGGTATGATTTTTCAAAAAGAGTTTGGTATTCCAGTTATTGGTATCCCTGGAACGATTGATAATGACATATTTGGAACTTCGCATACATTAGGATACGACACGGCACTTAATACCGTAGTTGAAGTAATTGATAAAATTAGAGATACTGCCATTTCCCACAGTCGTTTGTTTTTTGTTGAGGTTATGGGTAGAGATGCCGGACACATTGCTCTAAACACAGGAATAGGTGCAGGTGCCGAAGAAATTTTAATCCCAGAAGAAGACATGGGATTGGATCGCTTGTTAGAATCTCTCAAGAAAAGTAAAATTTCTGGCAAGGCATCAAGTATCGTTGTGGTTGCTGAAGGTGATAAAATTGGTAAAAACGTATTTGAGCTTGCTGAATATGTTGAAACCAACTTACCTGATTATGAGGTAAGAGTTTCTGTTTTAGGACATATGCAGCGAGGTGGAGCCCCCTCTTGTTTTGACCGTGTTCTCGCCAGTAGAATGGGAGTGAAGGCCGTTGAGTCTCTTATGGAAGGAGAATCTAGTGTTATGGTTGGAATTCAAAACGGACAAATGACACTTACTCCTTTAAGTAAAGCCATCAAAGGAAAATCTAAAATTAACACCGAACTTATAAGAGTTTCGGAAATAATGACTATATAAAAATTAAATTTAAAATTAACTATGTCTACACTTAAAATTGGAATTAATGGATTCGGAAGAATCGGAAGAATGGTTTTCCGTGCTTCATTGCAACGTGATAATGTTGAAGTTGTTGCTATCAACGATTTATTGGATTTGGACCACTTGGTTTACCTCCTAAAATATGATTCAGTTCACGGTAAATGCGATGCTACCATCGAAGCTAAAAATGGAAACTTAGTTGTAGACGGAAGAGAAGTCCGAATTACGGCTGAGCGTGACCCAAAAAACCTTCAATGGGATGCTGTTGGGGCTACTGTTGTTGCAGAATGTACAGGGATTTTTACTACCCTAGAAAAAGCACAACTTCACATAGATGGAGGTGCTGAGAAAGTAGTGATTTCTGCTCCATCTGCTGATGCACCTATGTTTGTAATGGGAGTTAACCATCACGAGGCGAAAGCTTCAGATTCTATCGTTTCTAATGCTTCATGTACTACCAACTGTTTGGCTCCTATTGCCAAAGTGTTAAACGATGAGTTTGGTATCGAAGAAGCTCTTATGACAACTGTTCATGCTACTACAGCTACTCAAATGACAGTAGATTCGCCTTCTCGAAAAGATTTTAGAGGCGGACGAAGTGCATTATTGAACATTATTCCTGCATCTACAGGTGCTGCCAAAGCAGTTACCAAAGTAATTCCTTCTCTTTTAGGAAAACTTACTGGTATGGCATTTAGAGTGCCTACTGCCGATGTTTCTGTAGTTGATTTGACTGTAAAGCTATCTAAAGAAACCACTTATGATGAAGTAAAAGCAGCATTTAAATCTGCTTCAGAAGGCTCATTGAGTGGTGTATTAGGATATACTGAAGATTTGGTAGTTTCTCAAGACTTTATTGGGGATGCTCGAACTTCCATTGTTGATGCTAACGCTGGTATTCAACTTAACAGCACATTCTTTAAAGTGATTTCATGGTATGACAATGAAGCTGGTTATTCCAACAAATTGATAGACCTGTCTTTGCACGTAACTTCTTTGTAATATTTTCCAAAGTCCCAAAGAAAATTCTTTGGGACTTTTTTTTTAATAATTATGAAATTAATAGTCGATAGTGGGTCCACAAAGACCGATTGGATTGCATTGGATGATTCAGCAAATATTTTATTTGAATCACAAACTTTGGGTCTTAACCCTCAAGTGCTCACGGAATATATTATTGAAGAACGAATTATCAATAATTTTCAGCTCTATCAATCACGTAAGGAAGTTACTCATTTGTATTTTTACGGAGCCGGATGCGGAACCAGGCCTCCCGTTGAACTAATAAGCCGTGTTTTTAAAAGCATTTTCATCAACGCCAAGTTAATTGTTAAAGAAGACACCTATGCTGCTGCATATGCTGTGGTAACTCCTAGCGAGCCGTCGGTTGTTTGTATTTTGGGTACTGGATCCAACTGCAGTTTGTTTGACGGTGAAAAACTTCACCAGCGCGTTACCTCTTTGGGATATGTTTTGATGGATGACGCTAGCGGAAACTATTTTGGAAGACAATTATTGAGAGATTTTTATTTTAATAGAATCCCTTCAGATTTAGCACAAAAATTTGAAAAAGAATACGATTTGGGAGATGAAGTGATCAAAGATCATCTTTACAAAAAACCAAACCCAAATACGTATCTCGCTACTTTTGCTCGTTTTTTAATTGAAAACAAAGACAATAAATATGCTCAAAAGTTGATTCGTAAAGGATTGAAATTGTTTGTAAAAAATCAAATCCTCCAATTTGACGAGGCTGCTACTTCGCCTGTACATTTTGTAGGATCCATCTCTTTTTATCTTGAAAAAGAACTCAGACAAGTTATGAAATCCTTTGATTTAGTAGTGGGTCGAATCGTTAAAAAACCAATTGATGGCTTGGTTAAATACCATCAATCTCTTTAACGACTAGCAATCAAAGATATTTCTATGTTTACTGATTTCGGAAGTACCGAAACTTGAACAGTTTCCCTTGCGGGTGCAGTTTTTTCGTCAAAATACTGACCGTAAATTGCGTTTACTTTCGCAAAATTATTCATGTCTGCTAAAAAAATAGAAGTTTTTACCACATTTTCAAAGGTCATTTCAGAAGCGTTCAAAACGGCTTTAAGATTCTCCATCACCTGAACAGTTTCATTTTCAATCGTATCCATTACCAGCTCCATTGTGGTGGGATTGAGAGCTATCTGACCCGAAACATAAAGGGTGTCGCCTTTCAATACGGCTTGGTTATAAGGCCCTATCGGAGCAGGAGCATTTGAAGTTTCTATAATTTTTTTCATATTGTTACGGTTATTAGTTTATAATCTTTTACGGGGCTCTCTTCTTTTATCGTGTTTCAAATCACTTAAAATACTTGATTTGACTCCAATAAAAAAGTACCAAGAAGATCGCGTGCTAAAGGGAACCCAATTGAAACTCATGCGCCAACTTTCAAGATCACGCTCAAAACGAAGCTGGGTATAAGTAACTCCTTTGTTTTTAAAATCATACCCAGATGAGGCACCAACTTTCCATTTGGGTGAAAGCTCAATATTCCCAGACATCATCAAGGAATTGTTGGAAATTTCACGCTGATTTACTGCATTGGAATACGTCATCGAATAAGCAACTCGGATATCCCACGGGAGCGAATAACGATACAATTCAGTGTCTTCTTCTTCCGCATCATCTTCTTCATCATCATTAAAATATGAACTGTCTGAAAAATCGTTTTCGGTTCCAAATAGGTCATCTTTTCTTCCACCACTTCGAGAATTGTCAAAGCCTTTATCTTCAGAACTATTTTCTTTAAGATTTTTACTGGAAAACGAATACCCCATGTTTATATTGGCGCTTGTCATTCTAAAAAGACCGCCACCATCATCGATATTAAAGGTGTTAATACGTCTTCCATCCTCATCAATCGTGTAGGGATCAAATGTAGCTCCAATATTAAGATTCATTTTGTTATCGAACAAAGATGTTCCTGTAGTCATTCGGACTGGACTCCAACGGAGCGAATCAGCTGATATGTTATAGCTTGTTGAGAAGTTGAGGTTGTTTAACAGCTTTATTTTTTTTGGCTCTGTTTTGGTACTATCTTTGTCAACTACCTTGGCTTCTAAATTGTTGCTTAAACTAATTCCTACAGAGCTAGAGTAACGATTGCTAGGCACACCATTGATTCCTCCTTCAAATCGTGAATACTCTTGGGTGTCACCTTCTGCATTGATAATGTATTCGTCATAATACTGATCAAAACTTGGAGAAATTCCATAACTAACAGAAGGCCGTATGACGTGTCGAATGGATTGAATTTTTTTTCCTTCTTTGAAGTTAAAAGTACCATAGACAGTAGTTCCAAGGCTGGCACTAAAATTATATTCCCCAAATCGATCAAACCCTTTGAGTGTATCAATTGTCCCTACTTCATTCTTGATATTGTCATAATCGTTTCGACGAATGGTTTGATTGGTCCACGATTCAGAATAATTCCCTCCCAAACTCAAACTAAAATGCTTTAGCAATTTAACATTCGTACTAATAGGGATATTATGTTTCATGCCCGATCGAGCATTGTCAAACATTTCTTTTTTCAGAAACAATGAATCGGTTGTTTCAATTCTATTTTCACCTCGGACAGAATATTGAAAATTGATATTTTCTATGAGTCCTTTTTTGATTCCATCTCGTTTTGCAAAGGGATAAATACGTTCCATACTGGCCTGAAATGTTGGCAATGTCATGTTTATTTTTTCAGTATTGGTGTTTTGAGAATGAGAAGCAGATAGCGATAAGTTTACCGACGGATATCCCGAGAATGTTTTGGAGTAAGATATAGAAGAACTTAGGGTGTTGTTCAAAAAATTGGGAGTATTTAGTTGGTTAACAGATTGGGTGTAGTAATTGCTACTTCCTAAATTTACTGAAGCAGAAAACCGACTGTTTGGATTTGACTTCGAGTCTTGACTATGAGACCACCGTAAGTTATAAATATTGGATTTTGAGTAACCACTTAGGCCCCGTTCTCCATTGATTAAGTTTTCGAACCGAAAACTGAGATTTCCTTGATACCTATAGCGTCTTTTGTAGGTAGTTTCGGAACGAAATCCATAACTTCCATTGGTGTAATAGTCTCCAAGGAGCGCAATGTCAAAATAATCGCTAAAAACAAAATAATATCCTCCATTTTGGATAAAGTATCCTCTCGCGTTAGTTTGGCCTATTGTCGGAAAAATAAAGCCAGTCGCACGATCCTTAGACAATGGAAAATACGCAAATGGCAATACAACAGGGGTTGGTATTCCAGCCAAATATAAATTACTCAGCCCAGCGATAATTTTCTTTCCCGGAATAAATTTACCATTTCGAACACGAATATGATATTCAGGATCTTCCAAGTCTTTGGCCGTAGTTACCTTGGCATTTCCAATGTAATACACCGAGTCATTTTCTTTTTTTGTTTTTTCAGAAATGACATTCATGCCATTTTGTTCACTTCTAGAGTTCCAAATAAGTGCTTTTTTGGTGTCAAAATTAAATCGCAATGAATCGGGATTTACTTCGTCACCTCCCTGTTTAAAAATAGGATACTGCGTGTACGCTCCCGTAGAATCTTTGATTCTTCCTGCTGCAACAATGTTGGTGTTATAGTCCAAAACAATGATTCCAGCCTTTAATTCTGTATTTTGATAATACAATTCAGCTTGATCGCACAAATAAAGTTTATTTTCTTTCTTGTTGATCTTCATGTAGCCTTTGGCATTTCGTTTGATTATATCCAATAAAATAGGCTGCTTTGGGTTGATGCTGTCAGCAGAAATACTATCAATTTCTGATTGACTTTCAGCGAGTTCATTGGTTTGTGAAAACAAAAATGAAGTTGTTAGTAAACAAATGAAAAGTGTCAACACAAAGGTGTTGAATGGAATGACATTATGTTTTATTTTTGTAATCAATGCAGAATTGCTTTTGCTTGCCAAAACTACGGATATTTTTTGTGAGCGCGATTCTGATTTTTAAGAAACCTATGAACTTTTTTATGTCCAACAGGCATTCACTTTTAAAACCATTTTTTATAGCTCTTTTGAGCGTGTTGTTTTTGTTGGCGATTTCTTCTTTTTTGGCTTTCAAAAATCAAGCTACTGATCCTGTATTTACTGTCGTTTTAGACGCTGGTCATGGAGGAAAAGATCCGGGTAACAGAGGAAACGGCTATTATGAAAAAAAAATAGCCCTAAACATTGCTCTTAAAATAGGAGAGAAATTAAAAAAAGTTCCAGGAGTTAAAGTCGTATATACCCGAACAAAAGATCATTTTGTTCCACTAAACACACGTGCTTCCATAGCCAACAAAGCCAAGGCAGATTTGTTTGTCTCTATTCATTGCGATGCACACAACTCCAATGCTTATGGTGCGGGAACCTTTGTGTTGGGTCTCCACGAAAACAATCGGAATTTTAGAATAGCCCAAAAAGAAAATTCGGTTATTTTCCTAGAAAAAGATTACGAACAGAAATACGACGGGTTTGATCCTAACAATCCCGAATCTGTAATCAGTTTGGTTTTGATGCAAGAGGAATATTTAGATCAAAGTATTGAGGCCGCAGCAGTAATTCAAGAAAGTTTTGTTAAAAACCTAAATCGAAAAGACAGAACAGTCAAACAAGCAGGATTTTTGGTTTTGAGAAATACGTATATGCCCAGCGTTTTGGTAGAAACAGGGTTTTTGACTAACAAAAGAGAAGGAGCGTATTTGAATTCCTCGAAAGGCCAACGAGAAATAGCTACTGCAATAACCAAAGCCATTCTAAATTACAAGAATCGTCTTCATCAAACGATCTCTACTGATGATACAAAAATCACACCCCAACCCGAACAAATTCTCTCGAAAAGTGAATCTCCTTCTGAGATTCTATTCAAAATTCAAATAGCTGCGAGTACAAAGAAAGTAGAGACAAAACCTTATAATTTTAAGGGATTGAATCATGTTACGGTTGAGAAAAAGGGAGTGTTGTATCGTTATTATTATGGAACTACTGACAGCTATGAAAAGGCAAAAAAACTTCACAAAGAAGCAGTAGAAAAAGGATACTCAAAGAGTTTTGTCAAAGCATTTAAAAATGGGAAAGAAATAAAACTCAGCCAAGCTTTGAATAGTGATTGAATTTAGGCTAAATTTGTATAAATAACTTTAAAATTTTTTTTTTTGAAAATCACCCCCGAAATTAAAACAGCCATTATGATGATTGCCGTCATCGGGCTTTTCATTTTTGGATTTAGTTATCTCAAATCCAATGATGTTTTTAGCAAAGACCGTACGTTTTACGCAGTTTATAACGACGTAGAAGGCATGGCTGTGGGTACTCCAGTTACTATCAACGGATTTCAAGTGGGTTCTGTTCAAAATATTTCATTTTTAAACAGTACAGGAAAGCTGGTAATCAAATTTCGTGTTGAGAATAAGTTCCAATTCAGTGCTAGCAGTACAGCTAAGATTTATGAAGCTGGACTCATAGGTGGAAAAGCAATCGCTATTGTTCCTTCTTCAAAAAATATTCCATTGGCAAAATCAGGTGATACGCTTCAGGCTGCCATTTCTCCAGGTTTAACCGAATTGGTTAACAATAAGCTTTCTCCACTTCAAGATAAAATTGAAGCTATGATTGTCAATGCAGATACAGCACTGCAAAATATCAACTCCATTCTCGATGAACCCACTCGAAATAACCTGAAATCAAGTGTTGAAGGATTTAGCAATAGCATGCAAGAACTTGATAAATTAGGAAAATCGTTAAACGCCATAGTTTCGGGCAAAGATGGACAGCTTACAAACACCATGTCTGAATTAAACACGGCAAGTAAAAATTTAGCAACCATTACTTCTGATATCACTGACGCAGATATTGGCGCTACTCTAAAAGATTTGCAAACGGTTACATCTTCTTTAAGCAATATTCTTAACAACATTGAGCAAGGAAAAGGATCTGCTGGAAAATTATTAAACGATGATGCTTTGTATAACAATTTATCAGAAGCTTCAAAAGCCCTTAATTTATTGCTCGAGGATATGAGAGAACACCCCAAGCGTTATGTTCATTTTTCAATTTTTGGAAAAAAACAACAACCCTACAAACCAACTGAGTAATTGTTAATTTTTTATAAAGGTGACCCTAGTTCCTAATATTATTTTTGCGATTCTTTTTTTTACAGGCATTGCTATTTTTGCAAAAAATGTAAAAAAAATCATACGCAATATTCGACTAGGCATTTCTGAAAACCGAAGCGATCAGTCCTCTCTTAGATGGAAACAAATGATACGAGTCGCCCTAGGACAGTCCAAAATGGTCACACGACCCATAGCTGGTGTGCTTCACATTATAGTTTACGTTGGATTTGTTATTATTAATATTGAACTTCTTGAAATTATTGTTGATGGATTGTTAGGTACTCACCGAGTTTTCGCTCCGTATTTAGGTTCATTCTACAATGTTTTAATTGCTAGTTTTGAAATATTTGCTCTTTTGGTCATTGTGGCTGTATTCTTTTTTTGGACAAGAAGAAATATGGTCAAATTAAAGCGGTTTTTAAACTCCGAAATGAAAGGTTGGCCCAAAACAGATGCCAATTTGATTTTATACATTGAAGTGATTTTGATGACATTATTTTTAACAATGAATGCGTCTGATTTTTGGCTCCAAACCAAAGAAGTTGCTAATTATTCATTGGCTGGAAGTTTTCCTGTAAGTCAATTCATAAGCCCTTTGTTTGACGGTTTGTCAGTTGCATCTGTCGTTGCGATTGAACGTACGGCTTGGTGGTTGCATATTGTTGGAATTTTATTCTTTTTGAATTACCTCTATTATTCTAAACACTTACATATTATCCTTGCCTTTCCAAATACATATTTTGCAAATATCCAACCCAAAGGTCAGCTTTCAAACCTCGATTCTGTCACAACAGAAGTAAAACTTATGATGGATCCTGATGCAGACCCCTATGCAAATCCTCCTGAAGACCAGGAAGTTGCTAAATTTGGAGCTTCTGATGTAATGGACTTAAGTTGGGTTCAGTTGCTCAACGCTTATACGTGTACAGAATGCGGGCGATGTACGAGTGAATGCCCTGCGAATCAAACAGGAAAACTATTGTCGCCCCGTAAAATCATGATGGATACTCGCGATCGTTTGGAAGAAGTTGGTAAAAATATCGACACCAACAAAGGTTCTTTTGTGCCCGATGGAAAACAATTGTTAAATGATTATATTTCTCAAGAAGAATTGTGGGCCTGTACTTCATGCAACGCATGTGTAGAAGCGTGCCCTATTGGAATTGATCCTTTGTCTATTATTGTAGATATGAGACGCTATTTAGTTATGGAGCAGTCATCGGCTCCTTCGGATTTAAACAATATGATGAGCAATATAGAAAATAATGGTGCGCCTTGGCCTTTTAGTCCAATGGATCGCTTGAACTGGAAAAACGAATTATAAACGCATAATATTTAAATAAAACAATGAAAAACGAAGAAGTTGAAAAGTTATTGAGTAAAAAAATAGAAGAAGGAGAACACATCAGTCCGGTTTTGCCTGAAGGAGTCAAAAATTACTTAATTGATATTGACGGAACTATTTGTGATGATATTCCCAACGAAGAGCCCGAAAGAATGGCTACGGCAAATGTATATCCAGATGCGCTAATAACACTTAATAAGTGGTACGACCAAGGACACATTATCTGTTTTTTCACTTCTCGAACTGAAGAACACAGAGGAGTTACCACAGATTGGCTCAACAAGCACGGATTTAAATTTCACAGTCTATTGATGGGCAAGCCAAGAGGCGGAAATTATCATTGGGTGGACAATCATTTAGTAAAAGCCACTCGATATAATGGTAAATTTACCGACTTGGTAGATAAAGAAGTTACTATCCAAGTGTTTGATGACGGACAACACGATTAAATAACACATCATGAGTCAGCAAATTTCCATACCCACTTTAGCTGAAATGATTCAAGAAGGCAAAAAGCCCGAAGTATTGTTTTGGGTTGGATGTGCGGGAAGTTTCGATGATCGCGCCAAAAAAATCACAAAAGCCTTTGTGAAAATACTACATCAGGCATCAGTATCTTTTGCAGTATTGGGAGCTGAGGAGAGTTGCACTGGCGATCCTGCCAAACGTTCTGGAAATGAGTTTTTATTTCAAATGCAGGCCATGGCGAATATTGAGGTGCTCAATGGGTATGAAGTTCAAAGAATTGTTACCGCTTGCCCGCATTGTTTTAACACCTTAAAAAATGAATACCCGAGTTTGGGTGGAAATTATGAAGTAGTTCACCACACTCAATTTTTAAAAGGATTGTTAGAAGATGGCCGTTTGAAAGTTGAAGGCGGACAATTCAAAGGAAAGCGTATAACATTTCACGATCCCTGTTATTTGGGACGCGCTAACAACGAATACGAAGCCCCCCGAAATCTCCTTCACAAACTGGAAGCCGAGATAGTTGAAATGAAAAATTGCAAGCAAAAGGGATTGTGTTGTGGCGCAGGAGGTGCGCAAATGTTTAAAGAACCCGAAAA
>ERZ1048068.1762-NODE-1762-length-16247-cov-4.896986_pt1 | contig 16247 bp, 16 predicted proteins | sample MGYA00383098_ERZ1048068 | MGnify/ENA primary metagenome ERZ1048068 (study PRJEB29581, sample SAMEA5548368) | metagenome | biome: marine; feature: coastal; material: water | depth 1 m | study: Short-term variability in the microbial, nano- and picoplankton... | reverse complement strand
CGTGAAATACAATCTTCTCATCGAGACGATTGAGAAACTCGGGTTTGAAAGCCTCCTTTGCCTTGTCGAGAATCTTGTCCCGCATGTTGTCGTAGTTCTCGTCGCCACCACCCATGGAACCGAATCCAACGGTGACCTGGCGCTTGATGACGTCGGCCCCGACATTGGACGTCAGAATGATGATGGTGTTACGGAAATCGATCTTGCGTCCCAGTGAATCGGTAATCATTCCTTCTTCCAGAATCTGGAGGAGAAGATTCATTACATCCGGGTGTGCTTTCTCGATCTCGTCGAAAAGAACGACGGAGTATGGGCGACGACGAACGGCCTCAGAGAGCTGTCCACCCTCTTCGTAACCGACATAGCCTGGGGGCGATCCGATAAGACGGCTGCTCGTAAATTTTTCCATGTACTCGGACATATCGATCTGGATGAGGGCATCCGGATCGCCGAACATGAAGTCGGCAAGGTTGCGGGCGAGATAGGTTTTACCCACACCGGTCGGTCCGAGGAAAACGAAAGAACCAATCGGGCGACGCGGATCTTTGAGGTCGGCTCGGCTGCGGCGTAGCGCTTTCGATATGGCCGTGACGGCTTCGTCCTGACCGATGACGCGGCTCTTGAGCTCGTCTTCCATCTTGAGAAGTTTCTCGGTCTCTTTCTCCTCCATGCGCTGGAGAGGAACGCCGGTCCATTTGGCTACGACGGCCATGATGTCTTCTTCTTCGATCGTGACGATTTTCTCTTCGCTGGTGGCTCGCCACTCTTCGAGAATCTCTTCCATCTCCTGACGCTTGGTCTTCTCCTTGTCGCGAAGGGAAGCCGCGGTCTCAAAGTCCTGATCTTTAATCGCGCCCTCTTTCTCGGCAACGATTTCTTCGACCTCAGCCTCGAGGTCTTTTATCTCGGGAGGGCGTGTCATCGAAGTGATTCGGGCTCGGGCGCCGGCTTCGTCAAGAATGTCGATCGCTTTGTCGGGAAGAAAACGACCGGTCAGGTAGCGGGCAGAGAGTCGCACGCAGGCTTCGATCGCATCATTAGTGAAATCAACTTTGTGGTGTGCTTCGTATTTCGAACGCAGTCCCTGCAAAATCAGGATCGCATCTTCGACGCTCGGCTCCTCGACTTTAACTTGTTGGAAGCGTCGCTCGAGAGCGGCGTCTTTCTCAATGAACTTGCGATACTCGTTCATCGTCGTTGCGCCGATGCACTGGAGTTCGCCGCGACTGAGGGCTGGTTTGATGATGTTTGAAGCATCCATCGCGCCTTCGGCGGAACCGGCGCCAACGATGGTGTGAAGCTCGTCGATGAAGAGAATCACGTTTTTGGCGCGCTTGATCTCGTCCATGACGGCCTTGATCCGCTCTTCGAATTGACCGCGGTATTTTGTTCCCGCAACCATGAGCGCTAGGTCGAGAGTGACAACTTTCTTGTCACGCAAAAGCTCGGGCACGTTACCGGAAGCAATTTCCTGAGCGAGTCCCTCGGCGATGGCCGTTTTTCCAACGCCAGCTTCTCCAATGAGGACGGGGTTGTTTTTCGTGCGGCGGCACAGAATTTGGATAACGCGTTCGATTTCGCCTTCACGTCCAATCACAGGGTCGAGCTCTGCGTTGCTAGCGAGTTCCGTTAGGTCGCGTCCGAATGCTTTGAGAGCAGGGGTTTTACCTTCCTTGCGAGCACCGCCTGGACCACCGATTTCTTCGAACTCGCCGTCATCGTCTTCGATGTTTCCACCAGAGAAATTTGGATCGAGCTCGCTGAGGATCTCGTTGCGAGTGCGTTCGATGTCGACTTCAAGATTCTTGAGAACACGAGCGGCAACGCCATCACCCTCACGAAGCAGACCGAGGAGGATGTGCTCCGTTCCGACGTAACTGTGATTGAGCGCTTTTGCCTCTTTGCCGGCGAGAGCAAGAACCTTCTTCACCCGTGGGGTGTAGGGAATGTTCCCGACCATCTTGGTCTCGGGTCCGTTTCCGACCTGTTTCTCGACTTCGAGACGTACTGTTTCGAGATCCAGATTCATTTTCTGGAGCACGTTTACAGCCACGCCCTGACCAAGTTTAATCAGTCCGAGAAGCAGGTGTTCGGTGCCGACGTAGTTGTGATTAAAACGGTCCGCTTCTTTCCGTGCGAGTGCGAGAACCTGTTGTGCGCGTGGGGTAAAATTATTCATCGTCGTCCCTTTCGTTAACTATAGTGCTAAAATCCGGTGGCGTCAGCCTATTTAAGCGATTCCGGATAATGTCGGCCCGCAAAATGTCCCGTTCTTCCGGGGTAAGTTTACGTTTGGCAGAAATTTGCAGATGAGCCGGTTGAATCTCGGTAAGAAGCACATTGATGGCTTCCCGCTCGTCCTCGGAGACAAAACCGAGATCGCAACCGAGGCGGATCATGGAGAGGTGGTTCAGAGCCTCCTTCGAAGTGATGATGTGGGCGTATTTGAGAACGGCGTAGGCCCGACCAATCTGGTCCTGCATCATCGTGGGGCTTTCCTCGAGGATTTTCATTCGTGCATTCTTCTCATTTTCAATGAGTTGTGAGATAACACGGTTGAGGTGCTCAATGATTTCTTTTTCGTCTGTGCCCAGTGTGTTCTGGTTGGAAATCTGGAAGAGATTGGCGAGTGCCTCGGTGCCCTCTCCGTAAAGGCCGCGGACGGCGAGGCCAATCTTGTTGGCTCCCTGGATGGTCTGATTGATTTGCTCGCTGAGAACCAGCCCCGGGAGGTGAAGCATCGCCGAGGCGCGCATTCCCGTGCCGAGATTCGTCGGGCAAGCCGTCAAATAGCCGTATTGGTGATCGAAAGCGTAAGGCAGCTCGTTTTCGAGGTTGGAGTCGATATCATTCAATGCCGTGTAGGCGGAGAGAAGCTGCATCCCGGGGCGAATTGCCTGCATCCGGAGGTGATCTTCCTCGTTCACCATCACGCTGATGGTCTGCTTTCGATTCATCACCGTGCCACATCCGCTGCTTTTCGCGGCGTGCTCGCGACTAATGAGATGCCGCTCGACGAGGACCTGCTTCTCAATCGCCGAGAGTTTTGTCATTTCCTCGGAAAAGGAATCTTTCATCTCACTTATGTTCTCGAGAACGGGACGAACCTGATCCAAAATCTGAACGCGATCATCTTTTCTCGCCCATCCGGGAAAGGGCGAACCGACGAGATTTCTCGCGAGGCGAACGCGACTCGTGATCACGATATCGCTCTCCGGGCCGGGAACTTGCATCCATTCGGCCGGATTCTTCAACAGGGTGGAAAATCGCATCGACACGGCAGTTATTCTTTTGTGGCTGGCCCATCTTGCGCCTGCCCAGGGGTAAAATTCAGGAGTCTCCCATCTGGGATTCCAGTTGAGAAATTTCGTCACGAAGGCGAGCAGCCTCTTCGTAATCCTCATCCTCTACAGATTTGGACAACGCGGACTTCAATTCGCTCAATTTATCCAGCGGACTGTTTTCCATTGGCTCTTCGGGAGCGGGTACGAGATCGGACTCGGGCAAGTCAGGAAAAGTCGAGGGCACCTTGCCGACATGTTGCGTGTGCTTGTGCATCGCCTCGAGCAGGCCCTCGAGCCCTTCGTCAAACACATGGTAGCAATCGGCACAACCGAAACGTCCCGTCTTCTTAAAGTCGGTTTGGGAAAAGCCACAGCTTGGACAGACGAGATCGTCCGTTTCGATCACTGTTTCGGTAACTTCTTCCTCGCCCATGCCCTCAAGCATATCGGCCAAGGCGAAACCGGTAGGGTCGGTTACGCCTTTGTCATCAGCGCATTCTTTGCACAGGTTGACTTTCTGGAGCTTTCCCTCCACAACCTGGCTGAAGAAAATCGTCGCATCTTCTTTCTGGCAGACATCGCAATTCATGTTAGTGAGGCAGGAAGCAGGGCCGCGATTTCTACGACGGCTCCGCTATGTGAGAACTTACGACAGGAACAGCGATTAGTAAATTGGTGTGCCTGTTGTTTCCGCAAGATTATGAAATGCGGTCAGTAACTGCTTTGTGATCGGACCCGGTTCTCCCGAACCAATGATGCGCTTATCGTATTCGCGAACCGGCACGACCTCTGCGGCAGTTCCCGTGAGAAACATTTCATCGGCGGTGTAGAGATCGTATCGGGCCATCTGAACTTCCTTCAGTGCGATACCCGCTTCCTCGATCAATTCCATGACCGCCTTTCTCGTGATTCCATTAAGGGAACCCGATGCGACTGTGGGAGTGTAGATGACACCGTCTTTCACCGCGAAAATGTTATCACCCGTGCACTCAGCAACATAACCCTCGGTGTTCAGCATGACACCCTCCTGGGCGCCCGCAGCGAGAGCCTCGACTTTCGCCATTACATTGCTGAGATAGTTCAGCGATTTCACAGAGGGAGAAAGTGAATCGTGTGTTGGACGACGAGTCGAGCAGGTCGCGAGAATCAGCCCGTCGCGATAGTATTCTTCGGGATAAAGCGTGATCGTCGCTGCGATGCAGATGATCGAAGCCTTCTCACACTGGTAGGGGCTGAGCCCCAGCGTGCCGGTACCGCGAGTCACAACGAGGCGGATGTATCCGTCATGAAGACCATTTTTCGCAACCGTATCGGTCACCATGTTGCACACTTCATCATGGGTCGCCGGGATTTTCAGGTGGATTGCTTTGGCGGAATCGAAAAGGCGATCGATGTGTTCTTTGAGGCGAAAGACACGATCGTTGTAGAAGCGAATTCCCTCAAAAACACCGTCGCCATAAAGCAAGCCGTGGTCGAAGACAGAAATCTTCGCATCAGGTTCCGCATAAAATTCGCCGTCGATCAGGATTTGCTATGGCTCCATACTCATAAAAGGGCCGCTAATCTGCGCCGCGTTGCCGTGAAAGCAAGTGAATCGCGTTGTAGAAAAGGCTACATCAAAAACCGCCGCGCCTTCGCCATTCCTTCGAGAAAGGCTTCGACATCGGCCTCATTATTGTAAAACGCGATCGAAGCCCGGACGGTCGCTGAAACGCCAAAGTAATCCATGAGCGGTTGCGCGCAGTGATGTCCGTCGCGAACTGCTACTCCTGCGGAGTCGAGAATGGTCCCGACGTCATGCGGGTGGGCGAAATCGGGAAAAAAGGAGACGATCGCTGCTTTCCCGGGGGCGTTGCCGAAAATTTTTACGTCGCCCGCTTTTTCCAATTCCTCGGTGAGATGGGCGCGCAACCGGTCCTCATGCGCAGCGGCGAGCTTCCAATCTATTTCAGAAACGTAGCGAAATGCCTCTGCGAGCCCAATCGCGCCGGAGATGTAAGGTGTTCCTGCTTCGAAACGCTCAGGAACATCACGAAAGGTAGTGCCGGTCACGGAAACGCGCTCAATCATGTCGCCGCCACTCTGGTAGGGGCGAAAGGCATTGAGTTGATCCCTGTCGCCCACAAGGACACCGATTCCATCGGGGCCAAAAACCTTGTGGCCGGAGAACACGTAGAAGTCCGCTCCGATCGCGCTCAGGTCGACCGGTCCGTGGGGGAGGGATTGGGCTCCATCGATGAGTGTTCCGACACCTCTTTCTTTGGCGAATGCCACCATTTCCTCCACGGGGTTGATCGTTCCCAGCACGTTCGAAATGTGAGTGAAGGAGGCGAACTTTGTCTTTTCGTTGAAAAAACTCTTCCATTCGTCCAGATCGAGCGAGCCATCCTCCTGCAGTCCGGCGAAGTGCAGTTTCACGCCGCAGCGCTCTGAGAGAATCTGCCAGGGCACGAAATTCGCATGGTGTTCCATGATCGTCAGCACGATCTCGTCGCCTTCCTGCAGGGTTTCTTCGAGACCGTTTGCGACGAGGTTGATTGCCTCCGTCGTTCCGCGTACGAAAATCAATTCCTGCGTTTCCGGAGTATGCAGCGTCTCTTTGACGGACTGGCGCGCCGATTCGTAGGCTTCCGTCGCATTTCGGCTCAGGTAGTGGACGCCACGGTGGATGTTCGCGTTTTCCTCCTCGAGAAAATGGCTCATCGCATCAATGACGCAGCGCGGCTTCTGGGTGGTCGCTCCGTTGTCGAGATAGGCGAGCGGTTTTCCGTCGACCTCGCGAGCGAGAATCGGGAAGTCAGCGCGTAAAGATTCCTGATCGAATGATGGCATGGGGTAACTGGCAAAACTCAGGCCGGATTCTTCGTCGCGCAAGCGCTGGGTTTGATATGTAGTTACGAATTGAACGATTCATTCTACGCAAAGATTTTGACACTTCTGGCGCTACGCCGTATCAGAAGCGTGGAATTGCCTAACCTGCCCATGTCGATCCCCATTGTTAGTATCAGCGGAAGAGCCGAAAAAGGCGCGAGCCGCCCGTTTTTTTGCGAAGGGGATGACAATCACTTTTACTTCGTGAAGCGGGATAATGTATCCGCTGACCAGCTCGTGACGGAGTATGTCATCAGTCGCCTCGCAGAGGAATGCGGTCTGCCTGTTGGGCCGGTTCGGCTTCTGGAGATCCCGGAAGAACTCGTCCGATACGCCATCGTCGATCACGTCGAAGAATTTCAGCCCGGGATTGCCTTTGGATCGCAACGCGTGCAATTCGCTGACGAAGTGCGAGCCTCCCACCTTCGCCAGATCGACGATGAGGTGAAGCTACGCTGCCTCTGTTTTGACTGGTGGACGCGCAATTCGGATCGACGCCTCGACCTGCTTGGTGGCGATCCTAATCTTCTTTGGGATCCAGTTTTGCAAAGCGTCGTTTTGCATGATCATGACAGCTGCCTCGATCCCGACTTTGATGAAGACGAGTTCAAACGCGAACATGCCTTTCGGGACGCGCGGCCTTTTCTGGAAAAGCCGTTTTTCAAAAAATGGCGGACTAAATTTGAGTCGTCGATCTACAATCTCGATACAATCTGGAAAGAGATGCCGGATGAATGGCTCATCGACAGCGCTGGCATCGAACGAACATCGCTGACGAGGGAAAAAATCGAAGCCGCCCTCATCAAACCCAATATCGGAATTGATGCCATTTTGCCCGGTTAACCTTCGTTCTTCATGAGTCTTGTCGTCAATTTTGCAGCCATCGGATTCCGCCCCTACCCGGAAATCGGAGAGTTCGTGAATATCGGGCTGATCGCGGTCGAGGCAAAGAGTCGCTATCTCTGCTACAAGCTTGTCAGTCCGCAACGAACGAAGCGTATCTCGGCCTGTTTTCCCGAGATCGATCTTTCCATTTTTAAGAATGGAATCCGCCGTATCGATAGCGAATTGTCCGCTCTTTCCATCGAGACAAACCTCTGGGCCGACGACGCGAAGCAGGCAGGAAAAAATCACCCCTCGCAGTCCGACCTTTTTGTTGAAGACGGCGACATCGACCTGTTCCGAAGTCTTGTCTCTGTTCAGAGTTCACCCTTTTTCTATGGAGCGCGCGGGACTCGTCTGACCGAAGATCTGGATGAGTGCCTTGAACAACTCTACCGTCGCTACGTCGAGCACTGGAATCTCACCCCAGTCGACTACGAGGAGAAGAAACTCACACGCGACATCCGCAAGCTGCTCCACGCGAATCGCCTCGATAAAATGTATCGGGAAGCACCCTTGGTTGGAACAGACGCCTATCACGTCGGCATCCCGCTGGCCTTTACGCCTCGCGGTGTAGACGTGCCGGAAAAAGCGATCAAACCTCTGAATCTGGCCCAAGCTACTCCGACAAAAATCTACACTCATGGTGATGAGTGGATGGCTAAGGTGCGACGACTCAAGCGAGTCAAGTGTTTGCCCGACGAATTTCTCTTTGTCGTGAAAAAAGGAAAAGACGAGGAGCAGCAGAAAGCGGCGGAGGAAATCTGCGAGGGACTGGAGCAGCTCGGTGCCACTGTCGTCGAATACGGCGATGAGGAAGGGATTCTCGAATTTGCCAATATCGAAGAGCAGCGGGAGTTGAAGCTGACGAGCTGATTTTCGGAGTCAGGGAGAAGGTTTCCTTTCTTCCAGCTCTAAAATGAGCATCGCATTTCGCTGAAAAGAGATCGTCTCCCGAGTCGTCTCCGTCTTTTTGTTCGCCCCATATTCGACGTCGATTTCAATGCGCACAGGTTTCAGTTCAAGGCGCTCCACGCGAAAAACGGGCTCTTTGCGACTGCGGATAAAGCAATGCAGCGGCACATCGGCGTGACCCGCATTCCAGAGTATCTGGGCCGGGGGGAAGCCATCAATGCGACCCATGGCGGAGAAAACTTCCCGAATTGCCTTCGGTCCATGTTTTCTCGCAAGGCGGCGAGCGGCGGAGTAGTTACGAAGCCTCTCCAAATAAGACGTTTTAGGATTTTTCCTCTCGCCCTCCATTTCATCAATGAGACCGCGGGCATGGATCGCCATCGTCGCCTGTAATTCCTCACGGCTGATCTCGCCGAGCTCGAACTGGCGGAAAAGCTGAGGAGGGGTGGGAAGAGTTCCGAATTTCACGGCGGAGAAGTATACGATTCGAGAAAGGTCTTGAGCAATCAATAGAAAAGAAGGCGGAGGATATAACCGGGTAAAAGCTGACACGCAACAAGGTTGACTCCCGGACGTAACACTGTTGAGTCGAAGAGATTTCATGCGCGATCCTTTCATTGATCCTTTTTGTAAGCAAGAAGACCTCGGTCTGGCCATTCCAGAGAGCCCATATGCGGTTTCGGTTTGCCTGCCGACCTGGGACGATGTGATTGGATACGAGGAAGACGACCCGCGCGTCGTCGACTCCCTCGAGTGTGGCTATCCGCGCTTTGTCCCGCATCCATTTGTGGCCGAGCTCTTTCTCGCTGCCCGTAATGAATTCGCAAAAAAACAGGAGGTGGCACTCGTTTTCCCTTCTCTCGCGGCAGCCTGGCGATGTGCGGAATATGTGAAAAAAAGAATGGGCGGGTCGTCGCGACTTGAATCATACGGCTGGGGAAATCTCACCGTGATTCTCCTGGAAGAGGAGGCCTATGAAGCGGCTTGGAAATATTGGCAGCACAGCGGAGAGATTGTGAGCAGCCGTCTCGCCGAGTCGGCGCTGACCGATTCCCCAGTCGATGATGAGGTTCTCGAGGCGGGGATCAAAGCACGGCAAGGGGTGAAGGAGAGGATCGCTTCCTTCTATGAGGGAGTCAGCGGTGAAGATGTGTTTTTATTCTCCTCCGGCATGGGAGCCGTCTCGGCAGTGCATCGCTGTGTGACCGAGGACAACGACGCGCCAACTATCCAGATCGACTTTCCCTATCTCGATTCCTTCAAGGTTCAGGAGCAATTTGGCGCAGTCGTTGATTTTTCGATCACCAATTCAGGAGGGGTGACAGAAACGGAGGCTTGGTTGAAGGAGCAAGGTGGGAGAGAGAAAGGGTCGGCGGCGGCACTTTTTTCGGAGATTCCGAGCAATCCGCTTCTCCGCAGCCCGGATTTACGACGGCTTTCCGAACTGCTTCGTCCCCTCGAAATCCCTCTCGTCGTCGATGATACCGTTGCGACCTCGGTAAACGTCGATGCTTTCCGCTACGCGGACATCATCACTACGAGTCTAACGAAAACATTTTCCGGGGCGGGGGATGTTGCAGGGGGAGCTGTCATTCTCGGGCCGGGATCGGCTCAGGCAAAGGGAATCCGCGAGCGCATGGCCGATCAGGAAAGTGCGAGTCCCATGTTTGAGCGAGACGCAATCGTTTTGGAGCGAAACAGCCGCCACTTTGAAGAACGGGTCCGAGCAACCAACGAGATCGCCGAGGAGGTATTCGAGTTTGTCAGTGGCCACCTCAGAGTGGCGAAATGCTACTTTCCGTCACAGCAAACGCAGGAGTTCTATGAGCAGGTGAGAAGAAAGGATGGCGGATATGGTGCCCTATTCTCGTTTGAACTGAGTGGAGGAGAAAGCGCTGCGAAAGCATTTTACGACAAGCTTGATGTATCGAAGGGGCCGAGCCTAGGGACTGATTTCACGCTGGCCTGCCCCTACACGCTGTTGGCACACTACGGAGAACTCGATTGGGCTGCCGTTCGGGGTGCAAAGAGGGACCTTCTTCGCGTCTGGGTTGGCCTTGAGGATCCAGAAGAGACCATTGAACGCTTCGATCGTGCTTTTAATGCGCTTTAGGTGCTTTTGGGTCATTTTGGGTTATTTATTGAGGAGGTAGAAGTTTTTTAAAATTCCTGCTTGCTTCCGGTGGGAAAAACGTTTCTCATAGTACGAGCTGTCCACGAAACACGAGACAATTATGAAAAAAATCTTTGCTATCTTTTGCGCACTTGTTCTTCTCCCATCTTTCAATGTTAACGCATGGGTTGGTGGACCGTTTAGTAACAACAGCTTCTTCGGAGAAAACGGAGACGATGGAGTATACGAGGCATCTGCCTCTGGTATTAATGGAATTGGACTGTTTCGCTTCTCTGTTGCCAACAACTTTCCTGGGACATTCGATATCACGACGGGGGCAACCTTGGTTCCTATCTCTGACACCGCCGGTAACATAGCAGCGATTGTTCCAGCATTTCCTATTAACTCCGGTAACTTGACCTTTGGAGGATTTGGTCAGGACTCAAATATTTGGTTCCTTCGCGGAGTTTCCTACACGGGCCAGACGAATGGAACCGTCAACTCCGTAAGCGGTTTGGTTTCTGCCGTTGCGACTGCTAACGGCCCCGCCACAGGAACTGCCGTTATCAACTCAGGTTTCCGCGCCAGTCTCGTCAAGACGGGACGCACTCTTCCTGTTGCGAGCTTCCGGGGTGCCGGACGTGGGGCGATCATTTCTGCGACTGGTGCAACTCCAGAGAACTTTCGCTTCACCGTTTTTGGAACGCGTGTGTCAACCCAGATTCTTTTCGGAAATTAAATTTCCTGACCTTCGCACGGAGTTGGGATACACTTCGGCGGTCGAGTTCGCTCGATCAGCACTCTACCCGGAAAAACTTGGTGTTTTCAGAGTAGAGACGAAATCTACAAAACGTTTTAACAAAGCCGGAGGTTCTATCTTCGGCTTTACTCTTGCAGAGCTGCTAGTGACAATCGGGATCATAGCGCTCCTTGCTGCGGTATCAGCACCGCTTCTTGAATCGTTTCGCGCCAAGGCGAGAAAGGCTAAGTGTATTTCTCACTTGCGGACGATACACTCAGCCTTGCTGGGCTATGTTACGGACGTAGGGCATTGGCCCCAAATGGAGGAAGGCGAGTTTGAGTTTTCAGGCGACGAGTTCTTTGAATTCTGGGTCACTGCGACGGAACCTTACGGAGCTGCCCGAAACACATGGGTTTGTCCTTCGGATGGGCAATTGGAGCACATGCCGAGGAGTAAAAAAATCAAGTATGTCGGATCATACGTCACGACACGATTCGACGACAAAGCCCAAACCCCTTTCCGCTGGAATCAGCCCTGGGTGATGGAGCGAGGAAACTTTTATGGGAGGGGGGCTCACATGCTTCTTACTGACGGATTGGTTCACGATACGTCGAACCCGTTTTACGGCCGCTGATTCGCCGAGACCGGCTCTGACGCGTTCATAATAAGTCCAGCGACTTGCGCAAGATCACTTCGGCGTCGTCCCAGACGTCCTCCATTGTGCTGCCGAGAATCACTGCAAGGACGGTCTTTTCTCTCCGAGTTGCTGATGCAACGAGGCATCTTCCCGCTGCCTTCGTGAATCCGGCCTTCATGCCTGTGCATTCGGAATAGCTATGAAGAAGATCGTTGCTGTTTTTTAAGGAATGGTTTTCGAGCCCGTGTAGGTAAACGTGGTATTGCGCACTGCGACCATCTTTCGAATCGTTTCGTTGTTCTAGGAGGCGCAGGCGCGGCGCATCATGTCGCGTGCAGTGGAATACTGGCCTTCTTCGGTGAGACCGTGGGCGTTCACAAAATAGGAGTTTTTCATCCGGAGCTCAGCAGCCCGCTTATTCATGGCTTCAGCGAACTCTCTCTGGCTCCCGGCATGATTCCGAGCGAGCCACTTGGTGACGTCGCTAAAGCTGCGGACAGGCATCATTTCGAGCAAAGTGACTTTTTGATAGGAGCTCCACTGGGTGATCCAGATATTGCGTGGCGGAACCTGACCATCGGTCCGCATCACGGGTATTTTCTAATCGAGCTCACCTGATTCGGCGATAATCAAAGCGGTGAGCAATTTCTGTGCGCTCGCCACGGGGCGCTTTTCGTCGATGTTTTTTCCGCAGGTCACGGTTTGTGTGTCGACGCGAATGGCAAGCTCACTCTCGGCAACAAGAGCGATATCGCTCAGTGGGCCCTCGACTGAAACAGCTGCTTCCGGTTTTTCCTGCGGACTCGCAGAAGTGACAGCCTCGGCTCTAATTTGTGCCCTGGAGTCTGGTGGCAGAAATGGCAGACAAAGAGCGCAACTCAGTGTGAGCGTGGGAATCAGTCTCATGCCTGCTCGATTCCTTTGAGTTCCGCTACTTTTGCGTTGCGATCTTCCGCGCGCATAAGCGCTTCGCCAACGAGGATAGCATCGGCACCCCAGGATTGAATTTTGGCCGCGTCTTCTCCCGTGAAAATACCGCTTTCACTTACAAGAATGTGGCTGGGGCCGACTTCCTCGCTGAGGCTTTCGGTTGCGGTGAGATCAACTTCGAAGGTTCGGAGGTTACGATTGTTCACCCCGATGATGCTGGCGTCCGTTTCGAGGGCTCGTTCCATTTCTTCGAGATTGTGGACTTCCACGAGCACATCCAGTTGGCAGCCGGCCGCTACGTCTAGGAGGTGGATGAGCTCATCTTGCTCCAATGCTCCTACGATGAGAAGAATCGCATCGGCTCCGGCGATAACTGCCTCGTAGATCTGTACTTCGTGGATGATGAAGTCCTTACGTAACAGCGGAAGATCGACGACTTCCCGGATTTGTTTAAGGAAGGCGAGGTTGCCCTGAAAATATTTCTCGTCAGTCAGAATGGACAGCGCGTTGGCACCGGCAGCCTCGTAAGATTTCGCAATCGCGACGGCATCAAAGTCAGGAACGATCGTTCCCGCAGATGGAGATCCTTTCTTAACCTCGGCGATTACAGAAAGAACGCTCGTTCCATAGCCTTCCCCTTCATTCTGGTCGCGGAGAGCTCCACCGAGGGCCGTGGAAAACGAGCGAAAATCTTCGCGAGTGCGCGCCGCTGCCTTCAGCTTTTCGAGGTTGGGCAATAGCCGCCCCACCTCTGTTTGCTTATCCTGCAGGATTTCGTCCAGTTTGTTGCCGAATTTCTTCATAATCGGATTCGGGAACCGTTACCCGTGACCACTCAGCTTGCTACCCAAATTTAAAAATTTGTGTTGAAAAAGGGCCGGAACCCACCAGAGTAAGCGTCCCGCCGCCATTGTGGCGGTGGAAAGCGGGTGTAGCTCAGGGGTAGAGCGCAACCTTGCCAAGGTTGATGTCGTGAGTTCGAATCTCATCACCCGCTCCATTTTCTCTCTCCGAAGCCCCACCGGAGTCATCTCTCGTGAAGATTTTGGAGCCACTGTTCCGCTGGTCGAAGTTTGTAGACGAGGGTTCCCTTGACGAATGGGAAGCGCGTCTCATCGGGGCCGGTGTCGTCTACACGGCGGATAAACCGGTAAAACGGAAACGCTGGCAGCTTTCCAGCTATGTGATGACTCAAGAAGAGGCCGACGAGCTTCGTTCGCTTTTCGGGGGCGGGGTAAACGAAGTGCATCCGGACCAGTGGCAACCGACAGCAGAATCGGGAGCTCCATTCCTCCTCAAGATTCGCAGCTCCGTGATTGTGACGGAAGCCGATGACAAATTGGTGCTCGAGAAGATTCAGGAAGAATATCTTGATCGAACCATCTTGAGTTTTCCACCCCAGCTTGCCTTCGGAACAGGTGGGCACTCGACGACGGCTGGTTGTTTGCGCTTCCTGGTGGATATCGCCGAAGAGAGAAAGGGCAAAAAATGGAACCTGATCGATCTCGGATGTGGCAGCGGGATTCTCGCGATTACCGCTGCTTTCCTGGGCGCCGATCGAATTGTCGCGGTGGAAATCGACTCCGTTGCACTGCGTCATGCCATTCGAAATGCAGAGCGACATGGAGTGGCCGACCGGATCGAGTTTATCGAGGGCGACGCGATTCCAATTCTATGCGATGAGGGAATCGATCCATTTGATGTCGTCGCGGCGAATCTATTCAGCTCACTCCTCATTGAATTGATGCCCGCTTTTTTGCCGGGGCTGGCAGCCGATGGCGACCTGGTCATTTCTGGCTTTCTCACCTCGCAGACCCGTGATGTGGTCGCTGCTGCTGAAGGGGCGAGCTTGAAGCTTTTTGATTTCCTCCGCCGGGGGAAATGGATAGCAGCTCGGGGCCGTCATTGTGCAGAAAACGACTGATCGCGATTTTCCTGCATCGTAGTATGATCTCTGTAGTCCTTGCCCATGAACCCACGTGCCTTGCTAAACGTCATTCGAATGTTCTTCTTGCTCCTCGCAAGTTTCATTGGCGTGTCTGTAGCTCTCGGAGAAGCTCCTGAAAATTGGTGGTATGCTGGCTTAGTGGGAGCCATTTCTGGTCTCGGCTTTGCTTCGCTAATGATCGTTTTTGATCTCATGCTTCAGGGCATTTCGATTCGATCTTTTTCGCACGGAACTTTCGGATTGCTTGTGGGGCTGCTCTGCGCATGGCTTGTAACGCGCATTGGATTTTTCAAAGCCGGTTGGGTCGAGCAATTTGAGTTGGCGGGGAATATTTTCAACCTCTGCATTTTCCTCGGCTTCGGTTTTCTCGGCGTCATGCTCGCCCTGCGAAGCAAGCGGGAGGAATTCTCCCTGCTGATTCCCTACGTTCGTTTTCGTCAGGATGCCTTGCAGGATCTGCCAACTTTGCTCGACATCAGTGTCATCATCGATGGTCGCATTCCCGGAATTTGTGAGACCGGCTTTCTCGGCGGAGCGCTCGTTGTTCCGCGTTTTGTCCTCAATGAACTGCAGAAAATGGCGGACTCGACTGACGATATCAAACGGGGTAGGGGAAAGCGTGGTCTCGAATGCCTGAATCTTTTGCAAAATGACGACGCTTTCGAAGTGAAAATTCACGAGGAAGATTTTGCCCCGGAATACTCCAGCGATCAAAAGCTTGTCGAGTTAGCGGAAATTCTCAGCGCACGAATCCTGACGAATGATGCCAATCTCGGAGATGTTGCCCGCCTCAAAGGGATTGTTGTTCTCAACCTCAACGAACTGGCAACATCACTCCATCCTATTGTCTCCCCTGGCGACGAGCTCGAATTGGAATTGGTAAAAGAGGGGAGAGACAGCCACCAGGCAGTGGGATATCTCCCCGACGGAACCATGATCGTTGTGAATCATGGCAAGCCTCACATCGGCACGAGCCAAGCGGTCGTTGTTGGTGGAGCCGTTCAGACCAGCGCGGGACGTCTCATTTTTGCCGAATTGCAGAGATAGCAGCTTTGCATTCTTCCGCGTTTGCGTGAGAAACATCCGCACCGATCAGGTTCTCTATTCGCCTAGTGCGCGACCATTCACCATGGCGGACAAAGGCAAGCCGCTGGTGGAGCTCTTTGGATAGAACCTAAAATTACTCCCGCCACCTTTGCCACGAAAGGCCGGGGCGATCCGCGCGGAATGTGAGGACTTGCTGGTTTTCCACCTCGGTGATGTAGACGGTTTTTCCATCCGGGCCGCCGAAACAGAGGTTGCTGGGCATGGAGCCAGGAAGTTCGATAGTTTGGAGGACTTTCCCTTCGGGAGACAACTTGAGGACTCTACCGGCGCCGTGGCGTGAGATGTAGAGATCTCCGTCGATGTCGCAGCGGATTCCATCAAGGCCGTGTTCCTCGAAGGTAATGAGGACGCGCTCATTGGAAATTCCCTTCTCATCGAGATCGTAGACGAGGACGCGTTGCTGCTTGCTCTCGGCGACAAAGAGCTTTTTTCCGTCGGGGCTTACTTCGATCCCGTTGGCGGTTCCAACGTTGTCGGCTAGCTGGGTAACAGTGCCGTCCTTTGCGATCCGCCAGAGTGCTCCATCGCCTTTTTTCCAGTCAGGATCGCTTGCGTAGAGGGTTTCATCAGGGCCGATTGCGATGTCATTCGGCTGGTGCATAGTCGGTTCATGCGCATAGACGGTGATCTTTTTCGTTTTCGGATCAATGCGCAACACGTTGTATCCTGTGTAGTCAGCCACAAACAAGATCCCCGCGCGGTTGAAGCGAATCCCGTTGCCCGTGCTTCCCTCGGGCAGTGCTATCCAGATAGAGGTTTCCCCTTTGGGGGTGACGAGGCCGATATTCGGTTTTTCCTGGAGAGCGACGGCGTAGAGG
>ERZ1048068.1761-NODE-1761-length-16247-cov-6.187932_pt1 | contig 16247 bp, 13 predicted proteins | sample MGYA00383098_ERZ1048068 | MGnify/ENA primary metagenome ERZ1048068 (study PRJEB29581, sample SAMEA5548368) | metagenome | biome: marine; feature: coastal; material: water | depth 1 m | study: Short-term variability in the microbial, nano- and picoplankton... | reverse complement strand
GTTTATTCCAAGACTCATGGGTGGGGGAAATTCTGAAGAACTTGGAAAGGATTCCCATACTTACAAAGCTTTTAAGGATTTGGGCGCCACATCCATTCAGGCGCTCAACGAAGCTAAAAGAGCCCCCATGTATTGGGGGGAACAACCTATTGTAGAAGCACCTGCTTATTTGGGTGCTACTTTAATTTTCTTGTATTTTTTAGGACTTTTATTATACAAAGGCTTTCACAAATGGTGGTTGCTATTTGTTATGATTTTAGCACTTTTACTATCTTATGGTAAAAACTTACCGTGGCTTACAAACGTCTTCATTGATCACATTCCATTCTACAATAAATTTAGAGCGGTGAGCTCTATTCAAGTTATCATAGAACTTTGTGTTCCCATTTTAGCGGTTTTAGGATTGACACAATTGTTTAGACCAGAGGCTTCCCAATCTAATGCTTTGAAGGCGCTAAAAACAGCAGTTTTGACACTATCGGGGATTTGCTTGATATTTATTCTTTTTAAAAATAGTTTACTTGATTTTGTAGGACTTAGAGATGGCCAGTATGCAAGCTTTTACGGTCAAGATTTTGTTGAGGCCCTAAGAAAAGATCGTAGTGCATTGTTGTTCGCTGATGCTTTAAGATCTCTGCTTTTTGTTTTATTTATGGCAGCTGCAATTTGGGGTTATCTAAAACAAAAGATAAATCAAAATACCACAGTTGTTGTTTTAGGCCTTATGATTCTATTTGATTTGGTTGGTGTCGACCGCCGTTATGTGAATAATGATAATTTTACGTCGGCAATTAAAGTTGATAAACCTTATCAAGCTAATGAAATTGACAAGCTTATTTTAAGAGATTCCACTGTTTTTAGAGTTTATGACACATCGGATGGCAGTACAAAAGCATCCTATTTTCACAATTCCATCAGTGGTTACCACGCTGCTAAAATGCGCCGTTTTAATGAGCTCATAGAATTTCATATTGACAAAGGAAATCCAGAGGTCTTCAACATGCTCAATACAAAATATATTATTTACTCAAATGATGAAGGTCAATTACAATACGTAGAAAATGACCAAATTAATGGCAATGCTTGGTTTGTTGAAACTCTAAAATCGGTTCCTGACGCCGACGCTGAAATTAACGCGCTTTCTGATTTTAACTCCAAGTCAACGGCCATTATCAATGTAAATTCTCACCCAGACACAATATTTAAACGGGATTCTACAGCAAGCATTCAACTCACGCGTTATGCGCCAAATAAATTAATTTATAAATCAAATAACATGAATGATGGCTTTGCTGTTTTTTCTGAAAACTATTACAAAGATGGATGGCAGGTTCAAATAGACAATGAAGATGTTCCGCATTACAATGTGAATTATGTACTCAGAGGGCTTAAGATCCCAAAAGGTGAACACACCATCGTTTTTGAGTTTAAGCCGCAAGTGGTGCAATCTGGCGCCCAAATTTCACTCATAAGTTCAATTTTATTTCTGATCTTATCTTTGGGGGCTTTCAGTTTTGTTTTTAGCAAAAAAAATAAATGAAAAAGGTATTAATTATTACATATTATTGGCCACCCGCAGGAGGTCCTGGCGTACAGCGCTGGCTAAAATTTGTAAAGTACCTTCCCGAATTTGATATAGAACCCATTGTTTATTGTCCTGAAAACCCGTCCTATCCAACATTAGATTCAACACTTTCTGACGATCTATCGGACAACATTACAATTTTGAAACATTCTATTCGTGAACCCCTACGTTTTTTAAAGTTATTTTTCAAAACCAAAACCAAAGCTTATGCTAAAGGGCTTATTCCAACAGCATCAAAACAAGGCATTATAGACCGTTTTTTGATTTTTATTCGGGGTAATTTTTTTATTCCCGATGCACGAATTTCTTGGGTCAAGCCATCGGTTGATTTTTTATCGGATTATATTTCAGAAAACAAGATAGATACCATCATTACTACAGGACCTCCTCACAGTGTTCACTTGATTGGGATGCGGTTGAAGGCAAAACACCTTTTAAAGTGGTTTAGCGACTTTAGAGATCCTTGGGTTGATATCAACTACCACCATCAGTTGAAGCTCACCAAACATGCCCAAAAACAACATTTGATTTTAGAAAAAAGGGTGCTGAGCAAGGCCGACCATATTATTGTAACATCTGCGCAAACAAAGTTGTTGTTTTTAAATAAGACGAACCGGCCTATTACAGTCGTTACCAATGGCTTTGATGATGCTATTACAAGCAAAGTAAAAATGGACCTAAATTTTACTTTGACTCATATTGGGTTTCTTTCATCTCAAAGAAATCCATCCATATTATGGGATGTTTTATCTGAGCTAATTCACGAATTAACAGATTTTAAAGAAAAATTTAGGTTGGTGCTTGTTGGAACTGTTAGTGTAGATGTTATAAATGCAATAAACACGTCGGGGTTAGCGCCCTATCTTGATATCATTGAAACGGTATCTCATTTTGATGCTGTCAATTGTCAAAGAAAATCTCAAGTGCTTTTACTCCTTGAAGCAAACACCAAAGCTGCAACCTATATTATTCCAGGGAAATTGTTTGAGTATGTCAATGCACAACGTCCAATTATCGCCATTGGCCCACAACTTTCAGATATTCAATCCATATTAAAAGAAACCAATACGGGTAATTATTTTAAGTATTCTGAAAGAGAGGCTCTGAAGTCACACATCACAAAATTATTTATGGCTTTTAAAAACAATTCACTCTTTGTAGATCCTAAAGGAATTGATCGCTACTCTCGACGCAATTGCACAAAACGGTTGTCTGAAATTTTAGGGTAAATAATCCATTATTTACTTAAGATAGCATCTAAATATTTTGCTGTCAATGAAGTTTTCGAGTCAACAATCATTTCTGGTGTTCCTTGTACCATTACAGTGCCTCCATTTTTACCTCCTTCTGGGCCTAGATCAATGATGTAATCGGCAGATTTAATGAGTTCTAAATTGTGTTCTATTACAATGATGGAATGTCCTTGCTCAATAAGTGCATTAAACGATTTTAGTAATTTTTTTATGTCGTGAAAATGCAGTCCTGTTGAAGGTTCATCAAAAATAAACAAGCCCAATTCGCTGCTGCTTCCTTTACCTAAAAATGAGGCCAGTTTGATCCGTTGTGCTTCTCCTCCCGAAAGTGTAGAAGAACTTTGACCAAGTGTTACATAGCCCAAGCCTACATCTTGCAGGGGTTGTAGTTTTTTCTTGATTTTATGGCAATCGTGTATTTCAAAGAAATCAACCGCTTGATCAATGGTCATTTTGAGAATATCGTCAATATTGCAACCTTGAAATTTAATGTCTAGAACGTCATTTTTAAAGCGTTTTCCCTCACAGCTTTCACATTTCAATTTTACATCTGCCATAAATTGCATTTCAATGGTTACAATGCCTTCACCTTTGCAGTTGGGGCAGCGACCTCCATCAACATTGAATGAGAAATGTTTTGGTTGGTAATGTCTGACAACGCTTAATTTTTGTTTAGAGAAGAGCAATCGGATATCATCATAGGCCTTGATGTAAGTCACTGGATTTGATCTTGAAGAACGCCCAATGGGGTTTTGGTCTACAAATTCGATAAATTTTATATTCTTATAGTTCCCTGATATTTCTGAAAATTCTGCGGGTTTTTGGCCATAGCCAATCAATTTTTTTTGCAGTGCTGGGTACAATATATTTTTGACCAGTGTGCTTTTTCCACTGCCTGAAACACCAGTCACCACGGTCAACATATTTAATGGAAATTCAACGCTGATGTTTTTGAGGTTGTTTGCACGCGCCCCTTCAATCTTTACATTGTATTTTGAGGTTCTACGTTGTTTAGGGAGGTTTATTGTCATACTACCATTTAAGTACTGTGCGGTTAATGTCTTTTGTTTTATAAGAGATTTAAAATTGCCTTCAGCAACGACTTCTCCGCCATGGCTTCCCGCTTCAGGCCCAATATCAATGATATAATCTGCAGCTTTCATGATGGCTTCGTCGTGCTCAACCACAATAACGGTGTTGCCCAAGTCACGTAAATTTTTTAGAACTGAAATCAGACGTTCTGTATCTTTTGTATGTAGCCCAATGCTAGGCTCGTCTAATATATACATAGAACCCACCAAGCTACTGCCCAATGAAGTCGCCAAGTTAATGCGTTGACTCTCTCCTCCAGAAAGGGTGTTGGATTTTCGATTCAAGGTAAGGTAGTCCAGACCAACATTAGACAAATACCCAATGCGATTTCTGATTTCTGTCAATAAACGTTTTGCAATTTTAGTCTCATTTTTTGTCATTTCTAAGCTTTCAAAAAAAACTCTAAGTTCAGCAATTGACAGTTCTACCAGGTCAGAGATAGATCGGCCACTGATTTTGACGTAATTCGCTTCTTTTCGCAAGCGTTTTCCATTGCAAACGTGACACTTTGTTTTTCCGCGATAACGCGATAGCATCACACGGTTTTGTACTTTATATGATTTGGATTCTAATTCCTTAAAAAAAGCATTCAGACCTTCAAAATATTCATTTCCGACCCATACGAGATCTTTTTGTTTATCACTCAATTCAAAGTAGGGCTTGTGGATTGGAAAATCGAATTTATGGCTATTGTTAACAAGTAAATCTCTGTAATAGCACATGCTTTCCCCTCTCCAAGGATAAATGGCATTTTCATAGACAGATAAGGTGGTATTGGGAATCACCAATGTTTTATCAATACCAATGATATCCCCATAGCCTTCACAGTTTGGACAAGCGCCATAAGGATTATTAAAACTGAACAAATGGATGTTAGGCTCTAAAAATTTCTGACCATCTAATGCAAAATTATTACTGAATGTTTTTAATTTTGAATTTTCAACATCTTCAATTAAACAATGGCCTTTTCCTTCGTAAAAAGCCATTTCAATAGCATCTGCCAACCGATTGTAAAAATCATCTTCGTGTTTTACAATAATGCGGTCTACAACCAATGCTAAATTCTTCAATTCAATTTCTGATTTCAAAAGCACATCAATACGTTCAATTTGACCATTAATTTTTATTCTTGAAAAACCTTGGTTCTGTAACGCTTTGAGTTTGTCTGTTATATCTCGACCTTTTTCTAATTCTATTGGGGCTAATAGTAATAATTTCTGTTTACTTTCTAAGGTTTTTATATAATCTACAACATCAGATATGGAGTCTTTTTTGACAACGCCATTAGAAATGGGTGAATAAGTGACACCAATACGAGCATAGAGTAATTTTAGATAATCGTATATTTCTGTACTCGTACCTACAGTGGATCTCGGATTGGTTGAATTCACTTTTTGTTCAATAGCAACTGCAGGCGCAATGCCTTTGATATAATCCACTTGTGGTTTGTGTAAGCGTCCTAAAAATTGCCGTGCATAACTCGATAAACTTTCTACATAACGCCTTTGGCCCTCTGCATATAATGTGTCAAATGCCAAACTCGATTTACCTGAACCTGATAGGCCTGTAATTACCACTAATTTATTTCTAGGAATGGCCACATCAATGTTTTTAAGATTGTGTAATTTGGCTCCTTTAATTAGGATGTGATCTTTAGGATTGTGTTTTGAAAATTTATTGGACATTTGAATAAATAGAGGTTAAAGATAGTATTCTCGGGTGTTTAAAAAAAGGAGATTAACTTCTTGTTAAGATTAAAATAAAAACAAAAATTTGGAATTTTAAATTCAATATCTCTATATTTGGTATTCATTCTAATTAAAAAACTGCCTATAGAGATAACATTACTCTAAATAAATTTTAACCAGTACCTACTAATGGTGCTTAAAAGTAATGTTATGAATACCAAATCCTTAAGCGATGCCCAGCTCGTAAGCAACTATATCTCTGGAGATGAAAATTCTCTTTCAGTGCTCATAAATAGGCACCAATCACGCCTTTACGGCTTTATTTTTTCAAAAATTCAAGACCGAGACGCTACTGAAGATGTGTTTCAAGACACTTTTATCAAAGTTATAAACACCTTAAAACGTGGTAAGTATAATGAACAAGGAAAGTTTTTACCTTGGGTCATGCGCATTTCACACAATCTTATCATTGACTATTTTAGAAAAAATAAAAGAATGCCTAAATTTAAAAATAAAGGAGATTTTGACATTTTTTCTGTATTGTCCGATGAGAGTCCCAATGCTGAAAATAAAATTGTAGAAAGTCAAATTGCCGATCATGTGCGCATTCTTTTGGAAGAACTGCCTGAAGATCAAAAAGTGGTTATCAAAATGCGAATTTATCAGGATATGAGCTTCAAAGAAATCTCAGAAAATACCAATGTAAGTATCAATACGGCGCTTGGTCGCATGCGCTATGGGCTGATAAATCTTCGAAAAATGATCGACAATCACAATATTAGCTTAATTAATTAGGATTTTTTAAAATAAATTTAAAAGTTGTGCGTTAGTATTGTAAGTAACTAAAACAATTCTTGCTAATGGCAAAACTTTACTCTGAAAACACATCAAATTTTGAACAGCTAAAACCCCGCAAGGAAACTATTCGTTTCTTGCTGGATTATTCTAGGGCATTAATAGTCATCCCCCTCAAAAAAATTTCTTTTGAAATGTCACTAAATTAAATTTTAAAAATCCTGGCTTTGCTCAGGATTTTTTTTGTGTACGTTCTACTGATTTTAAAACCGACTTTCGTCCAATTATTCTGGTAATGCTGTCTTTTTCAAGATTCCAACCACGTGCTGGAGAGTACTCGCGTCCATACCAAATAATTTGCAAATGAAGATCATTCCAGAGTTCTTCTGGGAAGTGACGTTTGGCATCTCTTTCCGTTTGCACCACACTTTTGCCATTAGATAGATTCCAACGGTACATAAGGCGGTGTATATGGGTGTCAACTGGAAATGCGGGAACGCCGAAAGCCTGAGACATCACCACACTTGCAGTTTTATGTCCTACGGCTGGTAAGGCTTCTAAAGCTTCAAAACTTTGGGGCACTTTTCCTTGGTGTTTTTCAATTAGAATGTGTGATAATCCATGAATTCCCTTACTTTTCATTGATGAAAGACCGCAAGGACGAATGATGGTTTTTATTTCTTCTACACTCATTTTAATCATGTCGTATGGATTATCAGCCTTTGCAAAAAGAGTTGGAGTGATTTGATTGACACGTACATCTGTGCATTGAGCGGACAGCAATACAGCAATAAGCAGGGTATAAGGGTCCTTGTGATTCAATGGGATTTGAATTTCTGGATATAAATTATTTAAGGTTTTTATAACAAAATTTACCTTTTCTGTTTTGGTCATTCGCTTATATTTGTAAAAAACAAAGATACTAAATATGACTGCATTAAAAGTTGGCGACAAGGCCCCCGATTTTAAAAGTACTGATCAAAACGGTAACACGGTCAATTTATCAGATTTCACTGGCAAAAAGCTGGTACTATTTTTCTACCCCAAGGCCAGTACACCTGGATGTACCTTGGAAGCCTGCAACTTGAGTGATAATTACAGCCGTTTTAAGGCGGCCGGTTATGCCATTTTAGGCGTAAGTGCAGACAGTGCAAAACGCCAACTTAATTTTAAAAATAAATATGGATTTCCTTACGATTTATTGGCCGATGAAGACAAATCAGTTATTGAAGCTTATGGCGTATGGGGCCCTAAAAAATTTATGGGCCGAGAATATGACGGTATCCACAGAACAACTTTTATAATTGATGAAAATGGGGGAATCGAATCAGTCATTACAAAAGTAAATTCCAAAGAACATACGGCGCAGATCTTAGAGTAATCTATTTTTTATTTGATTTCTACTTCCTTTTTTGGATAACCAAACAGTTGCTGTTCTTTGATCATATTAGATACTACTGTTGGCAATAATGGTTCCCAGCCTTCCGCTCCGGAATTGATCATCTTTAGAACTTTTCGAGAAAAAATATTTAAAATTTCGGGGTTGTAGTTTTGTATGTCGACAAGTTTTCCTGTGTATTTAAAGAATTTATACAATTCCTTCATTCTAGGATGCACTTTTAAGTTATCACTTGTGATCAGTTTGCCATCTTCGCCTAGCATGGGATATAAATATACTTTCAAATCTTTGTGAAATAATTTCCCAAAGGCCTCTAAAATACCGCCGCTGAGGTGGCGGTAATATTTCTGATCAAAAATATCAATGAGGTTGTTAACCCCCATGGACAATACCATTCGCTTTTTTGAGTATAAACTGAAATATTCTACCAGCTTATAGTATTCCTGAAAGTTTGAAATCATGACCGTTTGTCCAAGTGAACACAGTAGTCTTGCGCGGTCCATGAAATCTTGCTCGTCAATCTCACCTCCAGAAGCTCTTAAATTTGATAAGGTAATTTCAAATACAACTTTCGTATTGTCAGGATCTACTTTATTTTCTTTTTTAAACATCTCAAAGGAGTTTTCATACATATCCACATTGACACGGGTGACTGGCCTAAAGCTTCCTCTGAAAGCCAAGATGTTTTTTTTATAGAGAACGCGTGCCGGTAAAACGTTGTTTCCATCGGGAGCAAACATCACTGCGTCAGTCATCCCATTTTTAACAAGCTGTAAACTCATCAGTCTGTTGTCAACATCTTTGAATACAGGTCCCGAAAAATTAATGGTGTCAATCTCTAATTGATCTTTGCTTAAATGGTCGTACAAATAGCGCAAGAGCTTTTTGGGTTGATTGTGCTTGTAGAAGGCGCCATAAATGAGATTGGTACCTAGTTTGCCCAAAGTTTCTTGCTGAAGACGCGCATCACTTTCTTTAAAACGCAAGTGTAGAATGATTTCATTGTAGGGTTCATTGGGATCGATCTGATACCTTACACCGACCCAACCATGGCCTTTGTAACGCTTGGCAAAATCAATTGTTGTTACGGTATTCGCATAACTAAAGAACATTTTATTGGGATTATCGTCTCTAGAAATGCGTTCTTCAATAAGCCGAACTTCGAGGGCTAACATTTTTCTAAGCCGATCTTCAGTAACATAACGGCGATCGTCTTCAATGCCGTAAATGGCATCACTAAAAGACTTATCGTAAGCCGACATTGCTTTTGCAATGGTGCCCGAAGCCCCTCCCGCTCTAAAGAAGTGGCGAACTGTTTCTTGACCAGCGCCAATTTCAGCAAATGTTCCGTAAATATTTTCGTTGAGGTTAATTCGTAAAGCTTTATCCTTCAGAGACGGCACGCTTTTCATTTGAGCATCACCTTTGAGTGTTATTTCCATCTTTACTAATTGTAGTTTTTTGAGATACTACAAAGTTATAACTTTAAGCAAGGCTGCAAAAAAAAATACATTATTTTTACTAAAATTTACAACCGCTTGAAAATTACATTTTTAGGGACTGGAACTTCTCAAGGCATTCCGATTATTGGAAGCACTCATCCTGTTTGTCTGAGTAAAAACCCCAAAGATAAGCGTTTGAGAGTATCCGTGCTTTTAGAATGGGAGAGTTCAACCCTTTTAATTGATTGTGGTCCCGATTTTAGACAACAATTGTTACGTACAAATTGCAGCCGTATAGATGCAGTTTTATTTACTCATGAACACAGTGATCACACGGCTGGTATTGACGATCTGAGGCCTTTTTATTTTCGTCAGGGCAATATTCCTGTCTATGCTCATACTCGTGTTGTATCGGCTTTAAAAAAACGTTTTGGTTATATATTTCAAACTGAAAAAAAATATCCAGGAGTCTTAACTTTGGATGTTCATACCATTGAAAATATTTCTTTTTTTATAGGGGACAAGGAAATCACTCCAGTAGAAGTATACCACCATAAGCTTCCGGTATTTGGATTTAGAATAGAAGATTTTGCTTATATCACTGATGCCAAAACAATTGCTAATGAAGAAGTAAAAAAATTAGAAAATTTGGAGGTTTTGGTTATTAATGCGTTGCGTTTAGAGCCGCATTTATCACATTTTAATTTGGAGGAGGCTTTGGCTTTTATTGACCGAGTCAAGCCTAAAAAAGCCTATCTGACCCATATAAGCCACCACATGGGATTCCATGATGACGTTCAAAAAACCCTACCTGAAAATGTTTTTCTGGCCTATGATGAATTAAATATATCTTTATAAAATGAAATCGAAGTTTCTTGTATATGCCCTTGTTTTTGCTGTTTTATTGGTTGTTTTTCAATACGTTAATTCGATGCGAATTATAGAAAAATATGAAAATGACATCGAAGTTTTTAAAATGAAAATCGAAAAATTAGAAACTGAAAACACTGCATTAAAAGCACAAAAGAATTAGTTGCTATTGCTTTTGAATCCGGTCTGTCAGCCATTGTTTGAATTCAAAAAAGTTTTCTGATGCCACCCCGTGTCCAACAGGAAATTCACTGTAGTGGTTTTTGATGCCCAGGCTTTCCAAATGTTTTGGTGTTTCTCGAGCCCATTCCACAGGAATGACTTGATCCGAACTCCCATGCGAACAATAAAAATTTAAGTGTTTGTAGGCTTTTTCGTCTTTAGGGTCGTCTAAAAATTCTTTACAAACGTATCCACTTAATCCAATGATATTCTTAAACTCTTCAGGATGGTTTAAAGCCAAGGCAATACTCAAAATACAACCCTGGCTAAATCCTAATAAACTCACATTTGAAGGATCGGTACCATATAAAGATTGCACGTTGTTTATGCAACTCATAATGATGGCCATGGATTTCTTGGCTTGCCCTACATCATTCCATTTGTTTTGATCGGTATCAAAATTTATAGCATACCAGGCATATCCATAGGGTTGTAAGCCATAGGGGGCACGTAGTGCGATGACACATAGTTCTTTTGGAAGTTCAGCGGCAAATGAAAACAAGTCATTTTCATTGCTACCATAGCCGTGTAAAAGAATTAATAGTGGGGCTTTATTTTTCAGACATGATGGCCGAACAACCGATACCAGTGGGAGTAACTTGGACATGACTAGTAGATATTTTTAAATATTTTTTGAAAAAATTTTCCAACCAAAGGTAGTGGAGTCATAGATCCAGACATTGCCGAAATAATTCCATAAACAATCAAAACGGTAAAACTCGCCCAAAAAGTCAGTGTAATCATCCAACTATCAAAACTTCCAACAGGGTAACCTAGCATAAAGAAACCAAGCCAAAGTCCAAGCGATTGTCTAATGTGAAAACTTACAACAACGCTCTTTTTTGTTTTGTTTTTTAAATAGGCAATAAGAAGCCCCAGCAAGTAGAGATAACTTATGAAAGCAGTAGAATTTTCAGATTTCATAGTGAATTAAAATAGTGTATTAACGTGCCATTTGAATCTTATGATTGGCTAAAACACCATACACGGACCCTTTCAATTGACTACCAATAAACATAGAATTTTTAGATTTTGAACCGATGTGTTTGTTTTCAAAAGTGTAAGAACCTTTGGGATTAAAAAGTGTTAAATCACATCGATTACCAACTTTAATTTCAGTGTTTTCTATACCAAATCTATTTTTACCTTTTGTTAGTAGTTCAATTGCTTTTTGAGTTGAGAAAACTGTGTTTAAAGCACCAAATGCACTTTCTAGGCCAATGGTTCCAAAGGCTGCATAATCAAACTCTACTTTTTTATCTTCTATGGCTATCGGATTGTGATCTGAGGTTACCATATCAATGCTACCATCTTCTAGTCCCTCAATAAGCGCATCTACAGCCTTTTGTGTTCTTAGTGGTGGACTGACTTTAAAATTTGTGTTGTAATTTTCAATATCAGAGTCTTTGAATATTAAATTATGAATTGCTACGCTGCAACTCACATTTAAACCTTTAGCCTTGGCTGCTCTAATGAGTTCAACCGATTTAGCTGTGGAAATTGTTGGAACGTGAAGTTTACCGCCAGTATACTCTAAGATATCCAAATCTCGTGCAATTTGTAAAGCTTCAGCCAGTTCAGGAATCCCTTTGAGTCCCAACTTTGTACTGCTGATATTTTCATTCATAACTCCAGACTGTGCAAGTTGGCGGTTTAGGGGAAACGATTGTAAAAGCCCTCCAAAACTTGAGGCATATTGCAATCCGATTTTTAAGATATTAGGATTGTCAATTGATTCTTTATAATCACCGAAGGCAATACTTCCAGCCTGATTCATATCGAAAATTTCCGCCAAGTGATCTCCTTTGGACTCTAAGGTTAGCGCCCCTACAGGAAAAAGCCTAGTTGCGGTGTTGTTGGATTGTGTTTTGGTGTAATTTACGGCCGATCGACTGTCCATTACGGGGTAAGTATTGGGCTGCAGAGCGATAGCGGTAAATCCAGAATTTGCGGCGACTTCCAGTCCATTTTTAATTGTTTCTCGGACTTCATATCCTGGCTCTCCAAAGCATACACTGCTGTCAAACCAACCTTGAGAAACGTGTAGGTTTTCATATTGAATGACCTGATAATTATTAGTGTTTTTTAAGGAATTTGCAATATTTGTAATGATGCCATCTTCAATTAAAATATCTTGAGTTTTGTTGTGAAAATCACTTTTTTTATCAAGAATTAAAGCCGATTTTATGAGTGCATTCATTCAGAAATTTTTAGGATTAACATTTCTAATGCCAAAAATATTAGTGCAAAAATAACAAACCATTTCCATAATTCATTAACATTTACTCCACTTTTTAAGGATTCTAGTGAAGCCTTAATTGAACCAAATGTCGCAATGGAGGTGAAATTTTCAATTTTAGGATAATACAGGTTACTCTCATTTCGATCGTAATTAAAGCTTAAGTACAATAGGGTATCTGATTTATCATGTAAAGCATAATGGCCTGCCATTTTTGGTAAATCCTGAAAGATTATTCTAAGTCTTGAGTTTTGTTTAGTTTGATACGGGATAAATGTTTTATTTCCACGAGTAATTTCTACTACGCCTTCCTTTTTGAGACTATAATTCAAGTCTAATTCACTTTTTCGACTTAGGTTATAGTATAATTTAGGAAGTTTGTAGCTTGATTTTCCAATACCAAAAATCGTGGGTACAATCAATGGAGAATTTGTGAAGTTTGAGTTCTCGCTGGATATAGCGGCTGCAAAGACAAATAATTGCTGTTTTTGTAGCAAAAAGGGCTTGCCGTCTTCTAATGTCAGCAAAGTTTTGGCTTGATTGTCAATTTTATAGTGTTTATTGACCCTGGGGTATTGAAAATTTTCAACCCTTCTCTCAAAGGCCTCATCAAAAATAGGGTGGTCAAAATTTATATCAGTTATCTTCTTTTCATTTGAAGAAAGCGAATTAAATTTTAGATTTTCAATATCCAAAAAGGAATTATAGGAAATTATATTCCCATTGACTGCTGGTATAAAAAGTACGCTTCCGCCAGATTTCATAAATGATTTTAAGTTATTGATAAGCGTATTAGGAAGTTGCCTAAGTTCTGAAATTACAACCATATCTTGCTGTTGAAGCATTTTATAATCCACATATTGAAGGGTCGAAAAATTGTAATTAAATTCTGGTTTTGTAAAAATCCTTTCAAGGTAGTAGGGGCTGGCATCACCGATGGATAGGACGGATGTTTTAGGGGCTTTATCAATGTTAAAATAAAATTTATTATCGAATGTCAAACCATTGTCTTCTAAAACAAATTTTCCAGTAAAGGATTCATTTTTTGGAACTGTAAACGATGTTTTTAGACCTTTAGATTGCTCTAAAATTGATTTTCCAATCAGTTTTTCTCCATTGTATAAGCTCAATTGAATGCTGTCTTGTTCTTCATTGACTGTTTTTCCAATGACCTTAAGTTCATAGTTGTCTATTTGTGACGCAATTTGAACATCCTCAATAAAGCTATTGCTGTTGCTGATGGGCTTTGTGGGTATGAGGTATAATTGATAATTTGAATTTTCAATTAGATTCATTTGCTCTTGTTGTCCCTGAAAATCAGAAATCAAAATAAAATACTTTTGGTCTGATTTGTTTTTTGTGAATAACAAAGCTCCTTTAGCCAAAACCGCATCTAACCCCAACTGATTTTTTGAGTATTTAACTGCTGTCAACTCTCTTTTCAAATCTTTTGAGCTGCGGTTTAAATACGTTTTTGTATTTGTAAAAACTGTAATTTTATCTAATGGAATTTGTTCTGTTAATAGGGTTTGAATGGCTTGTTTTAACAGGGGGCCTTTTGGGCCTGAAGCTTCCATGCTAAACGAATTGTCTAAATAAATCACCAATTCTGGCTGTTCATTTTTAGCATTCTCATTTGAAGTAAATGGCTGCGCAAATGCTAGTATAATACATGCCAGTGCCAGCATCCGAAACAAAAGAATCAACCATTTTTTTAGCGTAGAACTTTGACGAGTTTGTACGCTGATTTTTTCTAAAAAAGCAAGGTTTGTAAATTTCTGAACTTTAAAACGTCGCAATTGAAACAAATGCACCAAAACTGGTATCAGCAGTGCAAATAATGCATAAAGAAGTTCTGGAAGTGCAAATTGCATGAAGAGAAACATTTGTCAAATATAAAGCAATAAATCTGTTAACAAAAGAAGAAATAATCTGTCATGGCTTGTTTCCTTTGGGCTTTAAAAATTGTTAGAATATTATGCTGTGCATTTTGATTGGCAACAGAGACGATGCTCTGGTAATTGGGAATTTCTAAAAGTTTTTCAAACGTTTCTAATTTTTCATTATAAATTTTTTTCCCAATTTTTTTTGGATTGTCACATATCCACACAAAAGGAATTTTTCTTAATTTAAGTAGACTTGCAATTTTTTTTCCTTTTTTTCCAGCTCCCCAAATGACCAATGTTTTTAATGGGTCGTAGGATAGTTTTAGAAAGTAATGAATTTTAAGTTCTAGAAAACTATTCTCGGCATAATTTTTATCGGTGCGCGATGTGCGTACTTCATAATCTCGCCATGCGTGTAAAATATTTTCAGAAGGAATGCATTGCAATCCATTTTCAAAAAAGCGGAAGGCCAAGTCGTAGTCTTCGGGATAAACATTGGAGTTAAACCCGTTGACTTTTTCAAAATCTCTTCGACACACCATCCAACAGGGCGATGGAATGACACATTCCTTGTAAATTTCATTGAAATTTGTGCCTTTTGAAATTAGGTTATTTAACCAATTTTCGTAACGTTTGTATCCTTCTTTGATACCAGTTTCAGAAAAATAATGTACCAAACCAAGGGCAATGTATCCAGGCCCTTTTAAATTCAAATCAGCAACCATACATTCAATTTTATTGGTAGCCATGATATCATCACTATCCATTCTAGTAATGAATGTTCCTGTAGACTGCGCATAGGCCGTTTGCAGGGCCTCAATGATCCCAACGCCTTTGTTTTTCAAAAGTCTTATTCTGGCATCCTGCTGCGCATAAGTCTTTACAATTTCATGACTTTGATCTGTTGAACTGTCATCTACAATTAGGACTTCCCAGTTTTTATAGGATTGATTTATAATGGAGTCCAAACAAGCTGGCAGGTATGCTGCCGTGTTTTTAAATGGTATTAGAATACTGGTTTTGGCGTCAGACATCAGTATTTAGCAGCTTTTCCATCTGCAGAAGATGCTTTTATAAACGCTCTAATGTCTTCATTGGATTGGATCAGGTCTTCTTTTCTCAAATACATCATATGGCCACTTCTGTATCCTTTAAAAATAAAACGTGCTTTCATTTTGCCGCTAGGGTCAATTTGTGAAAGGTTGTATTTGGCACTAAAGTAGGTAGTAGCGCCGTCATAATAGCCCGATTGATTCAAGATTTTTAAATACGGATTTTGGGCCATGGCGGCGCGTAAATTATCTCTTGTATTGTCATTGTCATTGTTCCATGGACGCACCGATCCAAACATATTGTATTTTAAGTCCGTTTTAAATTTCAACTCTTTTTTGAGGTAGTGATTAATCGCCGGTGTAAAAGAATGCAACCAAGATGAGAGCTCTGCATTGTAGTCCGGTCGAGAGCCTTCTTCTGTTTTGTCAATTCCCAAATAGCGAGAATCTAAGCGTCCAATGGTTTGGCCTGTTTTATCACGCAACAGTTCTTTCCAAAAAAAGGAAGTAGGTACATCCAAGTTGTACTGAAGAATTGATTTTTGACTCAAGCCTGAATAATACGCCATTTTTTGACTTATAGCCATTCTTTCATCAGAGCTGATAAAGCCCCCTTTTGCCAATGCTGGCATGAGGGTATTGATACTGTACTCTTCAACTTCTGGTAATATTTCTAGAAGATCTTTGGATTGAAGTACTTCGGGTAGCATTTCATGATACCATG
>ERZ1048068.1758-NODE-1758-length-16250-cov-96.157641_pt1 | contig 16250 bp, 9 predicted proteins | sample MGYA00383098_ERZ1048068 | MGnify/ENA primary metagenome ERZ1048068 (study PRJEB29581, sample SAMEA5548368) | metagenome | biome: marine; feature: coastal; material: water | depth 1 m | study: Short-term variability in the microbial, nano- and picoplankton... | reverse complement strand
CTTTATCTATGAAAGCTGAAACAGTTTCACGAATTGCTAAATGTTCTTTATTTAAGATCATAGTTTCATTATATAGAAAAAATGATATTATTTTTTTATCATGCTATATTTTTAATATGTGTTTTTTTAAGTTATTTTTATGAAAAAATTATCTGTTGCATTTAGTTTAATTTTTATTGTTTCTTGCGGAGGCGGTGGTGGCGGTGGTGGCGAGCCAACCCCAGTAGCCCCATCTCCAGTAATTAATTTATCTGCAGAACCGACATCAGTTTTACTTAATGATACTTCAACTCTTTCTTGGTCTTCCAGTAACACAACTTCTTGCTCAGCTTCATGGACAAATCAAAACTCAACCTCAGGTTCTGAAGTGGTTACAATTGCTACAGCTGGGAATAATTCTTATTCTATTTCTTGTTCAGGGGCAGGCGGCTCTTTATCACAATCCATTACCATTGAGGGCTATAGAAATACTGATGGTGTTGTGGTTGATGGCTATATTTCAGGTGCAGAGGTGTGTATAGATGAAAATGAGAACTGGACTTGTGACTCTAATGAAACTTCAACCATTTCAGATAATGAAGGAGCGTTTACTCTTAAATATGATAATGGAAATTTGATTTCAATTGGTGGTACAGATTTAGATTCCCAGATACTTTTAGATAATTTTTTAATTACCCACAAACTTACAGGACATTCAGATTTTAAGGCAGTTACTCCGGTTACTGCGATAGCGGCTTTTATGGATGACAGTTCTTTGATAAATGATGTTTTAGGTATAGACACATCACTTGATGTATTTACTTTTGATCCAGCTCTTAACAAAGGCGATGGTGGTATTAATGATTATTTGTATGAAAAGGGCAATCAGCTAACTGTTCTTGCCTATGCGCTTCAAAACATAACTAATGATTTAAATACTTCGACCGAGACAACGCAAGATTACTTTAAAGCAATTTCAGAAGAATTAGAAAAAGAGTATACAGACACGACTCAAAGAGTGAATATCGAAACAGAAGCTTTTATATCGAAAGTGCTTGATAATATTATAAGCACTAAATCTGTAAATATAGATGATTCCAATAAAGCTAATACATTAGGTGCACTCACATCAATTTTACCTGTAATACAAGTCAAGGCTGATAACGCAAATACTGTAGCTATTTTTAATTTTGCTACCAGCACGCTTCAGACAGATTCAGTATCAATAGCAAATGGGAGCGTCGACTCAATAATCCTAAGTAACTACCAAGAAGATATTTTGGACTATATAGCAACCGATCAAAGTGTAAATGCTGATGATCTAGTGCCTGACATAACCGCACTACCCGACTCTGTAACCACTGACGAGGATTTTTCTGTTGATATTAGTGTTTTAAGGAACGACTCATATCTCACGACTTCAGACATAAGTATTAATGTAACAAACCCAAGTAATGGATCTGCATCTATAAACAATAATATGGTTACATATATTCCAGATGATAATTTTTTTGGAAGTGATGAAATAGATTACACAATTAATCAAAATGATAAAACATCCTCAAGCACTATTTCACTTGTTATAAATCCTATTAACGATACTCCAACTTTTGATAATCTTCTGTCAAGTTATTCTGTTGATGAAAATCAAACAGCAGTTACAAGTATTTCAGCAAGCGATGTTGAGGATGAGGCCTTAACTATATCTATAAGTGGTACAGATGAGTCTAGCTTTAATCTTTCTAGCTCCAATGTATTAACTTTTAGTGAGTCCCCAGACTATGAAACTCAAACTAACTATGCTCTAGTGGTCTCAGTAACAGATGGGATAGATACTTTAGACAAGAATCTATCTATTGATATAAATAACTTAAATGATAATTTTCCAGTTTTTACATCTTCCTCTAGCTTTAGTGCTGATGAGAATCAAAACGCTATTGGTGCTATAACAGCGACAGATGCTGATGGCGATGCTGTTACATATAGCATTCAGGGATTACCTGCACCTATAGCAGACGAACAATATCAAGGGCTTTTTATTGATTCATTAACAGGAGTAATGACCTTTAACGAAATGGGAGCAGATTTTGAAGAAAGGGAATCAATTTCTTTCAACGTTACTGTTAGTGATGGACTAAATTCTATTACCCAAGCTGTAACCATATTGATTAACAATCTTAATGATAATTCACCAGTCTTTACCTCAGAAATAGACTTTATAATTGATGAAAATACGTCTTCCATTGGAACCATCACTGGAAGTGACGCTGATGGAGATACTCTTAGTTTCTCAATAAGTGGAACAGATGCTTCCAGCATCGCAATTGATCCAAACTCAGGGGTTCTTTCTTTAAAAGAAACTGCTGATTATGAAACTAAAACTTCATATGCGTTCAATGTTGAGATCAGCGATGGACTAAATTCTGTTGTAAATCCAGCGACCCTAAGCATTAACAACTTAAATGATAACAGCCCAATTTTCTCATCTGAAGATACTTTCACGATTGATGAAAATAAGTCAGAAGTTGGAACTGTCATTGCTAATGACGCAGATACTGATAGCAGTATTTCTTATGCAATTGATAATAATGTTGAGCAAAAGATTGAAGTATCTATTGCTGCTAATGCAAATGGATCAGGCAATGTTTATGTTCTGAGTGGTGTACAAAAGAAATCTCTTAATTTAGAAATTGGTCAAACATATAGATTTGAGCATTCTACCGATCACCCATTTAGATTATCCACCCAATCCGATGGAATCCATGGAGGCGGCTCAGAATTTGTAAATGGTGTTGATACGTCACAAGAAGGCTTAACAATACTGACAGTATCTGAGGATACTCCAGCAACTCTTTACTACTACTGTGATATTCATGCTGGAATGGGAGCAGATGTTAATTCTAGTTCTGCCTTATTTCCCTCAATGAGCATTAACTCATCGTCAGGCGAGGTAACATTTAGTCCCACTCCAGATTTTGAAACACTATCATCTTTTTCAGCAAAAGTTTCAGCATCTGATGGGGAGATAAATACAGATCAAAATATTCAAGTTAATATTAATGATGTTGAGCCTGAGGGACCAATTTTTACATCTCCTGCGCAGTTTAGTGCTGATGAAAATCAAAAAGAAATTGGCACCGTAACATCTGAGGATCCATTTGATGCACAGGTTAGTTATTCCTTATCAGGTGAAGACAAAGACTCATTAAGCATAGGTTCAATATCGGGCGAACTTTCATTTAATGAATCGCCTGACTATGAAATCAAAACATCTTATTCTGTGAATATTATTGCTGTTGGAACTATTACTAATTCTGAACAAAATGTAACCATCTCTGTAAATAACTTAAATGATAATTCTCCTTCAATAATCTCAACTGATTCATTCAGTGCTAATGAAAATCAAACTATTATTGGATCAATAATTGCCGAAGATGCTGACGGAGACTCTCTAAATTATTCTGTATCAGGTTCTGTTGCTGAGATCAGTTCTGATGGAACTTTGAGCTTTATCAATGCCCCTGATTATGAGTCTGATGCAAGCTCATATTCCTTATCAATAACCGTTACCGATGGTAAATTTTCAGACTCCCAAGATATAGAAGTATTTTTAAAAAACTTAAATGATAATTCTCCAGTATTTACAACTCCTACAAGTTTTAATATCAATGAAAATGAAACTACCCTAACCACAATTAAAGCCACTGATGCTGATGGCAATCCCGTAAGCTTTGAGGTTACTGGCCCAGACTTATCTATAAGTTCAGATGGTATTTTAAGCTTTATAGTTGCGCCAGATTATGAAACTAAATCAAGTTACTCAGCAACTCTTACAGCTCGAGACTCAGCAAACGATGGTTCAAATTTTACTACTCAAGATATAACAATTTCTGTAAACAACTTAAATGATAATTCACCTGTTATAACATCTTCTTCTTCATTCTCAGTTGATGAAAATCAAACGGCCATAACAACCATCACAGCGGTAGATGCCGATGGAGATAATATTTTATATTCTGTATCTGGATCTGATTTAACTATAGATAGTTCTTCAGGTGTTCTTGTATTTACCTCAGCCCCAAACTACGAGGCTAAGTCCGAATATAGTGCCAACATAAATGTGACAGATAATGTTTTTTCATCTATTCAGGAAATAAGAATAGACATAAATGACGTTAATGATCCTCCAAAAGTTTCTGTTATAAATACATTTAGTGGGCCTGAAAATCAAAAAACTATTTCTGGGTCTTACAGCGTAAATGATGATGAAGGGGACTCATATACATTAGAGCTGGCAGGTGAAAATGCAGATCTATTCAACTTATCCTCAGATAATGTCTTATCATTTATTTCAGATCCTGATTATGAAGCAAATAGTTCATTTAGCCTTCAAATTTTAGCATCAGATTCAGCTGATGCAGCTATATCATCCACTACAGAGTTCGTAGTTAATGTAATCAATATTCTTGAGGGCATTATATCTATTGATCTTGATATTAATGAAGGTACTTTTGATACCCCTCCAGTTTTGCAAGCAGAGATAGTCTTAGACGAACTCATGGATGTAACCAAGGTAGTCGTAGACCTTGATTGCGTAGCAATAACAAACAATGTTACAGGTTGCGATAGCCAGTTATCTGAAAGTGTTTCAGCAGAGAAAACAAGCTCATCATTGTGGACAATCAATCAGGCTCTAGACTCTAATCATAACGCTGGCACAGATAGAGTTTTTGAACCAACCATTAAAATAAAAACTAATAGTGAATACCAAGCAACCAGAAATCGTCCTGGTGAAACATACACTTATGTTATTTCTCCCGATGATATCAGTCGTTTCAATGCATTTGAAACTGAACAGCCAGTGAATAGCTTTGATTCGTCCTTGAGTATTATCAATCCATTCAGTGATAATGAGTTTAGAAGTATCATGGATACTGCCGGCAACTCATATAATTACTTGGTCTATGTTGAATCAGAGTCTTATGGTCCCTCCTGCAGCACTATAGGTGATGGTGTAAGGTTATATGGCCTTCCTTCAGCCCAATGTTTTGTTGAAACCATAGAAGTTCAAGATACGTCTGGATCTTATTCTTATTCAAATGGTCGCTCTATATCTGGTGATGAGGATGTTCAGGTTTCTATTTCTTTGTACTGGGGTGAATTTGTAAAAGATAGTATGGCATATATCTGGACACCTCCAGCCCTATTTGGTGGGTCATTATTAAAAAATCAGCCTAATGAAAAAGTTCAAAATGGTAGAGAGGTTTCTGTGGTGGAGGGGGCAGTAAACCAAGATAACCCAAGAATTGTTAAATATACCTGGATGCTTGATAAGGGCATCTCAAACTCAAACAATTCTGATTCTTCTCTATATGATAGATTCACCTTTAGCTTTTTTGCAATGGATTATGAAGGGAATTCAAATATTAATAGTTTCATACATAATGACTTTAACAATATTAATGCTGATGAGTTTGCTCCGAATTTACAAAGTTTTATTTTAGAGCCTGTATTAAATGAAACAGAGGATAGGTTATATTTTGATGTTTCTGTTGAAGTAAACAATGATAATGTTTTGTATGATGATATTTCTAATACTGGCTTATATTCGTCATCAATAAAAGATATATGGTTTGGTGTCACATTCCCTAATTGCACACAGCAAGCATTTTATATACGAGATGAGACTTCACCGCAATTAAGTGCAGACACCAAAATATTTTCGAGATCATTACCGGTATTAAAAAACCTGCATCTAGAAGGCAATTATGTTGTTGATTACATTAATATTAATGATGCTTCACATAAAGAAAATTATTATGAAAGAAGCTTAATGGAAGACACAACTAATATATTTCCGGAATTTACTATTGGCGATGGCACTGCTCCGACTTGCCCAGTTTTTTCACCAAGTTTAGGTGATGTAAATCCACAAAATGTAGAAGTTTTTGAAGGTACCACAGATATAGCGGCCTTGGTAGAAGCAGGCGCTAATCAATCAAGCTCATATACGATTACATATGCTATCGATGAAGGTTCTCTTCTTCATCCAAATGGTATGTTTGCTATTGATGCCACAAGTGGAAAACTCTCTTTAACAAACCCAGCATCTTATTTAGATTTAGAATGTGCAGTGCGTGATCCTAATTGTAATGAAGCTAAATCGTATAGTGTTGCTGTAAGAGCAACCATAGATAATAAATATACTACTAATGCTCATCTAACAAGCATAAAACTTGTTCAGGATACAGATTTTGATGGCATTAGAAACTCAGAAGATGAGGATGATGATGGAGATGGAGTGAATGATGAAGATGATGCGTTCCCTTTAGACTCCACTGAAACTGTTGATACTGATGGTGATGGCATAGGAAATAATGCCGATTTTGATGACGATGGGGACGGAGTGAATGATGGAGATGATGCGTTCCCATTAGACTCCACTGAAACTGTTGATACTGATGAAGATGGTATAGGAAATAATGCCGATGAAGATGATGATAATGATGGGGTTAATGATGACGAAGATTCTCATCCACTAGATCCAAATATCTCAGATGGTCCTGTTGTGGTATCAAGTACTTTAATATTAGAATTAAAACCAAAAGCACTTAATGGAGATAGTATAACTCTAGAGGGATCGCAAAAAGATGGTAAAACCTTAACATATTCAATTGTTACAGACTCTCAACATGGAACGATTTTTCTCGATTCATCAACCGGTGAGTTGGATTATTCGACTTATAGCAAAACGTCCCAATTAGATACTATTATTTTTGTAGCTAACGATGGAACCTATGACTCTGTTCCTGGAACTTTGGAAATAGACTTAAGATCTGATCCGCTATACAAGTACTCATGGCATCTAGATAATACTGAGCAAACAAACTTTGCAGATAATGCTGGAACAAGTGGCGCAGATTTGAATGTGGACTCAGAGGTGGTTCAGGGAATTGATGGAACTGGTGTGGTTGTTTCTGTTGTTGATGAAGGCCTTGAAATAGGACATGAAGATCTTGCACCTAATATTATAGCTGGACGCTCATGGGATTTTACTGACAATGATAATGACCCAACAAGTAGCAATCTTTATGGAGATCATGGAACATCTGTTGCTGGTATTATAGCTGCAGATGGATTTAACAAAATTGGTAGCAGGGGTGTTGCGCCAGATGTTGGTTTAATTGGGTCAAATTTCCTAGAAAATCAAGCATATGGCAACCAAGCTCTTGCACTAGGTTATGGTAATCACCCTGGCTATGATGAGAATTTAAATAATATTGTTGATATTTTTAACATGAGTTATGGCATTGGATATGGAAGTCAATACTCGTATGGTGGACGAAAACGAAGTGATTTTGAAAAAACTTATATTAAGTATGGTATTTCCAATCTAAGAAATGGCAAAGGTGCTCTATACATAAAATCATCAGGAAATGACTGGGGTGGCGGATGCGGACCAGATGGAATTGATATTGAAATGCCATGTGCAGAAGCTGTTCTTGATCCTGATAGTTCAAGCCCATATATTATTAATGTTGGCGCATTAAATGCTAATGATGTTAGATCGAGTTATTCAACTCCTGGAGCTGGGTTATGGGTAGCTGGTTATGGTGGAGAGTATGGTCAAACCGATCCGGCTATAATGACTACAGATCAAAGCTCATGCAACCAAGGCTATTCAAGAACTGGTTCATCTACAAATGATTTTCAGGGTGGGCAAAATGCAGAAAATCTAGACTGTAATTATACCTCTACTTTTAATGGAACATCATCTGCAGCTCCAACTGTTGCTGGTGTTATTGCCTTAATTCTAGAAGCAAATAGCACATTAACTTGGAGGGATGTTAAGCATATATTGGCAGAAACTTCCTTTCAAGTGGACCCAACTTCATCTAAAGAAATTTCTGGAATTACGCAGTATGCCTGGGTCACCAATGATGCAAGCTATACCCATAACCCTATATATGGTTTTGGAAGAATTGATGCTGGAGCTGCCATAGCCGCTGCAAAATCTTATGTAGCTGGAAGCTTGGGTAATTTTACAGAAGATGTAAATACTTTTATTCCTGATACTGAAGATACCTCTAAAGTATTTGAGATAGACTCATCAATAACGAATTCCTATGTATTTACTCAATCAGGTATTGGTATTTCAGATTTTATAGAGTTTATTACTATGAGCTTTGAAATTGATCATGCTAACGCTAATCATATAGGAATTACACTAACCTCTCCTTCTGGAACAGAAGTTCGTGTTTTAACCCCATTTACAGATGCATCAATTAACCCTAGCAACTCATCTTTTGATGTTGGTGTTAGTGGCTTATATGGTGAATCGGCTGAAGGCGAATGGACTTTATCCATTACCGACTATACTGATGATTCGGTAGGCGGAACCATGAAATCATTTACCATTAAAACATATGGACACTAATTATTATGTATAAAAAAATATTAAGCCTATTAATTATTTTTGGATTATTTTCATTTGAAATTAAGTCTGATTCAATTGAAGTAAAAAAAGAAAAAGCGGTTGCCATTGAAAAGTTACTTACATCAAAAAAAATTATACCAACTATTTATGAAGACTCTGTAGTCATTAAAAAAGCTCCTCAACAATTAGTGACAGCAAATGAATTTGATTCAAGAGGAGACTATGCATATTCACTGGAACCAATTAAATCTCAAGATAAGAAATCAAATCTATCAATTAATTTACTTAAATCAAATCAGGATATTCAAAGCAATTCAGTCGTTAGGTTAAATTCATTTATTCAAGATGACTTAAGAGTTGTTATTATGGGTCCGGATGAAAATGTCATGATAAGTAATGGCTCATTTATTGTCCGTTTTCATAGCAAACTGAATCAGAAAGAATTTCAAGATGACTATAATTTAATACTTCAACAAGAGTTTCCTGACTTTATAATTTTTAAAGCAAATAGTTTTTATGGAATTAATAATCTTTTAAAGCAAATAAGTTCTGATACGAGGATAAGTTATTTGCAATTGAATCTAATTGACCCAAACATACAAAAACATTAAATATTGGTGCCCCATGCCTGAGTCGAACAGGCACTCCCGAAGGAACGCGATTTTGAATCGCGCGCGTCTACCAATTCCGCCAATGGGGCTTGCTGGGCATTGTAGCTAAGTATTATCTAATTTAAAATCAGCTTCTAATGAAAACTTCAGATTTTAATTATGATCTTCCTGAAAAACTTATTGCTAATTATCCCTTAGATAAAAGAAGTTCTAGCAGGTTATTAGTTTATAAAGATCAAATAGATCATAAAACTTTTAGAGATGTCATAGATTATTTCAAAGAAGGAGATCTCTTAGTAGTAAATAATACCTCAGTGATTCCAGCCAGAGTATACGGCAACAAAGAGTCTGGCGGATCTGTTGAGGTAATGCTTGAGAGAATAATGGAAGATAATAAGGCCCTTGTTCAAATCCGCTCTGGCAGGAGTCCTAAAATAGGAGCTATTATTTATTTAGATAGTTATAAAACGGAATGTATTGATAGGCAAGATAATTTTTTTATATTGCAGTTTGATAGATCGCCGCTAGACGTCTTTAATTCGATAGGGCATGTCCCACTTCCGCCATACATAAAACGCCCTGAAGAGGAACTAGATAAGGATAGATACGCAACAGTCTATGAGGATAAGGATCTTCAGGAATCGGTTGCGGCTCCAACAGCAGGTCTTCACTTTGATGATGATCTGTTGAATGCCTTAGAAGATCTTGGTGTGCAAATGGCAACAGTAAATCTCAGTGTAGGAGCTGGAACGTTTCAACCAGTTAAGGTAGATAATATTGAGGATCATGATATTCATAGCGAATACTTAGAGGTTTCGGATGAGGTAGTTGCCTTAGTTAAGGATACCAAGAAGGCAGGTAAGAAAGTTTTTGCAGTAGGCACTACAGCTACAAGGGCTCTGGAAACAGCATTCATTGAAGATAATGAAAAGGGATATAGCGGCTATACCAAGCTCTTTATTTATCCTGGATATACATTTAAAGCAGTCGATAGATTAATAACAAACTTCCATTTACCGCAATCATCTTTATTAATGCTTGTGTCTGCATTCATTGGCTATGACAATATGCGACATATATATAAAACTGCTGTTGATATGGAATATAGATTTTTATCATACGGCGATGCAATGCTATTAGAGAAGAATGAAATTTAATGTAAAGAATGAATCCGAGTTTGCAAGAAGAGCAGAACTAGAGTTCCCTCGTGGAAGCATTCATACGCCAGCCTTTATGCCTGTTGGTACAAACGGCACCGTAAAGGGATTAACTGTAGAGGATCTTAAGTCCACCGGCGCTGAAATTATTCTGGGAAATACTTATCATTTGATGCTTAGGCCTGGAGATGAAGCAGTTCGTGATCTAGGCGGTCTTCATAAATTCTCTAACTGGGACAAACCCATTCTTACTGACTCTGGTGGCTTTCAGGTGTGGAGCCTTGGAGATTTAGTCAAGATATCAGAAGAGGGTGTTAAGTTTAGTTCGCCATATGATGGCAGGAAGATATTCATGACCCCTGAGGACTCAATCCAAATTCAAGAAAACCTGGGTTCAGATATTGTTATGGCTTTTGATGAATGTACTGATTATCCATCAACTCATGAGCAGGCTAAAAAATCTATGGAGCTCTCCATGAGATGGGCTAAAAGATGTAAGGAAGCTCATAAATCTGATTCTGCGCTGTTTGGAATTGTACAAGGTGGAATGCATGAAGACCTCAGAGAGAAATCCCTTAATAGTTTAGTAGATATAGATTTTGATGGAATAGCTCTTGGCGGCCTAAGCGTAGGCGAATCGAAGGAAGAAAAAACAAAAATACTTGCCTTTATGGCTGACAAGCTACCCAAAGATAAACCTAGGTATCTGATGGGTGTTGGCAAGCCAGAAGATATAGTTGAAGCAGTTAGGTACGGCATTGATATGTTTGACTGCGTCCTTCCAACAAGGAATGCAAGGAATGGTCAGCTAATAACGTCGACAGGCGTTGTGAATATAAGAAATGCTCCCTATAAAATGAGCGAAGATCCTATAGATGAGAACTGTGACTGTAAAGTTTGTAAGGGTTATTCAAGAGCCTATTTAAATCATCTGCATAAAACGAATGAAATGCTGGGCAGTATTCTTTCGAGCTATCACAATATTTACTACTACCAGTCACTTATGAAAGGGATTAGGGAATCAATTGAAAAGAATTTATTCGCGAAGTTTGTAAAAGACTTCTATAATATGCGAAATTTAGAAACGCCCGAAGGGCCAAACTAGGATTAGATTATGGAACCAGCTCAAGGATCATTTTTATCACCATTATTATTAGTAGGTTTTTTATTCCTATTCATGTACTTCATGATCATAAGACCTCAGAATAAAAGAAATAAAGAAATAGCAGACATGGTTGCTCAGGTTGAAAAGGGCACCGAAGTTATTGGTGCAGGCGGCATACTTGGAAAAGTAACTGAAGTTAAGGATCTATATGTTTCAATTGAGATTGCATCCGGAACTGTTATCAAACTTCAAAAGAGTGCTATAGCAAATATTTTACCAAAAGGAACGATAGACTCTATCTAATTAAATATCGTGAATAAGTTCTCAATATCCCAACACCTCATAATACTCTTTGTTGTAGTTCTGGGCTTTACTTATGCACTACCAAATCTTTATCCAACGCAACCATCCATTCAGGTAGCCTATACAGAATCAGGTAAGTCCGCTGATCAGTTATTGATGAATGAACTAACTAACATACTAGAAAATACCGGCTCTGAATACGATGAGATTTTCTTAAGGGATAATAAGATTGTTATTAAATTTTCTACCCTAGATCAACAACTTAACTCAAAAACAGTATTACAAAATAAGCTTCTTGATAGAGTTATTATTGCTCTTAACCTTGAGCCCAGTACGCCTGATTGGTTAAAAGATTTAGGCGGCAAGCCTGTGAAGTTAGGTCTTGATTTATCTGGTGGGGTTCACTTCTTATTAGAGGTAGATATCGATACTGCCAAGCAAGGCAGGTTAGAGCTTTTATTAGACACTTACAGAAAAACATTCAAGGAAGACAGAATTAAATTTAGTGATTCATCAATAAAAGATCTTGCATTGCACTTCACATTTAGAGATCAAGAAAGCTATAACGGTGCTCTTAAAAAATACAGAAACGATAGTCCTGGGTTAACAGGTCTTCAATATATTATTACCGAAAGACCAAGTTCAAAAACATTAGTCTTAGAATATTCAGACATCGCATTAAAAGAAATTAGAGATTACGCTGTTGGCCAAAACTTAACAACTCTAAGAAATCGAGTGAATGAGCTCGGTGTCTCAGAGCCAATTGTGCAAAGACAAGGTGCAACCAGAATTGTAGTTCAGCTTCCTGGTGTACAAGACCCAACAGCTGCTAAGAAAATTATTGGTAAAACAGCAAACCTCGAATTTAGACTAGAGGCCAACTCAAGGACCTCGCCTTTAAGAAAAGAAGAATTTAATTTCAAAGACAATGATTACGCAACTGCATTCTTAGAAAAGGCAGTAGTGGTATCCGGTGATAGAGTAACGAACGCTAATACAGGCTTTGATGAGAGCGGCTTCTCTCAAGTAAATATTTCACTTGATATGCAAGGCGGAAGAGCTATGCAGAAGGCTACATCAGGAAATATCGGAAGAAAGTTAGCTGTCTTATTTGTTGAACAAAAAAGTAAATCAGAGCTAGTAACTGATGAGAATGGCAATAATGTAATTGAACAAACTACTTACATTGAAAAGAACATTATCAGTCTTGCAACCATTCAGGCTACTCTTGGAACAAGTTTTAGAATTACAGGAGTGGGCAATCCTCAAGAGGCTAGCGAATTAGCTCTCTTATTAAGAGCTGGTGCCTTGGCTGCTCCAATGAAGTTTGTGGAAGAGAGAACGGTTGGACCAAGCCTTGGTAAAGAAAATATCGAGCTCGGCATGAGATCTATCATGATTGGATTTGCTCTCGTTGTAATCTTTATGACTTTTTACTATAGGGTCTTTGGTATTGCCGCTAACATTTCGCTATTTTTAAACTTAGTTCTTATAACTGGAATCATGTCACTCTTGGGCGCAACCCTAACACTTCCTGGTATTGCAGGTATTGTTCTTACTGTTGGTATGGCGGTGGATGCCAATGTTTTAATCTTTGCTCGAATACGAGAAGAGCTTAAAGAGAAGGATCCTCAGTCAGCAATCCATGATGGTTTCTCAAGGGCCTTCGTTACTATTTTTGATGCCAACGTCACAACACTTATAGCAGCGCTGATACTTTACGTAATCGGTACTGGACCGGTTAAGGGTTTTGCAATAACACTTTCAATTGGAATTATCACCTCAATGTTCACAGCTATCATGTGCACAAGAGCTATGGTTAATTTAATCTACGGAAATAAAAACATTAAGGAATTAAAAATATAATGGATATTAGATTCCAATTCATGAAGTACAGAAAGATTGCCGCTATGGCATCTATTGCTCTGTTTACAGTTTCTATTCTTTCCCTTACTTTCAGAGGTCTTAGCTTAGGTCTGGACTTTAGTGGTGGTACATTAGTTGAAGTCACATATGAAACTCCGGTAGAGCTCGAGTCAATAAGAAACACACTTATCGATAATGGGTATGACGATTCTCAAGTAGTGAACTTTGGAACCAACCTTGATGTATTAATTAAAGTTGCTGATCAAAATGGCAATAGCTCAATCGGTGAAAATATATATAACCTATTAGAATCTAATGGCTTTAATGGCGAACTCAAGAGAGTTGAGTTTGTTGGGCCGCAGGTTGGAGCTGAGCTAAGAGATCAGGGTGGTCTTGGAATGCTAGTAGCGCTATTTATGATTCTTTTTTATGTAGCATTCAGATTCCAATATAAATTTGCATTGGGAGCGGTATCGGCTCTTGGTCATGATGTTGTTATTATTCTTGGCCTATTCTCAATTTTCGGTTGGGACTTTGATCTCACTGTGCTTGCAGCACTATTGGCGGTTATAGGTTACTCACTTAACGACACCATAGTAGTATCGGATAGAATTAGAGAGAATTTTAGAACACAAAGGGAACTGGGTCCTCAAGATATGATTGACCTTTCTCTTAACCAAACTCTTGGAAGAACGATCGTCACATCATTAACAACCTTGCTTGTGCTTTTTGCACTATTCATTTTTGGCGGAGAGATGATTAAAGGCTTTAGTCTTGCGTTGATCTTAGGTGTTGTTGTTGGAACCTACTCATCGATATATGTTGTTGCAAACATGCTCATGTCTTTAACACTTACCCAAGAGGATTTAGCAATTCCAGAGCCTGAAGGCGCTGACTTTGATGATATTCTTTAGGCTTTAAAGTAAGGCTTAACTGATTTCAAAATCGACTTATACACCTTTGGTGTAGAACAAACGAAATGATCACCATCAAGATATTTTGGATCACCGTTAAAGTTACTAATCAATGCTCCAGATTCCTGGGCTATTAGCAAGCCTGCAGCCACATCCCATAATCTAACATTATGAGCCCACATACCGTCGAGTCTTCCTGTAGCAATATAAGCAAGATCGAGTGCTATTGACCCAGAACTTCTCATTGCTAGGTTTTGGTTCGCAAGTTCTTTATATGTTTGTTCAAAGTCATACACATAATCCTTAGGTACATCTTTTGAAGTTGAATAAGTTAACATTGAATCATCAAGGCCGTTTTGTTTACTGACTCTAATCTTTCCATTATTAAGATCAGCTCCTGCGCCCTTTGAGGCAGAGAACTCTTCTCTTCTAATTGGATCAATTATGACAGCTGTTGTCGGGACAGAATCAATCATTGAGCATAAAGAAATTGCAAAATGAGGGTACCCATTAATGAAGTTTGTTTCTCCATCGATGGCTTTTAAAAGCCAAGTGATGTTTGAGTTGTTAACCTCTGATCCTGTTTCTGTTCCAAAGAAGTTATCCTCAGGATAGAACCTTCTAATTTCTTCTATTACCATTTCCTCAACTCTTCTTTTAATAGCCTTAAGGTATCCTTCAGGACCGCCCTTAGACGTATCGAGGCTGTGTACTTTTTTTACTGAAAACTCAAGCTCATGAGCTCCCTTTCGGGCCGCAAGTTGATTTACATTTAATAAAGCTGGTATAGACATGTCGCTATTGTAATGGAAATGGAGATAATAGGCATATGAGTTTACAAAGTAATTTAATTAATATTGTTTTAGTAGAAACATCGCACCCGGGGAATATAGGTTCGGTCGCCAGAGCTATGAAAACAATGGGTCTTTCAAGGCTCTCTTTAGTCAACCCAAGGAAATTTCCTTCAGGCGAGGCGAATGCACTTTCAGGTAATGCAACCGACGTCCTTGAAAATGCAACAGTCTTTTCATCGATCGAAGATGCTATTAAGGACAGTACCTATGTATATGCAACTTCCTCAAGAAATAGAACTATCCAATGGCCAACGCTAAACTCTGAGAACGCAGCTACAACTATTTTTGATCAATCAAATAACGAGAAGGGTGTTTCAATTTTGTTTGGAAGAGAGGACAGGGGACTTACCAATGAAGAGCTCCAGTTAGCCAATACCCATATTGAGATTCCTGCTAATCCTGAGTACCCAGTTTTAAATTTAGCAATGTCTGCACAAATCCTTTGCTATGAAATATTTAAAGCCTCCAATAATACTGAGGCCAGAGACTGGCATGACTATCCGGAGGTTGATTCTGCAAACTTGCAGATGCTCATAGATCACTTTATTGAAACAGCAGTAAATATTGATGTGATTCATCCTGACAACCCAAAGAAAATTATTTCTAGAATAAAAAGAATGTTCAGTAGACTCCATCCAGATGAAATGGAAGCTAGCTTTCTAAGAGGGTTTCTTGCAGCAATAAATAAGAAGATAAAATAAGATTTTTCCCTTTGCTAATTGCGCTCGATTCCATATAATACGTTTCGCATCTAGTCCCGTTCGTCTAGAGGCCTAGGACACCGGGTTTTCATCTCGGCAACAGGGGTTCGACTCCCCTACGGGATGCCAATTTACTAAGAAGCCTACAACTGTAGGCTTTTTTTATGTCTTACGAAAATAATGTACCTACATTGATACCTTTTTGTACCTACAATTTCCATCAACTGATGTACCTACAATTTAATTAATTTGTACCTACTTAAGCTATATGGGGGCAGGAGTACCAGCCGGGTGGGGTGGGTATATATCTAGTGGTCGAATAT
>ERZ1048068.1755-NODE-1755-length-16260-cov-45.523419_pt1 | contig 16260 bp, 19 predicted proteins | sample MGYA00383098_ERZ1048068 | MGnify/ENA primary metagenome ERZ1048068 (study PRJEB29581, sample SAMEA5548368) | metagenome | biome: marine; feature: coastal; material: water | depth 1 m | study: Short-term variability in the microbial, nano- and picoplankton... | reverse complement strand
GATATTACTAGTGTTGCTCCAACAGACGGACAAAGTCTTGTATGGAACAACAGTGCAAGCGAATTCCAACCAGGCGACCCAACTGTACTATCAAACAAATCAATTAATTCACTACAAGATGTAGACTTAATATCTAACACTCCTGTATCAGGACAAACATTAAAGTGGGACGGAACAAAATTTGTTCCTGCTAACGATGATGCTTCAGGAAGTTTAGTTCCTGGTTCAACACATGTAATTAATATTGAAGGTGATGTATCTGGTAGCGTATTTGGCGATGATAGTTCGCTAATTGTTGACGGTACTGACGGACGAGTAGTTGCAACAACACTTAATACCAATGCAATTAAAGCATCAACGGATACTGGTGAAATTGTAATAAAAAATAACTTTAGAACTCCAGTACAAGTAGTTGCAACAACTGACGGTACTGAAAGTGGATTTCCATACTCAGAATTTCTTAATGTTAAAGGCTCAGTTGATGCTCCACAATCATTAGCGGCTGGCGATATAGTAGGCGGTTTTAAAATTACTGGTTATGATCTTGCAGCAGATAGAGGAAAAGTTGGAGCATTATTTTATACAGAACTTGAAGCTGATGCTGTTATAACAGATGAGTTTCCTAAAGCCAGTGGTCAGCTTATTATAGCTGCAGGCGGCACCAATTTTAATACATTCAAATTTGGTACTGGTGGAGACTTTACATCACCTGGTGCTATTACTCCAGGTATATATGCTGATGCATCAGCAAGAGATGCGGCCATTACGGCACCAACAGCAGGTATGATGGTATTTGTAACTGATGTTACTAAGTTCCAAGGTTATACTGGTAGTACTTGGGCAGACTTAAACTAATATTACCATTTAGGATATTTGTTTAATTGATCTAAAAATACGTCAGTATTTAATTTCCAAAATGTTTGTACGTGACCCCGATATTCTTTTTCAAATTCTTTCGTAAGAACTCCAGTCTTTTCTAGACTCGGTCCCCATATAGTATGTACCTGTCGTTGTGTTCCTACTTTACTAGGATGCGTTGTAATGTACATAGGTTCTTTAGCCCATTCAATACAAGCAGGCATAAAAAATTGTGCTGTAACATGTTGATGTGTAATAATTCCTGTACGTGTTCTTGTAGATACAACTGGCATTAAATCAGTAAATGCACATGTTCTTGCACATATGCGATACCCTTCTTCTATACTATGAGCAGCAACACTACCAACAGCACGATCATTATAATATAGAATCCAAACTTGCCATTCGTCTTCATTACGAAAACAATCGACCATTGCTTTTTGACTAGCGTTATTTACAAACCCTCTTTGTGCAGCTTCTTTATAAAAATCTGTTAAATCTAGATCTTTGTTCCAAGGAATTATTTTATACATTTAGCTTTCTCTATAAAGTCGTTGGGATAATTCTTTCGAAAACTTTCCCAACATAGTTGTTCTAATAAGTCTAAAGGTTGAGGAGTATCCCATTCGATGCCTAACGATTTGATATGCGTTCTCATTTCCTCTTGACGTGTACTGTAAATATGACTAGAATGATCTGCTATACTAATAGGACCTTCTTTATCATTATATGCAAAAAAGTAGTTAATACTTTTTAACTCTCCGTCTACTATAAAATAACTACTAGGGTGCATACTGTACTTGTAGATACCCAAGTCTTTGTGTGCTTGTATAATTTTAAGCATTTGATCTTGCCAGTCTGGCAATACGTTATCATAATTTTCTTGATCGCACCCTGCAAGTTCCCAAAAGTCAGGACCTTGTATTTTTAGATATATTTTTCTTTCTTCTAAATTAATGTCTTTGATTTCTGGAATGTGTTGTGGACAATGCTCTTGCATATACAACAAGTATTCAACTTCTCTATCAAACTTTTCTTGCATTAAGTTAGGATCTAATACTTGATTCTGCCCACCATGATAGTTCTCATCATTATAATACCATTGACAGAAAGTTTCTTTATCTTCGCTAATTAAACTAGTATAGATTAAATTGTTTCTGCAAAGTCCAGCCCCTGGTACATTGTTCCAATAATACTCCATAACGTTGCTCCTTAGCAATATTTATAGGTAAATATGAGTATATAACTGAATTGTGAGTACTTGATGAATAAACTTAAAGATACGCTGGCCCTCTGCGACGAGTGCTACCGGCATGTACCTGCTATAACATTTGAGCGTAACGGACAAATCTGGATACAAAAATCTTGTGAGCATCACGGAATAATAGAAAATTTAGTAGATCCTGACGCAGATTTTTATTTAAATAATAATTATAAAAAGTCTCCTGCACTAAGTTATTTTATAGAGATTACTAATAGATGTAATTTAGCATGTCCTCATTGTTATCAAGAACCTGATAATTTATCAACAGACCCAAGTCTTGAATTACTACTAGGAAAGATTGGACTCTTCCCTGACGACGGATATGGCATTGCATTAGTAGGTGCAGAACCTACTACTCGAAACGATTTACCAGAAATAATACAAGGTATTCGAGATATGCCTAGACTATATAGAAATATAATGGTATTATCTAATTGTGTTAATCTATCAAAAAAATCATATGCTGAAAAATTTAAGGACATAGAAAATCTTACTTGGACTATTGGTCTTAACCATCCTGACTATCAAGGAGCTAAAATTAGAAGCAAGCAAATACAAGGTATTCAAAACTGTAATGAACTAGGGCTTGTTATCAAAAATATTAATTATACTTTAGAAGGTTTACATCAATTAGAATACTGTCTCCAAGAGATGCAAGAATTTGGTGGTGATATATGTAGCGAATACAAAGTAACATGTGGATCTGAGATTGGTAGGTATCCAGATGATACACAAGTATACTTGTCTGATTTAGTTAGGGAAGTAAAACATCTTGCCAAAAAACATCAATGGACATTTGAAATGGATGACAGCGGACGAGGAAACAGATCTCACTACCGTGTTCTAATTAATGGAATTAATGTTTGTCTAATTCATTATCCTGATGTTAAAATTTTAGACTTAGCAGAAGTTTATGCAGAAACAATTGGTGCTGTGGTACCTGGCAAACCGTTTAGTCCACTTAATCATCAAATTATATTAAGAGATCGTGCAATAAATAAAAAACTACCGTTATTTGATACTATACCAGTTGATTGGATTGATCCTAGTGTTAAGTAATAGAAATAAAGGACAAATATGAATAGAGGAATCAACGGAACACCATATTTTGATATGGAGAAATATCTTGATATGGAAACATTTGAAAAGTTACAACCAGAGATAATACACGGCTTTGCTACAGCAAGAGAATTTGCTAAAGAAGGCACATGGATGGCTCCTGGATTTACTTTTGAAAATATGAGTTATACGTTAAATTGGAAACCTATCTATCAAGCATTAGAGGAATTTCAATTACTAGCAAATGACGATCCTATCAAAATTGAAGGTATGAAACTTATGCCTTCAGACTTTGGTGATTATAAACAACGTAATATTTTTACACGTTACTTAAAAATGGCACTAGGTGCATATGACCCTTACATTTACTATTTCCTTTGGGAAGAAGGATCTTGGGACGACAGAACAGCAGAACGTAAACTAACAGAAGAAGCACAACATTTTCCTGAAACAGTAAAATGGACAGAACAGTTAATTAAAAATAATATATTTGAACACATTGGGCGTGTTATATTCTTTCATTGCGAAGCAGACGGTGTTCCATTTGAACACAGAGACCTTGATGCTAAAAACGGAATGAATGAATCATTTCCACACAATAACGAATTTATACATATTCGTCCTAATACTAAAAAAGCATTTTATTTGTGGGATCCCGAAACTAAAAACAAAACATATCTTAATACTAGAGCAGCTTGGTGGAATGATCAAGACTGGCACGGTGGAGAACGTATTATGGAACAAAGTTATGCATTACGTATTGATGGTAAGTTTACAGAAGAGTTCCGTAAAACTTTAGGCATAGATCACTTAGAAAGTTATTAATGAAATATTTAGGTAATTACGCAGACTGGATACAGCCAGAATGGATTGACTTTATAAAAGCCAATGAAGGTACATGTCGTCCTGGTGGTGGACGAAATCCTGACAGTGAAGAATTTAGAAAAGCAGCAGAACACGGATATGATTTATCACAAACATATTGGTATATCTACGAGCCGGATACATTTCCTTTTGAAGTCAATCCACCTATACCAGTAGAAGGTGAATTTATATGGTGGTTTATAAAAATGAATCCAGGCGATAAAATGCCTATGCACAAAGACCCACATGCTGTTATAGAAAAAAATAGCAAACGCTACTGGATGGCTTTGCAAGATTATGAACCAGGACATGTGTTTATCTACGAGGATCAATTAGCCACTGGATACAAAAAAGGTGATTTATTTGTTTATGATGATAGTAAAGCACTACACGGTGCATGTAATATAGGATGGAGCACAAGAATGATTGCATGTTTTAGCTCTTATGATGTACAATGAATTATATAGGTAATTACGCAAACTGGATTAGCGAGCATAACATTATAGAAATGTTAGATAGTAAACAAGGCGAATGCACACCAGTATGGCAACCTGATCGTTGGACAGGTAACGAAACATTAGAAAAGTTTAGAGAAATGGCAAGGCCTGGATATTCAAAGAATGTGTTTTTCTTTCATCAGCTTAACGCAGGGTCACCAGAAATGGAAGGATACGATTTCGTATATCCTCAACTACCAGAAACTAGAAAATATTCGCCATGGTGGTTTGTAAAGTTATATCCTGGTGAATTTCAGGCAATGCACATTGATCCACACTTAACCGAAGTTAATAACTTTGTACGTTATACAATGTTTTTACAAGACTGGGAGCCTGGACACATATTTGCATATGATGATAAAATGTTATCTAACTATAAAGCAGGTGATTTATACGAATGGAGTGATCCTGAATGTATACACGGACCTGCTAATATAGGTTACAATACAAGACTTACATTACAAATTACATTACACGATTAATATAATTTATTAAAAAACTCTGGAAATGGACAGTCAGGCCAACATGTTGGCAAGTGTATGTTCATTGTAAGATTAAAGAAGTTTTTAAGATCAATTACACCATCAGTTTCTGATTGGTCAAATCTATAAGACCCTTGGTCTCCGATCATGCCTGCAATCAATTTTCTTTCAATAAAGTAATCGTCATGTGGCACAACCGAGTAATAGTCAATAATTTTTAAATCGCCGGATTTGTTTATAAAGAAACAATGCGGATAGAGTGCTAGTTTATAATAACCATTATCTTTAAATTCCTTTACAACATTATACAGTTGATCTTTCCAATTAGGAAATTCGTCATCTATTGATCTGCTCGGATCAAATATTATCTGCGCCAGTGTTTCTGTATTCCATTCTATAAAAACTTTATTGTTAGGACGATCTATTTCTAAGAGTTTAGGAGTACAATCTAAATGCTGTAATTCTTCTAAAAACTTTACTTCTCTTTCAAAAAAGAAATCAATTATCTCTTGTGTCATACTAGGCTGATGTCCTTGATAATCTTCATTGATACAATAGTGTTTACATAAAATATCTTTAGTCGGATTCATTAAGGCTGTATATAACATGTTAGATGAACAAGCAACAGCATCAGCTGTTCTTTTGTAATAATACTCCCAATTATTTGTATTCATAACTATACTTATCATGCATTTATAAGCGATAAGTATGTTTATGAACCACAATAATTTAAAGAGCTGTACGTTTGTTAGTGTTTATGATCACGAAGATCTAACAGCATCATTAGAAAACAAACAAGGCTCGGACGTTACTACTGACCCAAGTCGTTGGAATTTAGACAATAGCGAATACGGAAAGATACATGCTATCTGGAAGAAAGCAAACTTTAATCCCAATGCTATGAAGTGGACAAACTATTATCCCAATGAACATTTTCCGCAGGAGTTTGTTGATAATGTTGCAGATTATTTAAAGTTAAAAGGTGTCCATCGTGCATGGATTAGTAGAGTTGATCCTGGATACTACGCTCCTTGGCACTGGGACGTTGATGACAACGAACAGGAATATTTAAAACAGGGCAAAATCAAACGCTATAGTATGTCACTAGGAGATAAAGTTCTTGGACATATTTTTATGCTAGGACAAGATTATTTGTATAATTGTCCAGCTGGATCGTTATTTCATTGGAATAATTATTGCGAATGGCATAGCGGTATTAACGCAGGTATGACGCCAAAGTTTATGTTTCACATAATTGGATATTAAATTTATTACGGTCTATACTGTCTAGTCGAGTTATAGCATCGGCGCTTAGATTAAAAGAAACACCGTCTTGCAAAATAGTAAAGTCATTAATTAAACAGACTTTGTTTAATTTATTTAATAGTGGACTAATTAAGTCATCAAATTCAAATCTAGGATTTTCGCATATTGGCTTAATTGTTACAGTCGTATAATTTTCTAAAGTTGGATTATTTAAAAGTTTTCTTATAACAAGTTGCACTCTGTCATATGATCCAAAATTTGCTGCTACATGGCGTAGGCCAGTATTCATTTCGTACCATTGCCCGTCTGCTACTGTAGGGTACATTTTTTCATCGTCTATATTAATTAAAAAAGAATATTGTCCTTTAATACCTAAATGATATCTGTCATCTATATCAGTATGCGACATATAAGTTGTTCCATTACCAAGTACAATAATTCTTGCTTCGCCAATATCTAGTGGCAATGTGTTTAACAGTGATTCCCAAACTGTACCTTTAAATTCTTCTTTGATTTCCCAAGAGTCGTAAAAAAAATTACCTGTTGGCTGATTGATTGTTAGTTTAGACTCTACAGACGGAACAGAACATTGTGCTTCATTAAGAAGTGTTAAATCAACTGTATGTGGTAATGTTTTTAACATAGTAAATCCTGCCAATAGTATGTATTATAAAATATTTAGTACATAAATATTTGCATGAACTTGTATCTGAACCAGGTGTGGAAACGCATAGGCATTAGTCTTAGTGGTGGCGCAGATAGTGCGTTACTTGCTTATCTAATATGTAAAACCGTGAGTACAACTACAGATATACATATTACTAATCAGGTACGCATGTGGAAAACAAGACCGTGGCAAGGGCCTGTTGTTGACAGAGTAATTGACTGGTTTGAAAATAAGTTTGACAATAAGTTTACAGTACATAAAAATGTTATTCCGCCTGAATTAGAAGAACCTCACACTACCCTAATTGAGGACGAATATGGAAAAATGAAGTCGGGTAATAGAATCATACTACGTTCACACAACGAATATATTGCACACAAATATAACTTAGATGCCTTATACGGTGGAGTAAATATGAATCCAGATATAACTATACCTGGAGAAATGGAAGAACGCAACGAAGGTGTGTTGTCTCCTTATTTTGTACATAACGGGATTCATATTTGTCATCCTTTTGTACATATTAGAAAGGACTGGATTATACAACAATACTACGATAACGATATTGTAGATTTATTAAATCTTACTCGTAGTTGTGAAGGAGAGTTTGAAGGTTTGGATTATACAACATATACACCTGGCCAAGATGTTCCAGTATGTGGAGAATGTTTTTGGTGTAAGGAACGGGAGTGGGCAATTGAACAAGTCAAATAGTTGTACATTTTGTATGCACCCTTTTACAGGACTTGCTACACGAGAAGACGGTGCTATTAAAGTTTGTTGTCGTAGCCAGCCTATTGGTTATATACAAAATGAAACATTAGAAGAAGTTTGGAATGGCGATAAGATGCGTGAAGTACGTAAGCAAGTACTTAACAACGAACGTCCAGATGTATGTAAACCGTGCTTTGACCTTGAAGATCAGGGTGTACAGAGCTTACGACAGCGTCATATAGCAGGAGTAATACCTGAAGCTAGGGTCAACTTATACCCTGATGCACTAGACGCTTTAGACGACGATTATAGCATGCCTTTTGAACTTCCTACAATGGAAATTAAGCTCAACAACTTATGTAATTTAAGATGCCGTATGTGCAATCCTTTGGACAGTACAAGTTGGAAAGACTGGGATCAAGTTACAGATTTTTACAAAAAAGAAGACAATATATTAATTCCAATTGTTGATGCACTTGTAACTAAACCAGGGCAATATATTGGTCCGTTTGACAACAGTGATAACTGGTGGTTGTCATTTGAAAAACTATTGCCATTCTTTAGGCGTGTGGAGTTTGCAGGTGGTGAGCCATTAATGGATCCATACCATTATAAGATACTAGATAAACTTGCAGAGTATGGTGACAACATAGAACTAAAGTATGCTACAAACGGCACTACACTAGGTATTAAAGGTGGTAGAACAATACACGACTATTGGCCTAAGTTTAAAAGCATTGCTGTAAACGTAAGCATAGACGGTATATACGACACGTATGAATACATTAGGGGCAATGGTAAGTTTAGTACAATAGAAGAAAACATTGAAGTGTTTAAGAGCTTTCCTAATGTAAGTAGAGTAGTAGGTGCATTTACTGTACAAGCAAACAATATAATGCAGATAGACAAAGTTATTGATCACTTTATTAATAAAATGGGCATTGTGTTTTATTCGCACAGAGTAAATTATCCTATGAGTCTAAGTGCGCAAGTATTGCCGCCTGAACTAAAACAAAAAGTAATAACACGTTTAGAACAAATGAAAACAGAAGTATTAGAATATCCAATGGTTAAACAACACAAACTATTAGAAACTGTAACACTACAACAAATACAAGATAATATTAATTTCTTAGAAGCAAAGTGTATGTACGAAACGCACTGGCAAGACTGTATAGAGTTTAATCGACGTTTAGACAAAACTCGTGGACAAGACTTCCTTGCATCTAATCCAGAGTTTATTCCTTATGTATAAAGTAATAAGCAAATGGCCACATCAAGATAGTATCCGTGTTGAGTGGAATATGGGCAAACGCTGTAATTTAGATTGCGGATATTGTCCTGCGGAAATACACGATAACTTTAGCCCACATACACCTTTACAAACATTTAAAGATGCAATAGATAAGTTAGTAGAAATAGGTAAACCTGTAAGACTTAGTTTTACAGGTGGCGAACCATGTGTGCATCCTAATATCAAAGAAATATTAGCATACGCACGAGATAAAGTTGACTGGATTAATATAACCACAAACGGAACATTGCCTTATAAATTTTATCTAAGTTTGCCAGTAAATCATTATGTCTTCAGCATACACTTTGATAACGAAGTAGTTAATCAAGTAATTAATAATGTTTTGATTTGGGCTCAATCAAACGAAGTTGATAACTTACCGTTTCAACTTAACATAATGGCACACCATGAATACATGGATAAAGTAAGAAATGCTACTACTGTATTTGACGGACACGGTATTCCATATGTAATTAGGCGCATACGCTGGACAGAAGCCGATAACAGAGACTGGTTTGATGACATGCGTTATGATCCAAAAGATTTAGAGTGGATACTTAATCAAGCATCAACAGTAAAGCCTAATGTTATCATTGACGATAAAGAAGAAATGCATGCGAATGATGTTATCAAACACAAACTAAATGAGTTCGAAGGTTGGAAATGTAATGCAGGTATTGAAAGTTTAATGATCAACTGGGACGGTGAAGTTCATCGTGCTACTTGTAGAGTAGGCGGAAGTTTGGGTAATATATATAACGGAACTTTTGAACATCCTAGTCAGGCTATAATATGTACACGTAAATGGTGTACTTGTGCTGCAGATATTCCGTTAACTAAGGTTTCCACTTAGTCATAAGCATTTCGGGCTGACACCAACAACCAGTCTTTGTACAAGGGCTAGGTACAAGCTGCGGATTAAATATTTCAGTAAATTTAGGATCATATAGATTATAATGTTGTTGTTCGCCATATACAAAATTTCCGCAAGTCCCTGTAATTCTTCCGTCTTTTTGTATATTAATATTTTCTAATCCTATATTACACATCCACCCCTTAAAGTTATTCAAGTCGTTTGTTGAAAGATAGTTGCGTTCTACACGTTTTTTAGATCCATCACTATATATTAGTTTAGTCTTTCCCTTAACAACATTTTCCCATTCGTCTTTTACAAGTCTTACTATAGGCGGTCTTCTTTTAACATGTTTTTTGAATATTTCTCGTTGCTCTAAGGTGTACTGAGGAGGGTGAACTTCCATTGCACAAATAAACCAAGGGTTTTTACTTTGTTTCATTTGTTCTATTGCATCTATGCAACCATCCCAAACAGTAGGATCCATCATTACTAACGAGTTCATTGGAATTTTTTGATCGTAAACAGTGTCTAGCACATTTATATAATGCTGTAAGTCAGCTTCTTTATGATGATAACTGAATAATATTTTATCAAACGCTTTGGCGTTTTTCTCCCACCATCGAATAGTTCTACTACCATTTGTAGTCATTGTAACTTTTACGTTATACATTGCTTTTAAGTCTCTAGCAAATTTAGCAACGTTTGGCCAAAGTGTAGGTTCACCGCCTAACAGATTAACTTCAAATCTATCTCTACCATTTGCTACATAAAAATCTAATAGATGAGTAAAATGTTTTATCAATGACTCATAGTCGTTTGGCCATCTAGTATCTCCGCCGTTAGCATAATCGCCGCAATACAAGCATTTATAGTTACAATAGTTTCCTATCATATACTCTATACGGAGTCTATTTTTAGCCTCCATTGTTTCTATTTTAATTAGATCTTTCATAGTAAGTGTGATAGCTCTGGAAATATAGATGCTGAGTCTAATCCACGGATAGCATCAAGTTTGTTTACATACTCCTTAAAACCTGGAAGTAAATGACTGTTATCTGCCGAATCCATATGTGCTAACAAGCCTTCCCATTTGGGCCAACCAGATGGATTATGTATCCAAAAATCATCGTCTTGTGTGTAATTTTCCCATAACCATGTTTTAAGTTCTGCAAAACGTTCACGCACCTCTTGTTTGTCTTGTTCTGGTAGTATTGTAATATTAAGAAACGTTGGTATGTGTACTAAGTGCATGTTGACTAATCCGCCACCCATCTGCACTCCGCCTACTAAACCAATATTCATCTTTTTAAAATTACTGTTTATTTTCCATTTTATAAAATCAGGCATATGTTTGATATTGAATATTTGTACCGCCGTTGCCATACTAATATGTATGTTGTCTGGAGTGTTATCTAACATATGTAGTGTACGTTCTACATCAGCAAACTTTGTAGGAAAGCGAATATAATCATCACGTTCAAAACTTGCATCAACACTAACAGCAAATTTAACTTTATGAAACTTTGACCATAGCTCAATTAATTCTTCATCTACAAGCAATCCGTTTGAGTTATAACGTAATAGTATTTTATCTTGATAGCCTTGACTAATAATTTCTTTAATAAACATTTTGTGTTCTTTAATCATTAGAGGCTCGCCTCCAGCAAAGTACACTTGTCTTAGGTTAGGAATTTGTGCATTAATTTCTTTCCAGAATGAATCTTTCTCGTGCCACTTGTTATTAAAAGTTTTACGATCCCATTGCATTTGTCTTTTAACTTCAGGGTGTTGTAGTACAGGAATAAGTTTTTTATGGTCCGCAACCCACTTACTTGAATCATGCGGGCTACACATTACACACTTAATGTTGCATGTATGTCCTAATCTTAGATCCAAATATTTTAAATTTTCTGGTACAGTACCGTCTTCTTTTGTTTGACGAATAAGTTCAGGAATGTCTACGCCATTATCATCTCGATGCCACGTGCCTGTTTCCCAAATACGTTTACTTACAATGCCTTGGCTTTCTTCTTTAAAACAACCTGTACAACTTGCAGGAATTTCACCGTTAAGCATAGTTGTACGTACACTTTTCATATAGTCGTTGTTCCATGCTTCCATTGGAGTATGGGTACCAAAGTTTGCAGGTCTGCCGTCTTCCATTTTCACAAGACCTACTTCATGATTATCGCCTGCTCCGCTTGCATTAGATGTGCAACATAATCGCATATCACCATTTGGCCTAGTTGCCATATGTATCCAAGGTAACACACAAAATGTTTCTGTACCACTTACTTGCGCAATTTCTGCTTTATATTTGTCTAAGTCAGACATTGTTTTCCTTAATCATAGTTCAGTATATTCAATAAACTGATCTTTTGGTTTACTAAGTTTATTAACTCCACACGTTCTTGCACATGTAATTAGTTTTTCCGAATGCCAGTACTTGTCCCATACTGTTTGCCAAGCATTAGAATCTATTACATCTTTTATAGAACGATCAAGACCATTTGTATTTCCTAAATCTGCAATAAGACTAGAGTGCTGTGATTTCATCTTTTCTCTAATATCCTTGGCTAAATCATTAGGGTGTATATAATTATACGGAGCACTTGCTAAAAAGCAACAAGGCATAATATTTCTTTGTGCTGTTATATAAATTTCTTTCTGTTTTAAAACAAAACAGTCTATTTCACTAGCGTCTACTACATCTTTATAATTGTCAATCACATCTTGGTTTATAAGAGTTATGTTACTTCCTGTAGGAGGTTCTAGGTAATATTCAAGTTGACCTTTTTTATCTAAAACTTCAAACTTATTAGTAGCAACAAATCTTGCACTATCTTTGTATGTAAATCTAGCAAAGCCGTGTTCTTTTGCCAATGCTTCACAAGCAAGTTGTTGGTGTTCGTTATGTTTAAATTTTATAAATGCCCATTCTGCTATGCCGCCTGCATTAATAAACGCCTTTGCATTTTTTAATACGTTGTCAAAGTCAGTACCAATACGATACAGGCTGTGTGTATCTGCTAATCCGTCAATTGCAAAAATAACACAGTGTTTACTAGGCAATGTTTTTGCAAGTTTCTTCCACCAATCTGTACTTCTTGCTCCGCCGTTTGTGTGTATTCTAATCTCTATAGTAGGTTTAACATCAGTTGCATAGCTGCACATTTCTGCTAAATCGTTATTGATAATAGGATCACCAAAGTTTCCACAAAAGTAAAAACTGTTTATTTGGTGTAGTACTTCGCTAGTTAATATGTGTTTGAAATCATCAATTGTCCAATCTTGATTTTTAATCAACGGATTTTCTAATCCGCCGTGATAGTTTCTACTACACATTGGACAACTAGCCTGACATCTATTTGTTATTTCTAAATGAATATTTTGTAATTCATTAAATTTAAACATTTTTCTTTTTACCTATAATCATATATCTATTGTATTTAGGCGTTTGTAACTCTCCTTTGTAAAAGACCTGGATGTTAGACATTTTTACAAAATCGTCTAGGCTAGAAGAACATCTAATATGCTCGCCTAGTTCGAAATAATTATTGCTTTGTAATATAATTGTAGCATCATTTGGTTGATTGTTTAACCATTGTTCGTATTGTTCTTGCGTAATGTGTTCGCAACTTGTGTTTATAACTACATCAGCATCAGTAGTGTATTCACACATATCTGCTGTTATAGCACTAAACTTACCTTGCATTTCGTAACGCTTGTTTACTGTGTTTGCTATATCTTCGCACACAGGGTCTATATCAACGCTTGTAATGCGCTGTACAGCAATATTAGAGTTAAAGAGTATACTTGCCAGCACTCCGTTCCAACCACCGTATATGACGATATTTAACGGTCTAACGGGTACAAATTCACCCAACTGTTCAGCTAGCCATACTTTACTGTTTACTTGACCTTTCCAAAAACTTTCAAGTGTACGATATGTATCATCACTATCTCGAATAGCATCCATCCAGAATAATACGTCTTGTATATCAATCTTCATCTTGCCACTTTTTGTTTAACTTTTTTATTTCTTTAAAGACTGTTGAATTTATACCTTGTACATCTAATGTAGAAATTAAGAAATCTAAATCTTTTGGTAAACACTTTCCGCCGAATCCTTGTTTATTATCAAACCCTGGTACATCTAAATATGATTGTTTTGGCTGTACAGCAAGAAACATATCTTTAACAGCATCATAGTCTGCATCATCAACGCTATTTGCTAGGTCATAAAATGTGTTAGCAAACGCAATACGCATTACAGCAAGATTATTTGAAAACATTTTTACAAGCTCTGCTTCTGTTGTAGAGCATGTTACTATATCATAGATGTCATTAAGCCATGTTGGAACTTTACTGTTACACCCTACAATCAAAGGACGATTAAGACAATCAGTTTTCCAATGTCTTTCACGTAAAAATTCTGGCATATATATTACACAAGGTTTGTTTATTCTTTCACATGCGCCAATTGGCAATGTACTACGGATTATAACTGTATCTGCTTTTAGTTGTTCTATCTCGCTAATTAATATGTTAACATCAGTTTGTGTATTAGTAGGAATACATACAAATACTACATCAGCATCGTCTAATATACTTCTATTAGTATTCAAATTAAGGTCATGTATAATTGTGTCGTCAGGCAATCTTAGTCCTAACACTGTGGCTTTACCAACAAAGCCATAACCTAATATTCCAAACTTCATATTTTTCTCTTTGGTAGTTTACTATCTGCACTACTCATACAACTAGGAGTTATACACGGCTTTGGTTGTTTAAATATTTCGAAGCCGCCGGTTGTAGTACCTAGTAAATCATCATGACAACTATGACTACGCCTTACCTCAGTATCTCGTATTATGATACCTTGATACCCTGCATTACATTCCCATCCTTGAAACTTATTAAAGCCAAACGCATTAAAACGTTCTGCTTGATCTATTTCGTATTCGTTTCCTTTGCTGTCGTAGAGGGCAACTTGTGCAAGTCGTTCTCCGTAGACTTGTTGTGGGAATCCTTGTCGCAAGATTGCGATCTGGTCTTCAGTGTATCCGTGTACCACGTGGGAAGCGGTTGGATCGGATTGGGGCTTGAGAGTGACGTTAATACCCCTGGCGGCAAATCGTTCAAGCCTTTCATAAAGCTCTTCAAACATTTGCGGCACCATAACTTGATTGATTGTAACATATACTCCTCCTTCCATAAGTTGTAAACATGTATCGCCAAACTTTTGTTCATCTGCAAATTCTGCATGAAAACTTGCTGTAACACTTCGGCGTTGTAAACTTTTTGTGTTATGTATATACTTATCCCACCAGATAGGTCCTGGTGACAGGTTTGTAGTCATATGTATGCTTTGATACTCAGCTTCTTTGTCATTACAATAATGCTCAACCAATGGCATAAACTGTTTATTTGCTGTAGGCTCTCCGCCACTGAAACTAAAATGGAAGTTTGTAAAGTTATTTGCACGAGCTTGTGCTTTGATACTATCCATGGTGTTTAAGTATAATTCTGTCGGTTTCTTATCTGGGACACTAGATCTAGCGTGTGGCCAGCAATAACTACAGTTATAATTACAATATCTAGTGGTGATCCAAGAGACTGTGAAAAGATGGCTCTCTAGGAGAGTTTTCTGGCCAAACTCCGTAATATCTTGCCATGGTATTTGCTCGTAATTATTATTCATATGCGCCTTGCAATATTAAATGCTAGTGTGTATTTGTAGTCATCTTGCAAATGACTGTCGCACCAATGTTTTGTTGATCCTTTAAATAAAATTAATCTACCAGGCTTACAATCATAAGAAACTTTAGTTTCGTTGTATTCTGTTTGATCTTCAGGATGTATTTCTAAATCATAACTTGCTGTGCTAAAATTAATAGTTGCTCCTTTTGGAGCGTCTAAGTAATATACCCCTGTAACAATTGCACCACCATGTAGATGCGGCATATGGTAATCATGCTTGCCTACTTTATTTGCCCACATGTTTGTGATACCAACACTCTCGCCAGCATAACCAAGATCTTTCATAAAGTGAAAAGACTGTTCTAACATAGCTTGATTAAAATTATTAAACTCACTGTGTTGGAATAGTTGTTGATTAGTACCGTGTGTTGTTTGTATACGTGCGTCTAATGTATTATTAGATGTTACTTCACTATCAATAACTTTTTTCATTGCAGGAATATCCTCCATGCAAAAATTATCTTCAACTAATATAGGTACACAAAAATGTTTATTGATCATTAAATTTTTCCTCTAGCCAATCAAAGTCGTTAATAAGTGCAAGGACTTCGGGCTTGTTTTTATTTTCTTTTCCAAAAACAGTGCCTTCTTCGGCACCACGTTTTGCTTCTGCTCTAAAGAATGCATCTGGTATAGGATGTAGCCATGCTTGCAATCTATCTTCTGTTTCATCATC
>ERZ1048068.1751-NODE-1751-length-16288-cov-13.684223_pt1 | contig 16288 bp, 17 predicted proteins | sample MGYA00383098_ERZ1048068 | MGnify/ENA primary metagenome ERZ1048068 (study PRJEB29581, sample SAMEA5548368) | metagenome | biome: marine; feature: coastal; material: water | depth 1 m | study: Short-term variability in the microbial, nano- and picoplankton... | reverse complement strand
CGCAGATCTGGGCCAGTGTTTACGGCAACGTCTGGATAATGGTTGATAAGCCACAGTCAAACGCTAGAACTCGCGCAGAAGAACTAGACCAAGACATCAGACCCTATGTGTCTCTGTTCACACCAGAAAACGTATTTGACTGGAAGTGGGAGCGCACAGCATCAGGCAGATTCAGGCTTACCTACCTAAAGCTGCGTGAAGCGGTTGATCGTGAGACAGCAACCACCAAGGTTAGCTATTACAGAGTGTGGCGCAAAGACACCATTGAGTACTGGAAGTCTAACGGTGAAGACGAAGTTCTGATGGAAACGATAGATAACTCACTAGGTGTTATACCTGCCGTATATCTACCGGCTGCTAGAAGTGTTACCAGAAGTATCGGTATATCTGACCTGTCTGATATTTCCTATATGCAGAAAGCTATCTACAGCGAACTGTCTGAGATTGAGCAGTTGATTCGCATTAGTAACCACCCCTCGCTGGTTAAGACCTATGACACTGACGCTAGTGCCGGTGCCGGTTCAGTAATCAATGTGTCTGATGATATGGATGGCAAGGTGCAGCCTTACTTGTTGCAGCCATCAGGTCAGAATATAGACTCAATACGCGAGAGCATCAAAGACAAAGTGACCGCTATCAACCGCATGGCTCACATGGGCGCAGTTCGCGGGACTGAAGTCATCACGCAGTCAGGCGTGGCAATGCAGACTGAATTTCAGATGTTAAATGCCAAACTGTCAGAGAAAGCAGACCTTCTTGAGTTAGCAGAAGAGCAAATGTGGACTTACTTTTGCAACTGGCTAGACATACCGCCAGATGTAGAGGTGTTCTACCCTGACTCATTCGACCTTCGTGATTACGACAAAGAGTTGCTGTTCTTACAGCAGATGAAGGCCAGCGGTGTTAGGTCAGCCACGTTAGCGCAAGAAATAGACAAGCAGATTGCCGACTTAGTGTTAGACGATGAGAATCTTGCAAAGTCGCACGTTGAGATAGAACAAGGCACCTCCACGCTTGGTCAGTTCGGTGTAGGGGCTGAAATAGAGTAATGGCTGCGGTAGATGACTACTCAGAGTTCCTAGAAGAGTTGGCAGATCAGCATCAGCGTAGGTTGTCTGATGCGCTGCAAACACTAGAGGGACGCATTACTGGCTACATACAATCAGCGCCAGAAACAGATGGGCAGTTGTTTGATTTAGAGTGGGCGGTGAGTGCCAGAACTGAGTTACGCACAGCCATTGAGCAAGATTTCTTGGTTGAAGTGCAGGACATTCTGGGCGATTACGCAGACGTAGCAGCACGCCAGTTGACCATGCTGAATAACTACGGAACCTTCACGGGAGTGGCGCAAGAGGCTATAGCAAGCCTTCAGCGGCTATCTTTCCAAGGCTTTGAGGCTTTGGCTAGTCAACAGCTAGATACACTAGCTACTGGTGTTTACCAATACTCACTGACCGGCGGTACAAAAGCAGAGCTAATAGACAACTTGCGGGGAAGCATCAATGGAATCTATCAAGCAAGCGATCAAGAAGAAGTTAAGCGACTGGTTGAAATCGCTCAAGGGTCTACAGGAGCCGCACAAAAGGCGGCAGTTGATAAACTGCATTCAGTCTACGCTTCTGATCGCCTCGGCAATAATCTACGGCGCTATGCGACAACTTATGCAACGGATTCGCTCAATCAATACTCCGCCTCAATAACCGCTGCCACTGCGCGAGAGCAAGGCATTGACAGTTTTAAGTATTACGGCGATGTCATACGCGACAGCCGTGAGTTTTGTAAGAAACACGTTGGCAAAATCTACACCGCTGATGAGATCACAGAAATATGGGCGGGGTCATGGGCGGGCAAGTCCCCCGGCGACCCTTTCATAGTGAGGGGCGGGTATAACTGCCGCCACCAATGGCTACCAAGAGTAGAGGAATAATATGTCCAAAGAACTAGACCGCGCTAGAAACTTATGCGCTAGACGACCAATACCGCCAGCAATCCGCGAGCTACTTGGCCCGCTGGCTGATGCGGCACCTGAAGAAGAAAAGGCAGACTTTGATGACCTGTACACGGTTGTTGACGAACTGCTCCCACTCCCCAAAAAAACCAGAGGTAAGAAAAATGCCAAAGATGAATCCGGGCAAGTACGGCAAAAGCCTGAAGCAGATCAGCAAGAAGAAGAATAAGCGTAAGAAAAAATAACGGTTGACTTCTCTGTGAAGCTGCTATAATCCCCCTAACTCGAAAGAGGTGCGTTACATGAGCGATGACATCATGGAAGAAAGCGTGGAAACTGAGACCACCGAAACAACTCAGGAAGCAAAGACCTTTTCGCAAGACGAACTTGACCGCATTGTAGCTGACCGCGTACAGCGTGAACGCCGCAAACTGGACAAGAAGCTAGAAGGAATTGACTTAGAAGAAGCTCGTCAACTCATGCTTGAGCGTGAACAGGCGACCATAGAACGCCAAAAAGAAAAAGGCGAGTTCGAGTCAATACTGAAGCAGACTGTTGAAAAGAAAGATCTGGAGATTGCGACCTACAAGCAGCGACTAGAAACAACCCAAATAGATGGGGCGTTACTGGCAGCGGCAAGCAGGTTTAACGCAGTAGAACCAGAACAGGTGTCGCAACTGTTACGCGGTAACTTGAAACTCACTGACGATGGCTCAGTTGAGGTTTTAGATAGCAGCGGAGTAGTGAGATACAATGACAAGGCCGACCCCCTCTCTATATCAGAGTATGTGGGCGACTTTTTAACGGCAAACCCGCATTTTGTCCGCGCCTCATCTGGAGGGGCAGGCACTCAGGGTAACGCTGGTGGCTCCACGCAGAAGCCTCAATCTGTGGCAGATATGGTAAGCAATTGGAATGACGGCGGCAAAGAAGCCTACGCTCAACACATGAAGCGAACCAAATAAACCACATTTTTGATTAAGGTATAAAACAATGGCTGCATCTACCAGTACGACCCTAGACGATCTATTCGCAAATATCATCGCGCAAGCACGCTTCACCGCTGAAGAGAATTCTTTGATGGCTGGCTTGGTTACGCAATACAACATCGGTTCTGAAGCCGGCAAGACCATTCAGGTTCCTAAGTACCCAGCAATCACTGCTGCTGCTTTGACTGAAGGCACCGACATGACTTCAACTACTGTTTCTACTTCTAGCGTATCAATCACCATTGGTGAAGTTGGCGCACAGGTTGTATTAACAGACGTTGCTGCTATGGGCGCAGGCAACCCTGCTGTAGAACTTGGCACAGTGTTAGGTAACGCTATCGCTACTAAGATGGACACTGATCTAATCAGCTTGTTCTCTGGCTTTAGTTCTGGCTTAGGTGGAGCGGGTGTGGAAATCACAGTTGCTGACATCTTCAAGGCTGCCGCTACATTGAGAGCTGCAAAGGCGCAAGGCGATGTGTTCGCTGTTGTTCACCCTTTCCAAGCGTACCAACTGAAAGCAAACCTCACCAATACATTTGCTAACCCAAATGGCGGTGACATTCAGAACGTAGCTATGGCTCAGTCATACGTTGGCACAATCGCCGGTATCGACATCTACGAATCAACAAATATGACTGTTGATGGATCTGATGACGCAATCGGTGGTGTATTCAGCCGCGAAGCACTTGCGCTAGTAATGAAGCGCGACTTCGAGATTGAAACTCAGCGTGACGCATCACTAAGAGCATTTGAGCTTAACGCCACTGCCGTATACGGTACTGGTGAGCTTGATGACTCTTACGGTGTATCTCTGACGTTTGACGCTGCCCTTTAAGGCGGTTTGGTCGGCCCCGCTTCCCACGGGCGGGGCTGGCCCTTTTTCGAGGGTATTATGGCTATCACTTATCGCGGTGAAAGATTCGAGGGCTACAACAAGCCTAAGCGTACAACTAAGCACGCAACCAAAAGCCATGCAGTATTGGCTAAGGAAGGCGACAAGGTTCGCTTGATTCGTTTCGGTCAACAAGGTGCTGATAACAAACCCCCTAGAAAGAATGAGAGTGAGGCAGACAAAGCCAAGCGTAGGTCGTTCAAAGCGAGATTCGCCAAGGACATAGCCAAAGGTCGCAAAGACAAAACAGCATCAGCCGCTTATTGGGCTGACAAGGTGAAATGGTAAATGGCATTCTCAAACGACACAGACTTGGTTGCACTTGTTCCTGACATTCTCACGTTTGGTATTACTTCGTTTTCAACTGAGCACGCAAAGGCTGAAGCAGACCTGACTAGGACTATCCGCAATCAGTGGTGGTACAAGAAAGGCATAAGCGGCGAGATGGACGCAAGCCTGCTGACAGACGCTCAGTGGGAGTATTGCAACTCATATCTAGTGTTGTGGAAATACGCCCTCCCTCAGTTAACTAACTGGGTACAAGATGACCGATTCCTAAACATGATTAGCTTTTACAAGCAGCGTTATGAAGAGGAGTTGGTAGCTGTTTTCCAAGATGGCGTTGAGTATGACGATGACCAAAGTGGCACCGTAGAGGGTGATGAGAAAGAAGCTGTTTCTTTTGGGCGTCTAACTAGATGAGTCTTGGCTTACGCATAAACACCAAGCCTAAAGATCTGACCAAGATCACTAAGCAGGCGAAGCGTGACATATCTCGCGGTATTACAAGGGCGATTGGTAAGACCGGCTCGCTAGGCAAGCAAATTATTCTTGACCGCACAAAGCTAGGCAAAGGCATCAATTCAGCTTTCAAACCGTACACGCCAGAATACATGGCAATCTTGAGTGAAGAGGGCAAACCTAATTCACCAGTTGATCTGTTTAACACCGGGCAGATGTTGCGGTCTATGCAATCGAAGCAACTGAACTCACGCACCGCACAGATATATTTTGATAACCCAGAAGCCGCAAAAAAAGCAGCGTTCAATAATAAGTCGCGCCCGTTCTTTGGCTTCAACGCGAAAGAAGAGCAAAGGCTGTCTACATATTTCCGTAAGGAGATGGATAGATGAGTGTGAGGGAAAACATTGCCGCGAACCTAGTTACATCATTGCAGGCGATAACCTCGCCAGTAACTATAAAGTATGTAACCCGTGAGCCGTTTGAATTCGACAAACTAAGCAATGCGCAATACCCAGCAATCTTGGTAAGAACAACAAACGAAAACAGAGAAGACGCAACCGTTGGCGGTAGCATTTCTCAAAGATTTGGTGTCATTGACTATCAGCTAGTCTGTTACGTTAAAGGCACTGGGCTGGATACAGCCAGAAACAATATCGTCGAAGCTATAGAAGAAAAGCTAGACGTTGATAGATCGCGTGGTGGCTACGCACTGGATACCCAGTTGATAACCGTAGAAACCGACGATGGAAGTATTGCCCCAGTTGGTGGGGTGATTCTAACGGTACGATGTGAGTACCAATACACTAGAGGCACAACCTAAGGGGTGACAGCATGGCAACGACTAAAGGCTCAAGCGGCGTAGTCAAATTAGCAGTTAGTGGCGGCTCTGTCGCTGCAATGGGTGAGATTCGCAGTTATACACTGACCGAATCCGCAGACACAATTGAAGATTCAGTAATGGGTGACACTTCGCGCACTTATGTTGGGTCACTCAAAACAGCAACTCTTTCGCTAGATGCATACTGGGATGACGCAGACGCGGTACAGTTGGTCCTAGACCCAGCGGCAGACTTGATATTTGAGTTGTACCCTACAGGCACAGGCACTGGTGAGAAGTATTACAGTGGTGGCGGCTTGGTAGTAAGCAAAGAAATCACAGCATCATTTGATGGCATGGTTGAAGGAAGTTTTGAATTACAAGTATCTGGCGCAGTAACTGAAGCAACAGCGTAAGGAACCCCGTTATGGGATTGGCTAAAGAATTAAGAAATCGAAGAAAAGTAACTGCACGCAAGATAGAAGTACAAGCATGGGCTGATTCGGAAGGACAGCCCTTTGCTATGTATTGCTTCCCAATTACTTGCCATGACGTAAACGAGTTACAAAAGAAGCACCCGAAGTTTATGGAAAACACCACAATGGCGGCAATGATCGACCTGATTGTGATGAAAGCCGCAGACGAAAGTGGGGGCAAGCTGTTCACGTCCGCAGAAGACAGAATTGACCTGATGGGTGAGGAGACAGGCGTAATATCCAGCATTGCTGAACAGATGTTCGCTGAGATCGAAAGCCTTGAGGAACAGGAAAAAAACTAACGTCCGATCAGTTGAGGTTCAATCTAATTGCCTTGGCTGATCGGTTGCACATGAGCATCGGTGAGGCAGAGCAAATGCCGTTGAGTGAATTCAACGAATGGCTTGCCTACTTCAAGATAATGAGCGAAAGGCAAGACGATGGCTAACCAAAACGTCCAGATCAACATAACGGCCCTAGATAAAACCAAGAAGGGTTTTTCATCTGTAACTGGCGGGCTAAAGCGTGTTGCTGGCTCCGTTTTGAATATGAAGACAGCCATTGTCGGCGCTATTGGCGCAGGTGGTTTTGGCGCTCTTATCAAGTCATCAATTAACGCTGGTGATGAGTTAGCAAAGACCGCTGACAAGTTAGGCGTTACAACCCAAGCCCTCGCAGGACTACGCCACGCAGCAGAGCTAACCGGGGTGTCTACTGGCACGATGGACATGGCAATGCAGCGATTCACCCGAAGGGCCGCAGAAGCCGCAAAAGGCACTGGCGAAGCCAAGGGAGCGTTGCAAGAGTTAGGTTTAGACGCTGAGTCATTGGTACGCCTCCCTCTCGATGAACAAATGAGCCAAGTTGCTGACGCGATGGCGGGTGTAGACAGTCAGGCGGATAAAGTCAGGCTATCCATGAAGCTGTTCGACAGTGAGGGTGTGGCATTAGTTAACACTCTAGGTGGTGGTGCCGCAGCGTTAGAAAAGATGACGCAAGAAGCAGAGCATCTTGGCCTTACGTTAAGTCGCACAGACACGGCGCAGATGGAAGCTGCCAATGACGCTATCACTAGGTTGCAGGGAGTATTCGCAGGTCTAACCAATCAGTTGTCCGTGGCCTTTGCGCCAATAATCACTTTCGTGGCAGATGCTTTTAGGCAGGCTGCGTTAGATAGTGCAGGGTTTGGTAATGTTGGGCAGAAGGTTGCCGGTGCAGTAGCTAAGGCATTCGGAACTGTTCGGCAGATAATGCACGCGGTAGAAATTGTATTTAAGTCTGCTAGGTTGGGCGTTTTAGAGATGGGTGCGGCTATTGGTGATAAACTAATTCCGCCGCTTCAGGCTTTCATTGATGTCTACAATAAAATTTCTGCGTTCTTAGGGCAGTCATTGATTGGTGAATCTGCCGCACAAATAGTAGGTAACTTACCGCAAGACATAGTTGCTTTGCGTGCTGAGTTAGAATTGCTTAAGTCTATGAATCCGGGACTTGAACTCACCGCTTCAATGGAAGAATTCATTGTCAAAAACAGACAAGCTGCGGAGTCTATTGCTGAAGTCAAAAACGCTATTGCAAGCGGGGTTGGTGGTGATGATGGCAAGCCTACATTCTTTGATCGACTAAACCAGAGTTTCACTGACCTAGAAAACAAACTGCCGAGCGTTCAAGAAAAGATGGACGAAATGGCTAAGACAACCATGAAGAATATGTCTGAAGGTCTGATGGGTGTGGTGAAGGGAACCGTTAAGCTAAAAGATGCGTTTAAGCAGATGGCGGCATCATTGATAATGCAGGCCATACAGTTGTTTGTGATCGACAAAATAACTGGCGGGTTCTTGTCGTTTGCCAAAGGGTTAACCGGCAAAGCCATCGGCGGCTCAGTTCAGTCTGGTCAGCCGTATATGGTAGGTGAGCGCGGGCCTGAAATGTTTGTGCCTAATCAGGGCGGTTCAATTGTTCCAAACAAGAAAATGGGCGGGGGCGGAATAACTGTCGTCAATAACGTAGACGCTAGAGGCAGTGGCGCTGATGTCGATCAGAAAATCAAATCAGCAATGGCGCAAACCTCTCAGCAGACTATAATAACGATTCAAGACCTCATGCGTCGAAGAAGGTTCGCTTAATGACTACATTCGCATTCCCTAGCATTACACCAGCGACCAATACGTTTGAGTTGGTAAGTAACACGCGCACATATCAATCACCACTGACTAACGCAGTGCAGACAGCATCGCGCAAAGGGTCATTGTGGAAAGCCTCATTGCAGTTTAACAACCTATCTGGCGATGACCGAAAGGTAATGCAGGCGTTTTTGGTTAAGTTAAACGGACAACAGCACAGGTTTACCCTACAAGACCACTCACACACGCTCAGAGGGGCCGGTGGCGGCAATTTAGTTGTCAATGGGGCTAGTCAGTCAGGTACAACTTTAGTCTGTGACGGGGCTACTGCGAACGTTAACAACTATCTTCGTGAGGGCGATTACGTTTCTTTTAACAACGAATTGCACATGGTTGTGGCTGACACCAACTCTGATGGATCAGGTAACGTTTCTATATCCATAGCGCCACCCATTAGAAAGTCACCGCCTGACGATACAATAGTTGATTACACCGCGCCGGTTCAGGGTGTATTTATGCTTGCTGGCCCAGCTTCTTGGAATACCACAATAGATATTCATTCTAGCTTTAACATAGAAGCCGTCGAGGACGTTCTAGCGTGAGTCGCGGTTTTCCTACAGAGGTTGCTACCGCATTAAGTGCCGGTCACGTTGTCCTAGTTACTTTTGCAAAGCTAGAATTCCCAAGTGGCACAATATACGTTCACAACTCCATTGGCACATATACATGGGGTGGGCAAGACTGGCTAGGCACTGGTGACTTTGGCGAGATCAGCCAGATAGAAGAAGGCGCAGACGTAAGCCCTTATAAGATCACCCTCACCCTCTCAGGTTTAGATGCAACCATATCTGGCGCTGCGCTAAACGAAGATTACTATATGCACCCCGTCTCGGTGTATCTGGGTGCGCTAAATGCTGACGATGTTCTGATTGCAGACCCAACCGTTGTCTGGGAAGGGGCAATGGATCAAATGAATATTACCGTGGGCGCTGATGGCGGTGATGCTATTCAGTTAACCGCTGAATCTGAACTGGCAAGGTTTGATAAATCTAGCATGAAGAAATACACCCACTCTCAGCAACAAAGCGACCATTCAGGTGACTTGTTCTTTGAGTTCATGGCGGATATTGAAGACGTGAAAATCCGTTGGGGTTCTGCTGACTCTAGCAGTGTTGCAGGTAGTGGCGGTGGATCTTCTAGCCCAGAACGCCATCAACCGACTTATGAGCGGTGAACGTACAGACCGCGCTCAATAGTTGGAATCGTCGCCAGTTTGAATACGGTGATGCTGACTGCTGTCAGTTTGCAGCTTTCATAGTTAAAGAAATGACCGGCAAAGATTATATCTCGCAGTTCACTTATGACTCAGAAGAAAAAGCAAATGAGTTGATAAGCAGTGAGGGGGAGCTGGTTAATCTGGTCGGTACTGTTTTGGGTGAGCCTTCTGCTAACTTAAAAGATGGCGACCCGTGCGTTGTTGACCTTCCGGTAATAGGGCAGGTCTGCGGTGTAAAATATCAAGGCTCAGTTGTCTGTCTAACCACGAAAGGAATGAAGCAGATCCCTGACCGCTACTTAATTACAGGTTGGAGTGTCTAATGGCGCAGATTATACCCGCAGTATTGAGAGCTATAGGGGCTGCGGTAGTTACTGCTATTGGTTCTGCTGGTGTTTACGGCCCAGCTACATTAGCTTGGATTGGGGCGGCTACCGTTGCGGTTGGCGTTGCATCATTAAGGATGCTAACCCCAGACTTGCGGATGCCTCAATCTGATAATGACCAAAGCAGGCAATCTACAGTTAGGGGAACGATAGAGCCTCAAAAGATAGTCTACGGCGAGGCACTAGTCTCTGGCCCGATATTGTTTGTAGGCACTGCCGGTACTGATAACAAAGACCTATATCACGGGATCGCCTTAACAGGCCACGAGTGTGAGGCAATCACTGATATATATCTCGACAATGAGATAATCAGCAACTCTGAAATCACAAACAACGTAGTAACAACTGGCACGTTTGGCCCAGTTGATGGCGAGACAATCTGCCAAGTTGAGAAAAAGCTAGGTACAGCCACACAAGCCTCAAGCTCGCTTTTAACTACAGGATTCACTGAATGGACTAGCGCACACCAAGGCAAAAGCCTGAGCTACATTGTGACGAAGTTCACCCTTACGGATGGCTCACAAGAGTTATGGGATAGGCTCACCCCCAATAATATTAAAGCCTTAGTGAAGGGCAAAAATGATATTTACGATCCTCGGCTAGATGTTGCTGCTGGCAATGCCGCAGGTGACAACCCTACAAGCGCAACCTATCAAGCGTGGAGCAATAACCCTGCTTTATGCGTTGCCAATTTCTTAATGGACACAGAATTTGGGTTAGGTGTACCGGCAAGCAAAATAGACTGGGCAGACGTTGTAACCTCCGCAGACGCTTGTGATGTTTTAGTGGTAATACCAAACTCAAACCAACAAAAACGATTTACAGCAAATGGCGTAATCTTCGCAACCGATAGCTACAGGGCAAGCCTAGACAAGCTGCTAAGTTCAATGAATGGCAGCATCTTCTACAGCAATGGCAGCTACAGAATCAAAGCAGGGGTTTATGAAGCTCCAGCACTGACTCTTGATGCTGATGATCTAGCTGGCGCTATTGTTGTGAAAACCTCAGTAGAAAGGGGTGAGCGGTTTAACACTATCAGACCAATCATTGTTGACCCAGCGCAAAACCACAAATCAACAGAAGCGCCACAAGTACAATTAACCTCAGCGGTAAGCCGTGACAATGGCGAAGTGATCACAAAAGACATTCAACTGCCATTCACCAATACAAGTTTTATGGCTCAAAGGCTGTCGCACAAGCAAATTCAGCTATCTGACCAACAAAAGGTTATCTCGTTCCCGGCTAATCTTTCTGCATTGAATGTGGATATTGGCGATAGGGTTAGCGTCACAATTGACGAACTTAACTACAGCGCCAAAGTGTTTAGGTGCTTGGGCTGGTCGTTCGCTGATAGTGCTGATGGAGCCGTTAACCTCACTCTTTTAGAAGATGATGCAGGTAGTTACGCGGACCCCACTGCCGGTGAATACTCGACGGTCACAGCGGATGGAACAATCACGCCCGGTTTCCGTGGCGTACCAGACCCACAGAACCTCAGCGCAACTGCTGGCCTCAAGAACATCGAGTTGAACTGGACTAACCCAGTAAACACCAGCAAATTCAAAGAGATAGTGATATATGCTTCACCTGATTCTGCTTGGTCGAATTCAGTAGAAATTGGCAGAACGCTCGGAACTCAGTTTTTTCATGATGCGTCGAACAGTTCTGACTCTATAGCGGTCGGTGATGAGCGGTTCTACTGGGTTCGTGCTGTAGCATACGGCACTGGTACTGGCAGCTTTGTTGAGTCAGACAGAAACCCAGACAATGACACCTCGACCATCTCAGCGACAGTCGGGCCGAACAATCCAGACTACTCAGATATTGTTGATAACACCGCAGCCCAAGGCGCTCCTACAGGGTTGACTCTTGTGGAAACCACTGTACTGGGCAATGACGGCTCAGTGTTGCCAGCGGTTCGGGTTTCATGGACTGCCCCCACCGTTAATACCTACGTTTCTTTCTACGAGGTTGAATTCAAGCAAACCTCTCAAAACGAAATAGACCTTGGTTTAGTAAGTGATGCGTATACCGCAACGCAAGATTATGGCTCTGTCGGTGATGCAACCACGCTTGAGTTAAATTATGGCAGCGTGAGTGAAGCAGTTGTCGGCGGGGGTGGGGCGTTCTCATCTATCAACGTCTACGGCAATAGCACTGTTATCTCTGGCATGAAGGAGCTAGAAGAATTCACGTTCAGAGTCCGCGCAGTAACGCTGACAGGTAAAACGTCTGGCTTCATAACTGAAACAATCACCTTGCAGGGTGATCAGACTGCGCCAGCAATCCCCGGATCTATAGTTGCTACCGGCGGCATTCAGCAAATCAAGCTGGACTACGACCTACCTTCGGACGGCGACTTGGCTTATGTCGAGATATTTGAAAACACGGTAGACAACCGACCCGGCTCTAGTTTGATTGTTAAAACCAAGTCAGACCAGCATACAGTCACTGGGTTGGGTAATAACGTCACTAGATACTACTGGTTGAGGAGCGTTGACCGATCAGGCAACATTTCTGGCTATAGCGCGACATTCTCAGCAACAACCCAGAAGGTTGTATTAGATGACCTCGCGCAGTCGGTGCTTGATGAGTTTGCGGCGGGTGATGCCTTTGGTATTGAACCAGTCTCGACTCTCTCTGGCGTAACTGGCTCGCACATAGGCCAGATTAAGTTCCTAACCACCACGTCAGAACTGTATGTTTGGAATGGCACTGCGTGGACTACAGACCTATTCACCGCATCATCTGTCGATCCCGGTTCTATTACTGCGGCATCGTTTGCCGCTGGTGTGGAGCCTATTTCGGCGGTTACAACGCTACCCTCACCCACTGGGTATGTTGGGCCTAACATTGTCTTTTTAACCTCGGACAAGAAGCTATACCGTTATGATTCGACGGTGCCGGAGTTTACAACGCTGGTTAAAACTACCGACATCAGTGGAACTCTAGGCGACAACTTATTCAGCGATGATCTGCGCCCTGTTGAGCGTGTTACTGCACTACCAACAACGAATTTATCAACTGGTCGGGTGGTAATGCTGACCACTGACAGCAAGCTGTATAGATACAACGGCACAAGCTGGACTTCTTCAATTGCTGCGGCTGACTTATCTGACCAAGTAAACCTAGCAACTCAGGTATTCGGGCAGGTTCAAGCAGCAAGCCTAACAGCGGGACAGATAACCAGTTCATCAATTCAAACGGGTGCGGTGGTTGCTGACAAGATTGCGGCGGGTTCTATCAGCGCGGTTAAGCTGGCTGCTGATTCAGTGACTGCAAATGCTATAGCTGCAAATTCCGTAGCAGCATCCGAGGTCGTTGCTAATAGTTTGACCAGCACAGAGTTGAACACCTCGCAGATTTTTGCTGATTCTGCGGTTATCGGTGCCATACAAAGTTCATCAATTACCACTGCCGCAGTCGTTGCTGCCATTGGTACATTTGAATTTATCCAGACACAAAACATTCAAGCGAACGCGATTACTGGCGGACTGATAGCAGCATCAACCATAACCGCCAACAAGCTAGGGATAACCGACCTTTCAGCCATATCCGCTAATCTAGGCACTGTTACTGCTGGGACAATCAACGCCTCTCAAGTTTCAATTACCAACCTCAATGCCGACAACATTTCAACGGGAACGCTGAACGCAAACAGGATTCAAATAGATGACGTTACGCTAGACACTAACGGCGCAGGGCAGTTAATCATTAGGAGCGCGGGTGTAAACAGCGCACAGATTGCAGGCCACGCAGTCACTAATATGGAAACCAAGGAAAGCACTGCAACGGTTAATATACCGGGCAACTCAGGTTTAGTGACGGTCATATCGGACTCTATAACTTTGGCGAACGTTATTAGTGATTCAGCGGTTTACGTTGCTGGCACTTTATCCATTCATAATGAATCAACAACCCCGATGGAAGTGGTTGTACAGATTTTCAAAGGATCTACACGAATATCATCGGTGGGTGCAACTATCCCTGCGTCTACATACGTTGCGCCGATTTATAAGTATGGGAAGCTTGCCATTCCGCTGTCCGCTTTGGACGAGTCGCCATCTAACGGCGCGACAACCTATACGGTAAAAGTGAGCGAGATATTCAACTACACGGGCAACACTCCATTTGTAAAAGTGACCGGAGCGGTGCTAACTCTACAGGGGGCGCTGCGATGAAAAGCTACATTGGCTTTGATGAAGTTGGTAAAATACTGTTTTGCAGCAAGGGGTCTGCGCCCACAGAACAAGACATGGGAGAGGCGATAGGGTTTATTGAATTTTCGGGTAATTGGCAAGACTGTTATGTGCAGGAAGGCAAGGTCATACCAATGCCTAAAGCACCAAGCGAAAACCATTTATTCGACTACAAAACCAAAACCTTCTATGAGCCAACACAGATTGCGGTTGACCAGATGGATTCTGAGGCTATCGCAGAAATGTGGGTGAGGGTGCGAATGAAAAGGGATACTCTGCTGGCAGGAAGTGACTGGACTCAAATGCCTGACTCCCCACTCAATAAAGAAACAAAAGCAGCTTGGGCCACATACAGGCAGGCACTACGAGACATAACATTACAACCAAACTTGACCGATCAAGATTGGCCCACACTGGAGACTTAGATGGCTACTCAACTACAAATTCGGCGCGGCACCACCTCACAGATGAATGCCTTCACAGGCGCAGAGGGTGAGTTAGCTGTTAACACTACGACTGACACAGTACACGTTCACGATGGTTCTACTGCTGGCGGTTTTGCATTAGCCAAAGCTGATGGGTCAAATATCGCAACCTATGCAGGGTCGTTCACTACTATTGCAGCAAGCGGAACTATAACCGGCAATGTCACCGGTAATGTAACTGGCAATGTGACTGGTGATGTGACTGGCTCAGTGCTCACTGCGGCACAAACCAACATTACAAGTTTGGGTACTCTAAGTGCTCTAGCGGTTACTGGCGAAATCACAGCCAGCGCAGGAATTGCTTTACCTGATTCACAGAAGGCTACGTTCGGTGCTAGTGATGACCTACAGATTTATCATGATGGCGGCAATAGCCGTATTGTAGACGCAGGAACAGGCGTACTGACAATTCAAGCATCCACGCAGTTGGGAATTTACAACGCAGACGGTACGCAAGTCTCTGCTGAGTTTGTTAATGACGGCAAAGTTGGGCTTAGATTTAGTGGCACTGAAAGACTAGCCACCACCTCTACAGGCATAGACGTTACTGGCACAGCCACGATGGATGGTTTGACTGTTGAAACAAGTGGTAATAGCTATGCTAAGGTTAATAGCACAGATGCATGGGCAAGGTTATATTTAGATAGAGGAAGTGTTTCAGCTAGGTCACAGATAGTTATGCAAACATCGGGGGCTGAAGATAGTGGTTCATGGGCAATGGGTCTTTGGGACGACGAAACATTTAAATTGCAGAATTGGGCTGGAACAGACAATAACACATTAGTTGTATCTCCTGATGGAGACATCAGCTTCTACGAGGACACAGGCACAACGCCTAAGTTTTTCTGGGATGCGTCTGCGGAGTCTTTGGGTATTGGTACGAGTTCGCCTGCTAGAAAAATCCAAACAGAAGGCTCTGGCGTTCTGTTTGCTAACTCTGGCGGAACGCACGAAGTTTTATTTGGGGATAATAATTATCGTTATTTCAGTTTATTTACACCATCCTCTCCTGACTATATGTCTATTAGAACAGGCGCTACTGATTTACTGACTGTCAAAGCTGATGGGAATGTGGGTATTTCTACCACTTCGCCTACAGACTTACTTTCAGTCGGTACCTTGGGAGTTACCGCATCACCAGTTTTAACAATTGGGTCAACCTCTAACACTTCTGGTCAAATCTATTTTGGTGACGGGGCAGGTGCTGCTCGTTACAGAGGATATATAGAATATGGTCACTCCGCAGATCATATGGCGTTCGGTACTGCTGGCTCAGAACGTATGCGCATAAGCGATGTAGGAGCTATTTTTGCTACAGGCGTTCGTTCTTCTTCCGCAGCAAATAATGACCTCAGATATAACACAGCAAATGGTGAGATTTACTACCAAACATCATCTGAAAGATATAAATCAAACATTGTTGATTTAGAATTTGAGACATCTAACTTATATAATTTAAGACCTGTTTCTTTTGATGACAACGAAACTGGACAAAGATGTTTTGGTTTGATTGCCGAAGAAACTTTTGAGCAAATACCAGAAGTCGTTGTCACAAGAGATATTGATGGAGAGACTGTCCCAGACAGTATTCCATACTCAATGCTGTCGGTCGTAATTATCAATGAACTGAAAAAGCTGAAAGCAGAAAACGATTCACTCAAATCAAGAATAACAGCATTGGAGAACAAATAATGGCTGCAACATTTAACTGGACAATTTCTACACTTGAGCGCGACCTTCTACCAGAAAACATGGCTGGCGCTGTTGTCACCTCGCACTGGACAGTAACCGCAGAGCAGAGTGAGGGTGATAAAACCTACACCGCCACATCATACGGCACTCAAGGCTACACCCCAGACCCTTCCGCTGAGGGCTACATTGCCTATGATGATTTAACCGAAGCTGACGTTTTAGGGTGGCTTTGGGCGCAGTCAGAAGACTGGAAAAGTG
>ERZ1048068.1746-NODE-1746-length-16348-cov-7.584975_pt1 | contig 16348 bp, 15 predicted proteins | sample MGYA00383098_ERZ1048068 | MGnify/ENA primary metagenome ERZ1048068 (study PRJEB29581, sample SAMEA5548368) | metagenome | biome: marine; feature: coastal; material: water | depth 1 m | study: Short-term variability in the microbial, nano- and picoplankton... | reverse complement strand
GCAAATCGTACGTGAAGGCTATCGCTAGCTGAAATCATGAAGCGCAACCAACTTTCGAAAGACGATATAAAATACTTAATACCCCATCAGGCTAACAAGCGAATTATTGACGCTACTGCCAAACGAATGGGAGTTGATGGAAGCAAAGTTTTAATGAATATTGAACGTTACGGAAATACTACAGCGGCAACGCTTCCGTTATTATTACACGACTACGAAACGTCTCTCAAAAAAGGAGACAACCTTGTGTTTGCTGCCTTTGGCGGTGGATTTACATGGGGAGCAGCCTACATAAAATGGGCCTACAATACTAATGACAAAAACTAACCAACATGGACATTAAAGAAATTCAGCATTTAATTAAGTTTGTCGCCAAATCGGGCGCGAGTGAAGTCAAATTGGAGATGGAAGATGTAAAAATTACCATCAAAACAGGTAAAGGAGAGCAAAAGTCAGAAACGACAATTGTACAAGCTCTCCCAACAGCAGCTCCTGTTGCGGCACCCCCAGTGGTAGCAGAACAGCCAGTTGTTCCCACTCCAGTCGAAAAAACGGCCTCTGAAAATGACAATTATGTGACTATTAAGTCTCCAATTATTGGAACTTTTTATCGCAAGCCAAGCCCTGACAAATCCAATTTTGTGGAAGTTGGATCAACTATTGGTGAGGGAGATGTATTGTGTGTTGTTGAAGCCATGAAACTCTTCAACGAAATTGAATCAGAAATTTCGGGAACCATTGTTAAAATTTTGGTAGATGATTCTTCCCCTGTTGAATTTGATCAACCGTTATTTTTAGTAGATCCTTTATAAGGAATTACACAATATAATAACATTCAATACCAACCAAAACAGAGTATTATGTTCAAAAAAATATTAATAGCCAATCGAGGTGAAATCGCAATGCGGATCATTCGAACCTGTCGAGAGATGGGAATCAAAACAGTGGCTGTATATTCCACAGCTGACAGCGATAGCCTTCACGTACGATTTGCCGATGAAGCCGTTTGTATTGGTCCTGCACCTAGCTCAGAGTCGTACTTAAAAACGCCTAATATTATAGCTGCTGCAGAAATTACCAATGCTGATGCGATTCATCCTGGATATGGTTTTTTGTCTGAAAACGCCAAATTTTCTAAAATTTGCGAGGAACACAAAATCAAATTTATTGGCGCTTCGTGCTCAATGATTAATGAAATGGGAGACAAGGCAACTGCAAAAGCTACAATGAAAGCTGCAGGGGTGCCGACTATTCCGGGATCAGAAGGAATAATAGACACCTTTAATACCGCCAAAAAACTAGCTAAAGAAATAGGGTATCCTGTTATGCTAAAAGCGACTGCCGGTGGAGGCGGAAAAGGAATGCGCGCTATTTGGAAGCCCGAAGATTTGCAAAAAGGCTGGGACAGTGCTCGACAAGAAGCCAAGGCATCGTTTGGAAATGACGGTATGTATATGGAAAAACTTATCGAAGAACCCAGACATATTGAAATTCAAATTGTTGGAGATTCTTTTGGAAAAGCATGTCATTTATCAGAAAGAGATTGTTCTGTTCAGCGCCGTCATCAAAAGCTAACAGAAGAAACCCCTTCACCTTTTATGACTCCAGCACTGCGCAAAAAGATGGGAGACGCTGCGGTTTTGGCTTCCGAATATATCAAATATGAAGGAGCAGGAACCGTTGAGTTTTTGGTGGACAAACATCGCAACTTCTACTTTATGGAGATGAATACCCGAATTCAAGTAGAACATCCGATTACCGAACAAGTGATTAATTATGACTTGATACGGGAACAAATTAAAGTAGCGGCAGGGATTCCTATTTCAGGGAAAAACTACCTTCCCAAGATGCACTCTATTGAGTGTAGAATCAATGCGGAAGATCCGTATAATGATTTTAGACCTTCTCCTGGAAAAATCACCACGCTTCATATGCCTGGTGGGCATGGCGTTCGGTTAGATACTCATGTGTATAGCGGTTATACGATTGTACCCAACTACGATTCCATGATTGCTAAGCTCATTACGACCGCACAAACTCGCGAAGAAGCAATCAATAAAATGAGACGTGCCTTGGATGAGTTTGTGATTGAAGGAATAAAAACTACGATTCCTTTCCACCGTCAGCTTATGGATGATCCGGATTATATTTCTGGAGATTATACCACTAAGTTCATGGAATCTTTTGAGATGAAAGCATAAAATAAAAGCCGACTAATTAGTCGGCTTTTTTGTTATTGAGTTTATAAAATTAAAATTACACCAGCTGATTTTTAATCAAGTATTCGGCAATTTGAATAGTATTCGTTGCTGCCCCTTTGCGAAGATTGTCAGCGACAATCCAAAGGTTAATCCCGTTAGCTTGGGATTCGTCTTTTCGAATACGACCCACAAAAACATCGTCTTTGCCTTGTGCATATAACGGCATTGGATATTCGTTATTAGCTGGGTTGTCTTGAAGCGTTATTCCCTCTGTTTGCTCTAGCAATTCTCGAACCTTTTCAAGCGAAAAAGGCTTTGTAAATGTAAGGTTTACAGATTCACTGTGACCACCCACTACCGGAATTCGAATGGCTGTAGCTGTCAAAGCAATAGCGTCATCTCCAAGAATTTTCTTGGTTTCGTTAGTCAATTTCATCTCTTCTTTAGTGTATCCATTTTCTTGAAACACATCGCAGTGAGGCAATGCATTTCGGTGAATTTGATACGGATACGCCTTTTCGCCTTCAACATTTTTGTACTCGTTTTCGAGCTGTTGAACTGCTTTTACCCCTGTTCCAGTGATCGACTGATAGGTAGAAACCACAACTCTTTCGATGCCAAACGCTTTATGAAGTGGCGCTAAAGCCATCACTAACTGAATGGTTGAACAGTTAGGATTGGCAATAATTTTATCCTCTTTGGAAAGCTCGTGGGCATTGATTTCGGGAACCACCAACTTTTTGGTAGCATCCATTCTCCATGCCGATGAATTGTCAATAACCGTTGTTCCTGCCGCGGCAAATTTAGGAGCCCATTCTAAGGAAGTGTCTCCACCTGCAGAAAATAAGGCAATATCAGGAGCCATATCTACTGCGGTTTGAAGCCCAACTACAGTATGAGAGGTCCCTTGAAAAGACAATTTTTTACCAACAGACCGCTCCGAAGCAACTAATACAAGCTCGCTAATGGGAAGATTTCTTTCGGCTAACACTTTTAACATTACTTCGCCAACCATACCGGTGGCGCCAACAACTGCTATTTTCATTTTTCAAAAATTAAGGGTACAAAAATAGCCAAACCATTTGACCTACCAAGTCAAAAGTGTAAAAATATCAAAAATATAACAAGAAGTTATTTTTTTAACAAATCACGAATTTCAACTAATAAGTCCAGTTCTGAAGGTCCTTTGGGAGCTGGCGGTTTTTCTTCTTGTTTTTGTGTTTTTTGGTAGGCTTTGAGCACCAAAAAGATACAAGCGCCAATAATCACAAAGTCAACAATGGTTTGAATAAAGTTTCCGTATTGAATAGCGACGGCAGCTTGCGTGATTTCGCCGGCTTCATTTTTAACCGCATCAACAAGGGTTATGGACAATTCTGAAAAATTAACTTTCCCTAGCAAAAGACCAATAGGAGGCATCAAAACATCATTGGTAAATGAGGAAACAATTTTTCCAAATGCACCGCCAACGATTACTGCGGTTGCAAGACTTACAATTTCGCCTTTCATCAAAAAGGCTTTGAATTCACTAACAATTTTCATGATTTTAAAGTATTTAGGGTTTAACAATTAATTTTCGTTTTATTCGTTCAGACAGGGCGGTTAAGATTTCGTAGGAAATAGTGTTGGCCTGTTTGGCAAACGAATCAGCTGTTTGAACATCTTCTCCAAATATAAGAACTTCATCTCCTTCCTCACAATTAATAGCTGTAATATCTACCATGATCATATCCATACACACATTTCCAATAATTTTAGCAGGTTTAGACTGTATGTAAACGCTCCCATTTCCATTTCCGTATTGTCTTCCAATTCCATCGGCATGACCAATAGGAAGTGTAGCTATTTGTGTTTTTTTATCGGCAACAAAAGCGCGATTGTACCCAAGACTTTCACCTTTGTTTAGGGTGTGAATTTGCGAAATGACCGTTTTTAGACTTACAACGGGTTTAAACTCTTTGTCAAATTTAGGGTCGTTGCCAAATCCATACAAACCAATTCCAGTTCGAACCATGTCGTACTGTGCTTCTGGGTAGTTTAATATTCCGGAAGTATTAAGAACATGTCGTATTGGAGTTGCGTCAAAATGGCTGGAAATTCTTGCAAAAATCTCCAATTGTTTTTTTGTAAACTCCTTTTCCTTTGGATCTTCCGTAGCGGCTAGATGGGAGAAAATAGAAACGAGCTTAAGGTCTTTTTGATAAAAGGATTTTTTTAGTTTTTCCAGCTCTTTTTCGCTAAATCCCAATCGATTTAATCCTGTGTTAAACTTCAGATGAACAGGATATTTTCCAATACTATTTTGTTGAACGATATTTGAAAAAGCAGTTAGGATGCGAAAGGAGTACAAACTGGGCTCCAAATCATATTGAATGGCTTTTTCTAGGTTTCCTATTTGGGGATGTAACACCAAGATGGGAGTTTTAATTCCCGCTTTTCGAAGTGCAACACCCTCTGACACATAGGCAACAGCAAAATAATCGACGCCTGCTAGCTCAAGGCATTTGGTAATTGCAGGAACACTGCTTCCGTAAGCTACGGCTTTTACAACAGCCAATACTTTTGTTTGGGGGCTAATTTTTGATTTAATAGCTTGAAAATTGTCTAATAGATTTGGTAAGTGAATTTCCAAGACAGTTTCCATAATTTTCTCCACCTTCAAGCTTTATTTTTTTGAATTTAATTTCCCGGAATCAACGGGAAAAGATTTGATTTTTTCTTCGAGCATAGCCTTGTAGAAGGCAGCTCGACTCAGGGGCTCATATTCTTCGGTTTCTCCTAGCATGACCAATGCGTCGTTTTCGGATTTTCGAAAACTGTATTGTGCTAGATTCCCTGTTCGAGTACAAACAGCGTGTACTTTTGTAACATACTCTGCCGTCGCCATTAGGGCGGGCATTGGTCCAAAAGGGTTGCCTTTGAAATCCATATCCAGTCCAGCGACAATAACACGAATTCCTTTGTTGGCCAAATCGTTACAAACGGCTACAATTTCATCATCAAAAAATTGGGCTTCATCAATTCCAACGACATCACAACCGTCCGCTAAAATTTGAATATTAGCAGCGGCAGGCACAGGAGTAGAAACAATTTCGTTGGCATCGTGTGAAACGACTTTGTCATCGTCGTAGCGCACATCAACCTGTGGTTTAAAAATCTCTACTTTTTGTCTAGCAATTTGGGCTCTTTTGAGTCGTCTGATGAGTTCTTCGGTTTTGCCAGAGAACATCGATCCACAGATAACCTCAATCCAACCAAATTGCTCCTTCTGATTTACTGTATTTTCCAGAAACATTTTGTAATTTTCAAGTCGTTAATGAATTAGGATTCGAACAGTCTAAAGGTCAAACAATTTTAGTTAATAACAAAAGACTTCGTTCGAAGACTCTAAAAATAGTTATGAAAAAACAATTAGAAGCTCAATTAATGAGTTTGGCGCACCAAATTCTTCGACGAAAAGATAAGGCAGACACTCAAGAACTGAAAGAATTAGCCAAGAGTGCCTTCGAATCTTTGAGTGTTTTGCACTTTACAGAACAACATTTTGGAGAGGACGATTCAAAGCTGACTCAAGAAGCCGTCTTTACACAATTGAACAATCAACAAGAAACTTCTGTTCAAGAAAATAAAGAACTTTCTTCGCAACCCAAGTTAGAAGATGTGCTATTGGAGGAACCATCAATTCCAACTTTTGAAAAACAAGAAACAGAGAAAATAACGCCTCAAGGGATTCAAATAGACAATAATCATCGGTTGACTTTCGTGAATCATTTATTTTCAGGCAGTCAAGAAGACTATTTGCGCGTTTTGTCTATGCTCAACACCAAAGAATCTACTGCCCAAGCGTTGGAATTTATTGAAACGGTAGTAAAACCTGATTACGATAACTGGGAAAACAAAGAGGTTTATGAATCTCAATTTATAAAACTAATAACCCACCATTTTGAATCCTAATTTATTGGAACGATGTCTATGCTCTATTTAATACCAACTCCTATTGGAAATCTTGAGGACATCACGCTTCGTGCATTGCGACTATTAAAAGAAGCGGATTTAATTTTAACAGAAGACACGCGTACTAGCGGAAAGCTCCTCAAACATTTTGAGATTGATACACCAATGAAGGCGCATCACATGCACAATGAACATCGTGAGGTGGAAAGGTTGGTGACTCGAATTTTGGGTGGAGAAACGGTAGCACTCATTTCAGATGCGGGAACTCCTGGTATTTCTGACCCTGGATTTTTGTTAACTCGTGCTTGTATTGATGCTCAAATTAAAGTAGAGTGTTTGCCCGGTCCTACGGCTTTTGTTCCGGCGCTGGTAATAAGCGGTTTGCCTTGCGATCGTTTTGTTTTTGAAGGATTTTTACCTGTTAAAAAAGGAAGACAAACCCGTCTGCAAGAGCTTTCAACAGCAACCAAAACCATGGTGTTCTATGAATCGCCACATAAATTATTGAAAACATTGTCTCATTTTGAGACCTATTTCGGTTCTGATCGTTTGGTCTCTGTTTCACGAGAGATCACCAAATTGTATGAGGAAACGATTCGAGGAACTTTGGTAGAAGCGATTCAACATTTCCAAAACCATCCTCCAAAAGGGGAGTTTGTTATTGTTGTTTCAGGAATTAAAAAAGAATAAGATATGCGCTGGGTTTTTCAATCAAAACAAGACACTGCTACGGTCGATGCTTTGGCGCAAGCTTTGGGTGTTGACTCCATGCTAGCAACACTTTTGGTTCAGCGAGGAGTTACCGATTTTGAGAGTGCAAAACAGTTCTTTCGTCCCAAAATCGAAGATTTACACGATCCTTTTTTGATGAAAGACATGCAAAAGGCTGTTGATCGAATTGAAGCTGCAGTAAAAGACAATGTTCCTATTATGGTATTTGGAGACTATGATGTCGATGGAACAACTGCTGTAGCTCTTGTTACTTCTTATTTGCAAACGTTAGGAGCCCAGATAACGCCGTATGTCCCCGATCGCTATGCGGAGGGCTATGGCATTTCTTTGCAAGGAATTGATAAGGCAGTAGCAGAACAAATACCTTTGATTATTGCGTTGGATTGCGGGGTTAAAGCAATTGACCAAGTGGCTTATGCTAAAGAAAAAGGAATTGATTTTATTATTTGCGACCATCACCAGCCTGGTAACAAAATTCCTGATGCAACGGCTGTTTTAAACCCCAAACAAAAAGATTGTTCGTACCCCTATAAAGAACTGTGCGGTTGTGGAGTTGGATTCAAACTGATTCAAGCATTAACAATGCATAGAGGAGGAACTGCTGTTGAATTAGCCTCTTATTTGGACTTGGTGGTCACGGCTATTGGGGCTGATATTGTTCCCATAACGGGTGAAAATCGTGTGCTGGCCTATTTGGGCTTACAGGTAATTAATGAAAATCCGCGTCCAGGGATTCAAGCTTTAGGCGCAAGTTTAAAGAAAAAAGAATGGACGATTTCGGACGTTGTTTTTGTAATTGCACCTAGGATCAATGCTGCAGGAAGAATGAAACACGGGGCGTATGCCGTAGAAATTTTACTGGAAAAAAATGTTGAATTGGTTCAAAATCAGGCGACTGCTATCGAAACATACAATTCAAATCGCAAAGAACTCGATCGCTCAATAACACAGGAAGCATTAACACAGCTCGACGAATTGAAAGAAGAAAACAGAATGACTACTGTCGTATATCAAAAAGATTGGCACAAAGGAGTTATAGGGATTGTTGCTTCTAGATTGATTGAAACTCATTACCGCCCAACAGTGGTTTTTACGCAATCGGGAGATGTGTTGGCGGCTTCTGCGCGCTCGGTAAAAGGATTTGACCTATACAAGGCGTTGGAAGCCTGTTCTGAGCACTTGTTGCAGTTTGGAGGCCACAAATATGCCGCAGGAATGACCTTGCTTCCTGAGCAGTATGAGCACTTTAAAGCTAAGTTTGAACAGGTCGTTTCTGAAACCATTGAACCCGATATGTTGATTCAACAAGTTGCGATTGATTGCGAACTTTCTTTGGATCAGATTACGTCAAAGTTTTACAGGATCTTAAAACAATTTGCCCCTTTTGGTCCTGGGAATATGACACCCGTTTTTGCAACACATAATGTTGTGGATACTGGATATGCCAAACGAGTGGGGAAAGACGAAACTCATTTGCGAATTACGGCGGTACAAGAAAAAGGAAAACCGATAACAGGAATTGGTTTTGGTTTGGGAGATCGATTGCCGTTAGTTGCCAACCAAAGTATTTTTTCTATGGCGTATAGCATTGATGAAAATGAGTGGAATAACCGGGTAAGTCTTCAATTAAAACTAAAAGATATTCAATAAAAAAAACCCTTGCATCAGCAAGGGTTTTTTTATTTTATAGAAAGAGAACTTTCTTAGAAATTGTAGCGAATTCCTAAGTTCCAAGTTCTTCCGTATCCAATTTTTACATCGTTATCCGTGTCAATACCTCTCCAAGTGTTTGAAGCATCTGTAGCGTGAATACTACTCGACATGCTTTCAATATACAATTCATCAAATGCATTGTTAACATTCAAACGGAATTTCATTGAAGTATTGTCTTTTAAGTCTATAGAGTAGTTCATTCCAAAGTCTAACAAGAAAATGGAAGGAGTCTTCACAACACCTGCATTGTCAGCAACAGCAAGATCAGAAGATCCGAAATCTACTTCAGCATACTGATCGTTGTAGTGGTTTCCAGTGATATCAAATCCGAAATCATCAGTAACCTCTGCAAGCATTTGGAACCCGTATGAAGTTTGAGCGGCTTCTCCTACTTTAAGTCCTTCAAGATATACAATGTCCCCAGAGCTTAACAGACTTCCATTGTCGTCAAATGTTTTGGTTTCCACATTGTCTTGGTATGTCCAATCTCCTAATGAAGCATATGCTTTTACAAGAACAGCGTCTGATACTCGGTATTGAATCTGAGCCTCAACACCTTTGTGTAATTGAGAAAAAGGATTGGTTTCTGTGTAGCTAACCAATTGGTTGTTTTGGTAATCTGATGAAGAAGTCACACGATTTCCCCAGGTAGTGTGGTACAAGTCAACATTGGCAGAAAGATTGTTGTTTTCGTAAACATACCCCAATTCAAATCCAGTAATTTCTTGATTTACATTTCCAGGCTCATTAATGTCATTCGAATAGCGAACATTAGCATACAAATCATCGTGGAAAGGCTGTCTTGAATAAAACCCAACATTGGCATAAATTCGAGAATTTTCACTAACAACATACGAACCTCCTCCTTTTACATTGAATCCAGAGTTGGTGATTTTTTCTGCTTCTCCAAGATCAAAAAAGATATCTTTTTTAACGTGAGATTGAGAAGATACAGAACTTTGAATAAATGCACTGAATTCGTCAGTAGCGTATTCTAACTGTCCAAAGAATCCGTAGTAGTTAATATCTTCTTCATAATCATAAGAAAAAGCACGCCCTTCGGTTTCAGTTGGGAAATCAAAAACGGCTTCCCATGGATTGAATCCATAAGTTGAAGACACTCCTTTGTATGATTCTAAACCTAATAAGTTAGTAGCTGTTCTAAAGTGAATACCGTTGTACATTCGAACATCAAAACCAACATTATAAGAAAGGTTTTCATTAAGTTCTGAACTGTAGTTCGATACAATACCGTACCAGTTGTGACTGTTAATAGAAGACTTGATGATACGAGAACCGTCTCCGGCTTCGTTTTTGGCAACCATTGCATCGAAATCGAACAGACCGTCTTCAGTAAAGTCATCATAGAAGTCTCCCTCACCGTATGCAAATCCACCACGACCAAACGAACCGTAAAGTACAGTAGAAAGCGAACGAGTGCTGCTGATGTTGTAATCCCAGCTTAAATTAAATAGTGGTTTGTGGTAAAAGTTTCTTCCAGCAGATTCAAACTCTCCGTTTAGATATCCCCAGTTGTCACCGTATTTTTTACCTTTTTGTAAGAATGTAGAAAGCGATTCTTCTCTAGCACCACCGTGCCATTGAGGCGCTCCTGTAATCATAAGATTAAAAACGTGTTCATTGTTAGGCTTGTAACCAATAGAAAAGAAATAATTTTGTCCTTGTCCTTGCGTTCCCGCATGGTAACCATCACCTTCCCAATGTCCGAAGAGCATAGAAAAAGCAAAACCGTTGTCCATAAGACCGGTTGATAAATAGGCAGAGGCTTTGTAGTAATTGTCATTCCCCATCATGGTATTTACAAATCCGCCTTCTTTAAGATCTACTGATTTGGTAACAAAGTTTACCGTTCCTCCCACAGAAGAAATAGCAAGTTTTGAAGAACCCAATCCTCGTTGAACTTCAATGCTGTTTGCAATGTCAGACAATCCTGACCAGTTAGACCAATACATTTTTCCGTCTTCCACTCCATTAATGGGTTGTCCATTAATAAGGAAAGCGGTGTTGGTTTGATCGAATCCTCTCAAAAACATTTTTGCATCTCCAAATCCAGAGCCTCTATTCAATTGAATGGAAGGGCTGAAACGCATAGACTCTACAATGTCAAATGCTCCAACGCGTGACTGAATTTCCTCGGTAGTAAATTTAGTAACTGCAATAGGAGTTACCCGATTGTCGGCTAAATCAATTACCCCAGAAGCAGTTAATACCACTTCATTAAGATCTACTGAAAGAATGGAATCTTCCTCTTGTTCTTGTGCAAATACAACGCTGGCAACCAACATCAATGCAACTTTCGTAAAACGTGTGATTTTCATTAGTTTTAGTTTTGTTAAAATTTTAATAATACAAATATCGAATATTTTTTTTAACAAAACATTAACATAACATCATAAATTGTTATAAAAATAAGATTGATCGTGAAAAATAGGACTTAATTCCACCTGTTTTCAGCAGGTATTCCACCCCAAGAAAGCGTTACTAAATAAGGGTTATCAATAAAGGGGTTTCTATTTCCTTGTGCAGATTCAATAATACTGTTCCTGTTTTTTTCGATTTCAGAAACAGGATCTTCAATATTCCACTTTAGCAAAGTACTGAGTGAACTAACATCTGAGATGCTTTCTCCGTAACGAATGTTTAGATAAAAAACCATTCTAGCGACATCTCCTTTCCATTCATTACCTGGGTACCATCCGCTTCCCGATTTTTTATAGCTTCCCGAACCATCAACAAATTTTCGATTGCTTCTATCGGAGTTTATCCCCGAATCACAGGAGCGAAGGTGATGCATGTCGGTTTCGGCCATCTCGTCGGAAAGCAATGACCTTGGATATACATGTTCGGTATTAAATGTCTGTGTTCCATAGGAGTTGGAGGGGGATGTGTATTCTCTCCAAAAGCGACTTTCTCCAGAGTATATTAATACGACATTGTTGGGGTTTGTAGGGTCTTGATCGGCGTCGTACAAATAATTATGCCTTTGCGTGTAAGACAAAATGGTTGTATGTTTTGATTGGGTTACATTTTTTAAAGCCGATAGGTTGTTTGAAGTATTCGTGGTAAATATCATATCTCCATAATAATAAAGTAAATCAGCTGGAATGTTGAAAGCAATAGCATCCACAACTGTAATAGCGACAGTAGCAGTAACACAAGTGGGATTGGGCGAATCATCATCACAAATTGTATAGGTAAAGGAATCTGTTCCCTCAAAGTTAGCTATTGGTGTGTACGAAATTGTTTTGTCTTCTTGCAAGACCACAGTTCCGGTGGATGAAGAACTGTCTATCGAAACCATTTGAGCATCATCGGTAAGAGTGTCGTTTTGTAGGAGTTTTTTAAAAATGGTTTCTTTATTTGTTACAGCATTGACTGCATCGTTTTTGGCAATGGGACTTCCTTGGTCCGTAACTTCTAAGGTAACTGTAGCAGTTGAGCAATTGGGCGGATTTTTTGTATCACACAAGGTATAGCTGAAAGTATCGGTACCTACAAAAGAACCTGGAGGAGCGAAGGTATAACTGTTATCGGAGTGTTTCACTAAGCTCCCGCCTTTTTCTGATGAGGCATCAAATGAAGTCACGGAAGTGTCGCTTGAGGTTTCATCATTAGAAAGTAGGTTGTTTAGTTTTGTGGGTGTATCCTCAACAATTGACACAAAATCATTTTTTGCGACAGGGACGACTTCGTTGCCTGAATCTCCATCCTCAGAATTACAACTGATTAAAAACATCATTAATGCTGAAAAAAAGAGTTTATTCATGTATCAAATATATAGGAATTTCTCATTAAAAAGAGTCAGTATTTTAAATAGCTTGCGTTTTTTCCAAACGATATTACTGACTTTTTTTAAAATCATTTAGCAGTGCAGTAGTAGATGCATCGTGTTTTTGAATTTTTGTAGAAACAATATCAGTAAGAATCGTTGTCGCTAATTGTTTGCCCAATTCCACACCCCACTGGTCGTAGCTATAGATATTCCAAATAATTCCTTGCACAAAAATCTTATGCTCATAAAGAGCAATCAAAGCACCTAGAGATGATGGAGTAAGTCGATCAATCAAAAGGGTGTTTGTGGGTTTGTTGCCCTCAAATATTTTGAATGGAGTAAGTGTGTCTATGTCTTTGGGAGATTTTGCCTTATCCGCAAGTTCTTCTCGAACTTGACTTTCCGACTTACCAGTCATCAAGGCCTCTGTTTGTGCAAAGAAATTTGCCATGAGTTTTTGGTGATGATCGGTATCTCCATGAAGGGATTTTTTATATCCAATAAAATCCGCAGGGATGAGTTTAGTTCCTTGATGAATCAATTGAAAAAAGGCATGTTGTGAATTGGTTCCAGGTTCTCCCCAAATCAAAGTCCCTGTTTGATAATCTACAGGGTTTCCATTTCGATCAACACTTTTTCCGTTGCTTTCCATGATTCCCTGTTGAAGATAAGCAGCAAATCTGTGGAGGTATTGAGTATAAGGGATAATGGCTTCGCTTTCAGCATCAAAAAAGTTGTTGTACCAAATACTGATCATTGCCAAAATTACAGGAGTATTTTGTTCGAAAGGACTGTTTTTAAAGTGAAGGTCCATTTCATGGGCACCTTCTAGCAATGCTTCAAAATTGTCTGGACCTACCGCTAAGCAAATAGAAAGCCCAACGGCACTCCACAAGGAAAATCGCCCACCTACCCAATCATTCATTGGAAATACATTGTCTAAATGAATACCAAAGGCTTCAATGTTGGGTAAATTGGTAGAAACCGCAGCGAAATGAGATGCTACAGCTTCACTTCCCAATTGATCGACCAACCATTTTTTGATGGTAGTAGCATTGGAGAGTGTTTCTTGAGTTGTAAAAGTTTTAGACACAACAACAAACAGTGTAGTTTCTGGGTTTATGTTTTTTAATACTTCATGAACATGGTCTCCATCTACGTTGGATACAAAGTGAACGTTCAAGTGATTTTTATAGTAAGCAAGTGCTTCAGTAACCATGGCAGGGCCTAAGTCAGAGCCGCCAATTCCAATATTAACAACATCTGTAAAGGCTTTACCCGTATGCCCTTTGGTTGTTCCCGAAATAACACCTTCGCTAAAGGATCTCATGGCTGCTTTTACAGCATGAACTTCTGGGACAACGTTTTTGCCGTCCACATTAACGGTACCGCTTTTAGATTCGCGTAACGCTGTATGAAGTACTGCTCGACCTTCGGTAGCATTGATAGTATCTCCTCCGAAATATTTTTTTATAGCTTCCTCCAATTGGCATTCTTTGGCAAGATCTATTAATAAATTAAAAGTGGTATCGTTGATTCTGTTTTTAGAATAATCCACATAAAAATCTTTCCACTTCAAGCTGAATTGGTCAGCTCTTTTTGGGTTTTTCCCAAACAAATCAGCCATATGAACCGATTTTATTTCAGAAAAATGGTGTTCTAAATTTTTCCACGCATTGGTGTTTGTGGGATTTATAGTTGGTAATGCCATTATTGGTTTTTAATTATTGATCGCAAAGGTATCATACATTATTGGATATTGAAACTCAATACAGTCCAAAGCTTCTTTATAAGGTTCCATATAGGTAAGATACTTTTCTTTGAGCTCAGAAGATATAGGCTTGGCTTCTGGTAATTTTTGCCGAAAAGGATCAACTTGTTTGCCATTTTTCCAAAAACGGTAACAAACGTGAGGTCCTGAGGTATTTCCAGTCATTCCAACGGTTCCAATTACATCTCCTTGATTAACATAATCACCTACACGTACTTTTCTTTTCTTCATGTGCAGGTATTGAGTGCTATAGGTTGCGTTGTGTTTTACGGTAACATAATTTCCATTTCCACGCGTGTAGCTTGATTTTACGACGGTTCCGTTGGCTGTAGTTCGAATGGGCGTTCCAACAGGAGCTGCAAAATCAGTTCCGTAGTGCGGGCGAACTCTTCCGTAATAGGCAATTTTTCTACGTTTGTTGTATCGAGAGGAAATTCGACTAAATTGAACGGGAGCCTGCAAAAAAGCGCGTCTTAGATTTTTGCCTTTTTCATCAAAATATTCTGTGATTCCTTTTTCAGGATTCGATTCAAATTCAATGGCGTAGTAAGGTGTTTTTCGATGTTCAAAATATGCGGCATGAATTCGATTGTAGCCAACAAATATGGAGTCATCGACGTATTTTTGAGTATAAATAACCTTAAAACGATCTCCTTTTTCGAGCCTAAAAAAATCAATTGACCAAGCATAAATATCGGACAAGTCCAACGAAATTAATTGACTCAATCCTTGTTGATCAAGGGTTTGAGAAAGGGAGCTTTCAATAACTCCTTCGGCTTCAAACGCTACAAGTTTTACAGGTTTTTGTTTTTTTTCTGCCCAAATAGAATCTTCCATGTGAATGACCACATAGTCAATTTTGTTGGGTTGATAAATAATGGCTTTTGGCGACCGTAAAGAATCTGGAGACCTTAGGATGGTAAGTTGTTTTCCAACTTGTATTTTACGGATATTGAATGCCTTTTTAGCGGCAGTGGTTATTTCAAAAATGAGGGGGTAATAAAGGTCATTTTTTTCGAGCAATGTTCCAAAGGTGTCGCCTCTTTGAATGGTGTCACGAGTCACATCATAATCATTGAGCGTAAACCCAAATTCTTTTATGATTTTTGGTTTTTGAGGAGCTTCAGTTTGTGTATGTTTCTTTTTTCCACAGGAACACAAAAAGATTAAGGCACCCAATAAAAGCAAGCTGTAATTTTCTTTTCTTCTAATCATCAATTTCAATTAAAAAAGGATGCTTTAACCCTTTGAAGGCATGCAAATCGGCATCAATAGAACCTACGGCTAAATCGGCTCTAACCTTTACGGGCAATTTGTTTTTATCGTTACTAACCCATAAGGTAAGACTTTCACTTTCTCTAAATACTCTACCCGATTGAACGTAAGGGCGCAATTTGAGACATTTTATTTTCCCAAATTTACTTTTTATGGTTTCATGCCCTAAAAATTTAAGCTTGAATTTGAAGTTCTCATTATCAAAAAACATATTAATCGACACATAGTCTCCTTTTTTAATTCCTGTTGTATCAAAATGATTTCTTAGGTAATAGAATGCGGAAATTAAATCTTGAACGTTGGGTTTTGTAGAAAAACTAGCGCGCGTATTTCTTTTTTTGTCATGGACGTTGGCTATTTGATTGGATTTATCAAAATCAATCGTAACGTCTTTTGTATAACCTCCTTCGTCAATATCGCGAATAAAGTGAACAGGACTTATTAAATCTTTTTTGAAATAACTTTCGTACCGGTCTTCAACTTTAAAAAACCAACGAGCAAAGCCTACGGTTCTTCCCAATCCAACTGCGTGAAAAACGGGCTCTCCATTGAATTCTTTTTCTTCCAAAGAGAGAGAGGCAAAGCTGGCGTTGATAAATCCGTAATGAATTCGAAATTGAAACCATTCGCCACCAGCAAAGGCTTCGTTTGAGGTTTCTTTAAGAGTAATGTTAGTTGGTTTCTGTGCAGTGTCTTTGGGTTGTCCATAGGCTAGCATGCCTAGCAATAATATCCCAAAAACTCCCTTTTTATTATAACACATAATCTCAACAAAAATACTAAATAGATTTTCAACTTACTGAATTTTTGTACGACAAATATCGTTCCAAATCATACCCCCTTTCAGTTATCACTAAAACCACCAACCTAAATTGAAGTACCAAACTCCTTTTTCGATTTCTGGAGAAA